>RCUR01000375.1_pt1 | contig 15827 bp, 7 predicted proteins | sample 2166151 | NCBI WGS metagenome assembly RCUR01 (sample SAMN09932785, study PRJNA488358) | compost metagenome | isolation source: compost soil in an enriched community | place: Germany: Experimental Botanical Garden
CATTATTATTTTGAACAAGCGAATTATCCAAAAGCCCTGCAATGGTTTGATAAGGTGGATGAAAACCATTTGAGTGCCAGTGACAGGGATAAATTTAATTTTCAAAAAGGATACAGTTTTTTTAATTCGAAAAAGAAAAAAGAAGCCACAACCTATTTCAATAAAGTGGTGAATTCAGCGGAGTACGGTTCGCAAGCCAAATACTATCTTGGTTTCATGGCTTATGAAGGAGATGATTACAAAGAAGCGACCAAATATTTTGATGAAGTTTCGGGTGAAGAAAAATACAAAGAGAAGCTTTCGTATTATCAGGCTGATATGAACTTTAAGCTGGGGAATTTTCAAAAAGCCATTGATTTGGGTGAGAAAGCCATGCCTAAATCGAGTCCTTTGGAAAAATCAGAACTGAGTAAGATTATTGGAGAAAGTTATTTTAATTTAAAAAAATATGATAAGGCTATTCCTTATCTGGTAGATTATAAAGGAAAAAAAGGAAAATGGAATAATACCGATTTCTATCAATTGGGATATGCGTATTATGAGCAAAAGGAATATGATAATGCGATTTCACAATTCAATAAAATTGTTGGTGGAAAGGATTTTGTCGCGCAAAACGGATATTATCATTTGGGACAAAGTTATCTGAAGCTTGATAAAAAACAAGAAGCTTTGAACGCTTTTAAAAATGCATCCGAAATGGATTTTGATGCTTCGCTAAAAGAAGAAGCTAGTTTGAATTATGCCAAATTGAGTTATGAAATTGGAAATTCATATCAAAGTGTTCCTTCCGTTTTAATGGATTTCATGAATAAGTATCCTAATAACGCGAACAATGCCGAATTAGAAAGGCTGTTGATTGATTCGTATATTTCCTCAAAGAGCTACAAAGAAGCTTTGGTTTTACTGGAAAAGAATAAGTCTGCCGAAAATAAATTAGCCTATCAAAAAGTGCTTTTCTATAGAGGTTTGGAATTGTATACGGATGGGAATTATCAGGAGGCTTTGAAAATGTTTAGCAAAGCAATCGCTGAGCAAAAAGACGCTTCGGTTACGGTAAGAGCCGCTTTCTGGAAAGGGGAAACTGAATATGTTTTGGATGATTACAAAAATGCATTGTTGAGTTTCAAACAATTTGTTAGTTCAGACAGTGCAGCCAAAACTCCGGAATTTAAGAATGTCAACTACAATATAGCTTACACGTATTTTAAAATGAAAGAATACGAACAGGCCGGAAATTATTTTCAAACTCAGATTGACAAAGGAGCGGCAGATAAAGTGCGTCTGAATGATTCGTACTTGCGTTTGGCAGATTGCCGTTTTGTAACTTCAAAATACTGGCCTGCGATGGAAGCCTATGTTAAGGTGATCGAATCGAAAAGCGTGGATGCCGATTATGCATATTTTCAAAAAGCCATCTGTTATGGGTTTATTTCAAAAAATGACAAAAAAATTGAAGAGCTCAACTTATTCTTGCAGTTGTATCCAAAATCAGAATACAGAGACGACGCTTTGTATGAATTAGGAAATACCTATGTTGCCACAAATAAAACTGATTTGGCTATAAAAACCTATGATAAATTAAATGCTGAATTCGTAAAGGGTTCTTTTACCTCTAAAGCGATTTTACGCCAGGGATTGGTTTACTATAATGCAGACAAAGATGAGCAGGCGTTGGTAAAATTTAAAAAAGTAGCTGCTGATTTCCCTAAAACGGATGAAGCCTTGGAAGCAGTTGCGACAGCAAGATTGATTTATGTTGACAACGGTAAAGTAGATGAATATGCTTCTTGGGTTCGTACCTTAGATTTTGTGGCGGTTTCAGATGCCGAATTGGATAATGATACCTATGAAGCAGCCGAAAAGCAATTTCAACAAAACAATACCAAGCAGGCTATTTCTGGATTCAGAGCCTATTTGACCGCTTTCCCAAAAGGAATTCATACGTTAAAAGCTAATTTTTATCTGGCTCAGGCGTATTTTTCGGAAGGATCGGAAAGTAAATCCATTCCTAATTATGAAGCCGTAATTGCTGAGCCTCGTTCTGAGTTTACGGAGCAGTCTTTGGCCAGATTGTCTCAAATTTTCTTGAAAGCGAATGAATGCGATAAAGCCATTCCAGTATTGTCTCGTCTGGAGAGCGAAGCTGATTTTCCTCAAAATAAAACATTTGCACAGTCTAATTTGATGAAATGTTATTATGAGAAAAAGGATTATCCTAATTCGGTGGTCTCAGCTGAGAAAGTTTTGGCTAATCCAAAAACGGATGACAATGTAAAAAGTGATGCGCAAATTATTGTGGCCAGAGCAGCTATACAAACTGGAGATGAATCCAAAGCCAGAGCTGCTTATGCAAAATTACTAAGCATCGCCAAAGGAGAATTAGCAGCCGAAGCCTTGTATTATGACGCTTATTTCAAAAATAAAGATGCAAAATTTGAAGAGTCGAATATTGCTGTGCAAAAATTAGCAAAAAATTATTCCGGGTATAAATATTTTGGAGCCAAAGGATTGATTCTGATGGCTAAGAACTTTTACGGATTAAAAGACAGTTTTCAGGCTACCTACATTTTAGAAAGTGTAATTCAAAATTTTACTGATTTCCCGGATGTGGTGAAAGAAGCCCAAGCCGAATTGGATAACATTAAAAAGGAAGAATCTAAAACAAATTCATCGATAACGAAATAAGTTAGAATCAAGAAAAAAGATAAAAAAGATTTGAGAATAAAGACCATTTTAAGAAGTCTTTCTTCTTTATCTAAAAAAATAAAATATGAAAATCAATTTCCAAAATAGCATAATCATTTCATGTCTAATGTTAGTTTTCCAATTTTCATTGGCCCAAAAAAAGCAGGAAAATATAGGAACTGAGGTCGTAAATGTGGTAAAACCATATACACCAACAATTTCAGACGCCTTCAAAGTAAAAGAAACACCTTCTCTTGATGATGAGGGAAATGCCAAAAAAGAAGTGATAAAATACACCATTTTCTCTTTTCCTGTGGCATCGACTTTCACGCCTTCAAAAGGAAAAGCAGAAGGAATTGAAAAATCAAAACAGGAAAAATTGTTTAAGAATTACGCAACATTCGGAGGAGGGAATTACGGAACCTTGAATGCAGAATTGTTTGTTACTGAGAATATCGATAAATATGGTTATGTAGCCGGTGTGTTCCGTCATTTGTCATCACAAGGTGGTATCAAGGACGTGGAACTGGATGATGCATTTTTCGATACCTCTATTGAAATGACCTATGGCTCCAATGATAAAGACATGTCTTGGAATGTTGATTTGGGGTATCAAAATCAAATATACCATTGGTATGGTTTGCCGACAGGTTTTGGTAATACATTGACTCCGGAAGACAGAACTGCTTTAATTGGAGGAATAGATTCGCAACAATCCTACAGCAATATCGCTTTGGGCGGGAAAGTCAGTTTTGATGAAAGTATTTTTAATGAAGCCAGTTTGAAGTTCAACCATTTTTCGGATGCTTTTGGATCTTCTGAAAATAGATTTTACGTAAAGCCTTCTTTTCAATTGGATGTGATGGAAGAATCAATAAAAACTAATGTGATTGTCGATTATTTAGGAGGAAGTTTTGATAAAAATTATTGGAATACCAATACGGAATCAATAAAGTATGGTTTTACTAATTTTGGAATAGCGCCAAGTTTTGAAATGCAGGAAGACGACTGGACCGTGCATATCGGTATGGGGATATTTTATAGTTTAGATAACCAAAATAACGACAATAAATTTTTACTATATCCGCAAATTAATGCTTCTTATAAAGTGGTTGGGGATTTGATGATTTTTTATGCCGGAGCCGAAGGGGATTTGGAGCAAAACTCTTATATGGATTTTGTAAATGAAAACCCCTTTGTTTCACCAACATTATACATTACGCCAACAGATAAAAAATATGATGTTTTTGCCGGTTTGAAAGGAAAGTTCGCCGATAATGTAAGTTATAATGTAAGGGCTTCTTATTTGAACGAAAGTAATAAAGCCCTATTCAAAAGCAATGATTTTACCGAAAATAGTGCTAACGAAGACTATGCTTATGGGAATTCCCTTCAAGTGGTGTATGATGATATGAAAACGCTGAGTTTCTTTGGGGAATTAAAAGCTGATTTTACTGAAGATGTGTCTTTTGGAATCAATGGAACTTTCAACAGTTATACTAATGATGTGCAACAGGAAGCATGGAATTTACCAACGATTAAATTAAATTCGACTCTTGATTATGCAATAACAAAAAAATGGTTTGCTGGATTTGATGTGTTTTATGTAGGTGAGCGAAAAGACCAGAAATTAAATACGGATATTATTTATGTTGTTGCACCAAGTCCTATAACATTAGAATCTTATTTTGATGTCAATGCTCATGTAGGATTTAAATATAGTGAGCGATTAACGGCTTTTTTAAGAGCTAATAATATTACTAATAATGGCTATGAAAAATGGTTGAATTACCCCGTTCAGGGATTTCAGGTAGTTTTGGGAGCGAATTATAAATTTGATTTTTAGAAAAATTAACCGCAAGGTGCGCAAAGTTTTACGCTAAGCACGCTATGTTTCGTGTTTCGTTTTCTTATTGTTTATTTTAATTTTATTGAGATAGATTTTTTATTAAGTTTTAAAAGAAAAGAGCTTTGCGTACCTTGCGTAAAACTTTGCTTACTTTGCGGTAAAACCTTATGTCATGACTTTCAAACAAAAAATACATACTTATTACCTGCAATTAGTCCAAGATCGAATAGATGTTTTTAGGGATATGATTGTGGCACTCACCGAGGACTCTAAAAATGATGCTAAAGGTTCGGCAGGAGACAAGCATGAAACGGCATTGTCTATGATGCATATTGAGCAGGAAAAATTGAATCACAAACTGAAAGAAGTGCTTAGTCAAAAATCGGTTTTAGACAAAATTGATTCCAATACAATTGCTGAAACCATTATTGTGGGAAGTCTGGTCAAAGCCAACGGAATTTATTTATATCTGAGTGTGGCGCTTCCAAAAATCAGTATTGAAGGCACAAACGTAATTGCTTTGTCTCCTCAATCTCCTTTGGGAAATAAATTGATGGGAATGAAAGTGTCCCATACTTTTGAAATTAATACTACAAAATACACGATAGAAGAAATTTCATAACGCTTCTTCGTTCTAAATAATTCGTTTGCAGTTTATCCTTTTTTGGGCTTCTTTTTTTTATATTAGCCCAACTAAACTGTTTGTTATGAAATCTTTTACCTTGCTTCTTTCCTTGTTTTTATTGATTTCCTGTGATCAAAAAAATAAAATTTCAGTAGATACGATCATTACTAATGCTACTATTTATACCGTCAACAAAAACTTCAGTACTGCTTCAGCGATGGCAATCAAGGATGGGAAAATTGTTGCTCTTGGCACTGATGACGAAATCACGAACGCGTATGAATCTGAAAATAGAGTAGAAGCGAAGGGGAAATTTATTTATCCAGGTTTGATTGATGCGCATTGTCATTTTTATGGTTTTGGACTTACTTTACAGGAAGTGGATTTGCGAGGAACCAAAAGCATGGCCGAAGTGATCACACGAATAAAAACTTTTCAAAAAGAAAAAAATCTAAAATTTATTGTTGGAAATGGATGGGACCAAAATGATTGGGAGATAAAAAAGTACCCGACAAAGGAAGTTCTGGATGCCGAATTTCCTGATGTTCCGGTGGTATTGAACAGAATTGACGGTCATGCAATTATTGTTAACAGCGAAGCATTGAAACTAGCCGGGATTACTAAAAACACTAAAGCTGTTGGAGGTCAGATTGAAATGGTAAATGGTGAACCAACCGGCATTTTAATTGATAATCCGATGGATTTAATTTATAAAATTATTCCAAAACCAAGCCGAAAAACACAAATTGCAGCTTTATTGGATGCGGAAAAAGTAATGTTCGATTATGGATTAACAACAGTAAACGATGCAGGCTTAGATCCTGAAATTATTGATTTGATAGATAGTCTGCAGAAAGCAAAAGTAATGAAGATCAATGTGTATGCGATGATTACTGCGAATCAAAAGAATATTGATTTGTATTTGAAAAAAGGGATTTATAAAACGGATAATTTAGATGTTCGTTCCTTTAAAATGTATGGAGATGGTGCTTTGGGTTCTCGCGGGGCTTGTTTGCACAAAGCTTATTCGGATATGCCAAAACAGTTTGGCGCGTTGCTTTCTCCTATTTCAGGATTGAAGTCAGTAGCAAAACAAATTGCTGCTTCACCTTTTCAATTGAATACACATGCTATCGGAGATTCTGCCAATACGGTATTGTTGAAAATATATAAGGAAGTCTTGACGGGTAAAAAGGACCGAAGATGGAAAATTGAACACGCCCAGGTTTTGCGCGAAGGAGATTTTGATTATTTTAAATCAGGGATTATTCCATCAGTTCAACCAACTCACGCGACATCAGACATGTATTGGGCTGGGGAACGACTAGGAAAAGACCGATTGAAAAATGCCTATGCTTATAAAAAATTATTGCAAAAAGCGGGAGTTATAGCTTTAGGTACTGATTTTCCGGTAGAAGAAGTTAATCCGATGCTTACTTTTCATGCTGCTGTTGCCAGAAAGGACAGTAAAGAGTATCCAAAAGGCGGTTTTCAAATGGAGAATGCTTTAAGTAGAGAAGAAACTTTGAGAGGGATGACTATTTGGGCGGCCTATTCTAATTTTGAAGAAAAAGAAAAAGGAAGTCTTGAGGTTGGTAAATGGGCCGATTTTGTAATGTATGACCAAGATTTAATGAAAGTTGAGGAAAGTCAAATAGTGAAAATGAAACCTACACATACCTATTTGAAAGGGAATAGGCAAAAATAGATGAAGTGGTATATGGAAGGCAGTTTACAATTCACAATCTAAAACTTTAATTTGGTTGTCTTTTAATTACATTATTTATGTAAATATTGATTTGTTGTTATAATTTATAACTAAATAGTTTATTTGTGTTTTGTATTTATAACTGTTATCGCATCTTTGCCCTATCAAAATAAACAAAACAAAAAAATATATAGTTATGTGCGGAATAGTATGTGCCTTTGATTTAAAACAGAAAGCAGAAGTTTTAAGACCACAAGTATTAGAGATGTCTAAGATTATTCGTCATCGCGGACCGGATTGGAGTGGGATTTTTAGTAATGACAAAGCGATTTTATCACATGAAAGATTAGCTATTGTAGATCCGGCTTCGGGTAAACAACCTTTATTCAGTGAAGATAAAAATCTTGTTTTAGCTGCAAATGGCGAAATATACAACCACAGAGAGTTGCGTAAACAATTTGAAGGAAAATATAAATTTCAAACTGAAAGTGACTGTGAAGTTATTTTAGCACTTTACAAAGAAAAAGGTGTTGATTTTATCGATGAGATGAACGGTATCTTTGGATTTGCTATCTATGATGTAGAAAAAGACGAGTATTTTGTTGCTCGTGACCATATGGGAATTATTCCTTTGTATATTGGTTGGGATCAACACGGTACTTTTTATGTAGCTTCTGAATTGAAAGCATTAGAAGGATATTGTACTAAAATTCAATTGTTTCCTCCAGGACACTATATGTCGAGCAAAGACGGGGAATTTGTACAATGGTATAAAAGAGAATGGGTTGATTATGATGCTGTAAAAGATAATGTAACAAGTATTCCTGCTATTAAAGAAGCTCTTGAAGCTGCTGTACACAGACAATTGATGAGTGATGTGCCTTATGGAGTGTTGCTTTCGGGAGGTTTGGATTCTTCTATTACTTCGGCTGTAGCCAAAAAATATGCGCAAAAACGTATTGAGTCAGACGATGTTGCTGATGCTTGGTACCCACAATTGCATTCTTTTTCTGTTGGATTAGAAGGGTCTCCTGATTTAGCTGCAGCTCGTAAGGTTGCCGATCATATTGGAACCATTCACCACGAAATAAAATTCACTATCCAAGAAGGTTTGGATGCGGTTCGTGATGTAATTTACAATCTGGAAACGTATGATGTGACTACTGTTAGAGCATCAACACCTATGTGGTTAATGGCGAGAGTGATTAAATCAATGGGGATAAAAATGGTATTGTCAGGAGAAGGAGCAGATGAGTTGTTTGGAGGGTATTTGTATTTTCACAAAGCACCAAATGCAAGAGAGTTTCATGAAGAGACTGTACGTAAATTAAGTAAATTACACATGTATGACTGTTTGCGTGCTAACAAAAGTTTGGCAGCATGGGGAATTGAAGGACGTGTGCCGTTTTTGGATAAAGAATTTATGGATGTGGCAATGCGAGTTAATCCTCAAGATAAGATGATTAACAAAGAACACCCTATGGAGAAATGGGTAGTGCGTAAAGCCTTTGAAGATATGTTGCCTGAAAGTGTGGCTTGGAGACAAAAAGAACAATTTAGTGATGGTGTAGGATATAGTTGGATTGATACTTTAAAAGCGGTTGTGGCAGTAGAGGTTTCTGACGAACAATTAGCAAACGCTAAATACAAGTTCCCTTTACAAACGCCAACTTCTAAAGAAGAATATTACTATCGTTCTATTTTTGCTGAGCATTTCCCTAGTGATGCTGCAGCATTATGTGTGCCACAGGAAGCAAGTGTCGCTTGTAGTACAAAAATTGCTTTAGAGTGGGATGAGGCATTTAAAAACATGAATGATCCTTCAGGAAGAGCAGTGGCAAATGTTCACGATGATGCTTATGTAAAAGCATAATCGATCGATGTTACCCTTTTGACCTTGTTGAACTTGAAATAAAAATAGTATGTGCGGGATTTTAGCCATTATTGGTAAAGGAAAAGACGAAGAATTGGTACAAAAACTTTCAAAAAGAATGTCACATCGTGGCCCGGATGAAAGCGATTTACATATTACTGAAAACGGACATATATTAAGTCACGAGCGTTTATCTATTATTGATTTGTATTCAGGGAAGCAACCTATCAAAGGGACTTCTACCGCCTATATGGTTCATAATGGTGAAATTTATAACCACCAAGAATTGAGAGATGGGGTTTTGAAAGGGCATACTTTTAAAACCAAATCCGATTCAGAGGTTATTGTTCATTTGTATGAGGAGTTTGGTTATGATTTTTGCAATATGCTTGATGGAGATTGGGCTTTTGTAGTGGTAGATGGAGATGATTTTATTGCTGGTCGTGATCCGATGGGTGTGAAACCCTTGCATTACGGTATTGATGAAAGAGGAAGAATTTATTTTTCATCAGAAATGAAGCCAATCGCAGATCAATGCAAGACTTTTTCAACATTTCCTCCTGGGCACTATTATACGCCAAACACTGGTTTTGTAAAATACTACAAACCGGAATATGAAGATTACGAAAAAGCTGACCAACCTTTAGATTTAGCTTTGATAAGAGAAACTCTTACCGAAGCGACCCGTAAGCGTCTGATGAGTGATGTGCCGATAGGGGTATTGCTTTCAGGTGGTTTGGATTCTTCTCTGACATCTGCTATTGCTTCAAGATTATTGGCGGAAAGCGGTAAAAAATTACATTCTTTTTCTATAGGGTTGAATGCTGATGCTCCAGACGCTAAAGCGGCTAAAAAAGTGGCTGAGTATTTGGGGACGGAACACCATGAAGTGCATTTTACTGTTGAGCAGGGAATCGAAATTCTGGATAAATTAATTTGGCATTTAGAAACCTATGATGTGACTTCTATCAGAGCGAGCACACCGATGTATTTCTTGTCTAAAGTAATTTCGGATATGGGAATAAAGGTGGTGCTTTCGGGAGAAGGTGCGGATGAGATTTTTGGAGGCTATTTGTATTTTAGAAATGCGCCGACAGCTATTGATTTTCAAAAAGAAACTATCGAGAGAGTTCAAAAATTATTTACTGCTGATTTGTTAAGGGCTGATAAGTCGACGATGGCACATGGTTTGGAAGCAAGAGTTCCGTTTTTAGACAAAGATTTTTTAGATCTGGCTATTCGTATCAAAGCAGAAGAGAAAATGCCTAAAACCTACGATGGAAAAGAGAAGTACATTCTTAGAAAAGCGTTCGACACACCAGACAATCCGTATCTGCCGGATGAGGTCTTATGGAGGCAGAAAGAACAGTTTTCTGATGGGGTAGGGTACAACTGGATTGATGAGTTGATTGAGTATTGTGCCTCGAAAGTGACAGACGAGCAATTAGAAGGAGCGTCTCAGGAGTTTCCTTACAATTCTCCGACGACTAAAGAAGCGTATTTTTACAGATCGATATTTAATAAACACTATCCTCAAGTAAGTGCTGCCCAGACGGTTAGAAAATGGATTCCGAAATGGCAGGAAAATCTGGATCCGAGTGGCAGGGCAAATGCTGCTCATGTAAAAGCAGATACTGAAATTGCTAAAACCGGAGTCGCTATTTAAAAATAATTTTATTTCACATACAGTAAAAACGTTCTCAATTTTGAGAGCGTTTTTTTTTATGGATATAAACCATAAATGTTAATAACTTAGGTTCTTAAAACGGGATTTTTGCCCGAAAATACCATGCGTTTTTATATATTTGCGTGTTAGAGGAAAATTACATTTTTTAGATTAAAACATATGAGCGAAGAAATCAAGAAGAACAATTATTCAGCGGATAGTATCCAGGCATTGGAAGGAATGGAGCATGTGAGAATGCGTCCATCGATGTATATTGGAGATGTTGGTGTACGAGGGTTACATCACTTAGTTTACGAAGTCGTTGATAACTCTATTGATGAGGCGATGGGAGGGCATTGCGATACTATCGGTGTTGCGATAAATGAAGACGGTTCCATTACTGTTGAAGACAATGGTCGTGGTATTCCGGTTGGAATCCATAAAAAAGAAGGTGTTTCAGCACTTGAGGTTGTAATGACTAAAATTGGTGCCGGAGGTAAGTTTGATAAAGATTCGTATAAAGTATCCGGAGGTTTGCACGGAGTAGGTGTTTCTTGTGTGAATGCTTTATCGGCTCATTTAACAGCTACAGTTCACAGTAGTGACGGAAAAGTATACGAACAAGAATACGAAAGAGGTAAAGCACTTTATCCGGTAAAACAAATTGGAGAAACCAGTAAAAGAGGAACTATTGTTACTTTTCACCCTGATCCAACTATTTTCACCCAAACTATAGAATTTTCATATGATACGCTTTCTGCCCGTATGCGTGAATTGTCTTTCTTAAACAAAGGAATAACAATCACTTTTACGGATAAAAGACAAGTAGATAAAGATGGGAATTTTGTTTCTGAAGTTTTTCATTCTACAGAAGGTTTGAAGGAATATATCCGTTATCTGGATGGAAATCGTGAGCCTATCATTGCACACGTAATTTCTATGGATCACGAAAAAGGAGAGATTCCGGTTGAGGTTGCCTTAATTTATAACACAAGTTACACAGAGAATATTTTTTCTTACGTAAACAATATCAATACACACGAAGGAGGGACGCATTTACAAGGTTTTAGAAGTGGTCTGACAAGAACATTGAAGAAATATGCGGATGCTTCCGGAATGTTGGATAAATTGAAATTTGAGATTGCCGGGGATGATTTCCGTGAAGGATTGACCGCTATTATTTCGGTAAAAGTTGCTGAACCACAATTTGAAGGGCAAACTAAAACCAAATTAGGGAATAGAGAGGTTGTGTCTCCTGTGAGTCAGGCTGTGGGTGAAATGCTTGAAAATTATTTGGAAGAAAATCCAAATGATGCCCGTATTATTATTCAAAAAGTAATTCTTGCAGCTCAGGCTCGTCATGCGGCTAAAAAAGCGCGTGAAATGGTACAACGTAAAACCGTAATGGGTGGTGGCGGTTTACCAGGGAAGCTTTCAGACTGTTCTGAACAAGATCCTGCAAAATGTGAAGTGTATCTTGTCGAGGGAGACTCGGCAGGTGGAACGGCTAAACAAGGTCGTGACCGTGCATTTCAGGCGATTTTACCTTTGAGAGGTAAGATTTTGAACGTGGAAAAAGCGATGCATCACAAAGTTTTCGAAAACGAAGAGATCCGAAATATTTTTACGGCACTTGGGGTTACAGTAGGAACTGCAGAAGACAGTAAAGCTTTGAATATTGAAAAATTGCGTTACCATAAAGTAATCATCATGTGTGATGCCGATGTCGATGGTAGTCATATTTCTACATTGATTTTGACATTCTTCTTCCGATTTATGAAAGAATTGATCGAAGAAGGGCATGTGTATATCGCAGCGCCACCTTTATACTTGGTTAAAAAAGGAAATAAGAAGGAATATGCCTGGAACGATGATCAACGCGATAGTGCCAATGAGAGAATGGGAGGTAGTGCAGCCATTCAACGTTATAAAGGTCTTGGGGAGATGAATGCGGAACAATTGTGGGAAACTACGATGGATCCAAATTTCAGAACCTTACGTCAGGTGACAATTGATAGTTTAGCCGAAGCAGACAGAGTGTTTTCTATGTTAATGGGTGATGAAGTGCCTCCAAGAAGGGAATTTATTGAAAAAAATGCTGTTTATGCCAATATTGATGCGTAAATTAGGGGCTTAATTATAATTTTTAAATTAAGAATTAATAAATATATAAATATCATGAAAGTTACCATTGTAGGAGCAGGAAATGTGGGAGCAACCTGTGCAGATGTAATTTCTTATAGAGGAATTGCAAGTGAAGTAGTATTATTGGATATCAGAGAAGGTTTTGCCGAGGGTAAAGCCATGGATATCATGCAGTGTGCTACAAATACTGGATTTAATACGAAAGTATCAGGTGTTACTAATGATTATTCTAAAACAGCAAACAGTGATGTAGTTGTGATTACATCAGGAATTCCAAGAAAACCAGGAATGACTCGTGAAGAATTAATCGGAATCAATGCAGGAATTGTGAAGACAGTTGCAGAAAATGTATTGGTGCATTCCCCGAATACAATTGTGGTGGTAGTGTCAAATCCTATGGATACGATGACTTATTTAGCATTGAAATCGACAGGTTTGCCTAAAAATAGAATTATCGGTATGGGAGGAGCTTTAGATAGTTCTCGTTTCAGATATTATTTGTCAAAAGCATTGGACAGACCATCAAATGATGTTTCAGCAATGGTTATTGGAGGACACGGTGATACAACTATGATTCCATTGACAAGATTGGCTTCTTACAACGGTATTCCGGTATCTGAATTCCTTTCACAAGAAGAGTTGGATAAAGTTGCAGCAGCTACGATGGTTGGTGGGGCTACATTAACTGGTCTTTTAGGAACTTCAGCTTGGTATGCGCCAGGAGCTTCTGTTGCTTATTTAGTAGATAGTATTTTGAATGACCAAAAGAAAATGATCGCTTGTTCTGTTTTCTTGGAAGGTGAGTACGGACAGAATGATATCTGTATTGGTGTACCTTGTATTATAGGTAAAAACGGAGTTGAACAAATTCTTGACATTGAGTTAAATGATGCTGAAAAAGCGTTGTTTGCTAAAAGTGCAGATGCTGTAAGAAACATGAATGCCGACCTAAAATCAGTTTTAGCATAAGTTTTTATGTCATATTAAAAAAAGACTGCACTTTTGCAGTTTTTTTTTTGAGATTAATCGATAAATAAATTGGTTAATCTTTTCCTTAATTATATATTTGCTCGGTTTAAAAAAAATGAGATACGATTTAATGTTCTTTTTTTATAATAAAAAATAACGTTAAGTCTTATTTTATGGGGTTTAAAGCAAAAATAAATAAATAAAAAATAATTAATTTTTAGTAATAATGCAGAATAAAGGACTTATTAAATTTTTCGCAATTCTATTTGCATTGGTAAGTATTTACCAACTTTCTTTCACTTTTGTTTCTAGTAAAGTAGAAAGTGATGCAAAATCTTTTGCTGGTGGGAATCCTGAAAAAGAAGTAAAATATTTAGATTCTATTGGTAAAGAAAAAGTCTTTAGTCTTGGATTCACGGATTTTACTTTTAATGAAGTAAAAGACAAACAAATCAATAAAGGTCTTGACTTAGAAGGGGGTATCAACGTGATACTTCAAATCTCTGTTAAGGACATTTTGAAAGGATTATCTAATAATTCAAAAAATCCGGTTTTCAATAAATCTTTAGCAGACGCTACAGCAAATCAAAAAGGAAATCAATCTTATATTGATGCTTTCTTTGAAGCTTTTGAAGCTAATTCAAAAGGAGCTGTGAAATTGGCTTCTCCTGATATTTTTGCAAACAGAAGTTTACAAGGAGAAGGCGGGATTGATTTTCAGATGACTGATGCACAAGTGCAAAAAGTAATTAAAAGAAAAGTTGATGAATCTGTTGAAAGTGCATTTGGTGTACTAAGAAAACGTATCGATAAGTTTGGTGTAACACAACCTAATATCCAAAAATTAGGAGAGTCTGGAAGAATTTTAGTAGAACTTCCTGGTGCTAAAGATGTTGACAGAATTAAAAAATTATTACAAAGTACTGCTCAGTTAGAGTTTTGGGAAACGTATAAAATTGAAGAAATCGGAAGCTTTTTGATGGCTGCTAACGAGTCATTGAAAAAAACTGAGATCAATAAAACAGAAGTTAAAACTGTTGCTAAAGATTCTTTGAGCGCTTTGTTAAGTGATGGAAAAGATTCAGTTGCTGCTAAAACAGGAAATAATCCTTTATTAGATAAAATTGTTGCTCAAGGAGGCGGACCAGTTTTGGGTCTTTTCTCTCCTAAAGATACTGCTGTTGTAAACGGTTATTTAAAAAGAGCTGATATTAGAATTTTGTTGGCGGCTGACCAACGTTATGCGAAATTTGTTTGGGGTAAACCAACAACTATCAAAGATGCTAAATCAAAAGATATTGATGTAGTAGAATTGTACGCATTAAAAGGGAATAGAGACAATGTAGCTGCTATGAGCGGTGGTGTTGTTACAGATGCAAGTGATACATTTGATCAATTAGGAAAACCAGCCGTTTCTATGCAAATGAACGGTCAAGGTGCTAAAGCTTGGGAAGAATTAACAGGAAGAGCTTACACTCAAAAAAGCAATATTGCTATTGTTTTGGATGATGTTGTTTATTCTGCTCCAGGTGTTTCAAGTGGTCCAATTTCTGGTGGTAGATCTGAAATCTCAGGTGTTTTTGATGTTACTGAGACTAAAGATTTAGCTAACGTTTTAAGAGCAGGTAAATTACCGGCTGCTGCAGATATTGTACAGTCAGAAGTAGTAGGTCCGTCCTTAGGTCAGGAAGCAATTGATAACGGAACAACTTCTGCTATCGTAGGTTTGCTTTTAGTATCTCTTTGGATGATGGTTTATTATGGTAAAGCTGGTTGGTATGCTAACGTAGCCTTAGCGGTTAACTTATTATTCTTATTCGGAATTTTAGCAAGTATTGGTGCGGTTCTTACTTTGCCAGGTATTGCCGGTATCGTTTTAACGATGGGTACTGCAGTAGATGCAAACATCATTATTTACGAAAGAGCAAAAGAAGAATTACGTGCAGGTAAAACACTGGATGAGGCTGTTAAAACTTCTTACAGTTGGAGAGGTGCGATGTCATCAATTACAGATGCTAACGTGACACACATTTTGACTGGTGCGGTACTATTTATATTTGGTTCAGGACCAATTAAAGGTTTTGCTACGACATTATTAATAGGTATTGTGACTTCATTGTTTACATCTATTTTCATAGCTAGAATTTTTATCGATAGAAACATCAAAGGGAAAAATGATTTATCATTTGTAACGAACTTCTCTAAAAACATGTTTCATAATTTTCATTTTGATTTCTTAGGAATGAAAAAATGGGCTTATATATTCTCTGCAGTTGTTACTGTTATAAGTGTTATCTCCATTTCAAC
>RCUR01000376.1_pt1 | contig 15782 bp, 23 predicted proteins | sample 2166151 | NCBI WGS metagenome assembly RCUR01 (sample SAMN09932785, study PRJNA488358) | compost metagenome | isolation source: compost soil in an enriched community | place: Germany: Experimental Botanical Garden
CTATCGACAACAATGCGGCCGAAAGGGCGATAAAACCGTTCGTTATCGGTCGTAATTATCCGCAGTCGGAAATTATGTCGGGTATGCGGCGGCGGTGGTGGCGCGCCTGGTTGCTCACCACTGCCGACTTTGCATAATTTCAGAGACTTTCCAGAAACTTCAACAGGGCGTCAGTCGGACGATAGCGCGTGCGATTGGTTTGGGGTGGGCCGATGGTGGCCAGCGCACGCTCCTTCATGGCCAAATCGGCTTCGACATAACCGTGAGTGGTGACTGGGCTTTCGTGGCCCAACCATAGAGCTATGACGGTGATATCCACTCCGGCCTGCAGAAGGTGCATGGCTGTCGTGTGACGCAGCGTGTGCGGTGACACCTTGCGTTGCTGCAATTGGGGACACTTATTTATCGCCGCAGTGACAGCCAAGGCAATCCGCTCAGCCACATTCGAGCGCGTCATTGGCAGTCCGCGTCGGCTGGGTACGAGGGGCTGCTCCGCCCGCAAACCAACGTACTGCAGCCAGTGACGGATCTCGACGGCCGTTTCCTTCCACAGCGGCACGGTTCGCTGCTTACGCCCCTTGCCGTGCAGGCACACCGAGGGCGTGGCTTCCAACGTCACGTCATCCACGCGGATACCGATCAACTCGGAGACGCGGGCCCCCGTGTTGTAGAGCAGCGCGATCAGGATACGATCGCGCCGGCCACACCATGTATTGGCATCGGGCGCGGCGAGCAGTGCCTGAACCTCTTCGCGGGAGAGGAACCCGAGCAACGGCTTGTCGAAGCGCTTCATCGGGATGGCCAAAATTTGCTGGGCCAGCTGCAGAGCTGGCGGGCATTGCAAGGCCACGTAATTGGCAAAGGCTCGCACGGCTGCCAAGCGTGCGTTGCGGCTGCGCACCGAGTTGTGGCGCTCGGCTTCAAGATGGGCCAGGAAGTCGAGCACCAATGTCGCATCGAAGTCGTTCAACGTCAGCTTGGCGGGCGGTTTGCCCCTCTCGCTTTCGGCGTAACGCAGCAGCAGACGGAACGTGTCACGGTAAGCGGTCACCGTTCTCGGGCTCACGTTCTTTTGTTGTATGAGGCGTTCGGCAAAGAAGCGCTGTAGCAAGGCAGAAAATTCGGCAGGATCGGCCAGCAAGGGGTTCATTGCGATGCTCCCAATGCATAACGGTGGAAGCGCTCAGCCGCAATTGTCATCAGTTCTGGCACACCCGTGAAGTACCAGTAGGTGTCACTTACCTTGGCATGCCCCACGTACGTCGATAGCGCCAATACGGCGTGCTCGCCATCGATGCCCTGCTGGTAGAAGCGCAGCATGCTGCCCACGATAAAGGTGTGACGCAGATCGTGCAGACGGTGATGTACATGATCACCGCGCGGCTGCCAGCCGAGTTTCCGGCACAGTGTCTGCAGTGCGTACAGCATTGTGCGCTGATTGACCGGGAGGCCATCATCGCGCAAGAAGAACTGTGCGCAGGCAGGCTGAGGCACGAGTTGGTCGCGCCGCCGGGCATATGCGCGCAGCTGCTCGGTTACGCTCGGATGCAGTGGCACCAGACGACGCTGATGGAACTTGGCCTCCTGGATGTTGAGTACACCGGCCTCAAAGTCGACGTCGGCACAGGTAAGCGCAAGCGCCTCGGCGATACGCAGCCCGCTCGCGGCCAGCAATCCAAATACAGTCCGGCAGGTTGCGGCGCGCAGCCCGTTGATCGGAATGAGATCATCGGTAGCCTTGAGGAGCGCGACCAGCTCCGCAGCCGTGTAGATGTGGGGGATTAGGCGCCGGTGAGCAGAACCGAAGAGATCGCGTGGCGGAATCTCGGTGGCCGGATCGAGACGCACGCAGAAACGGGCGAAACCACGCAGAACCTCAATGCGGCGCGCCCATGTGAGTGGGTTTGGACGCCGTGAAGCGCGGGCCCATGCGACGGCAAGCGCCACCGTCAGATGATCCGCCGTGCTGATCTTGTCAGCGAAGCGGGCGAATGATCTGAGCTGCGTTTCATCGATCGTCAGCTTGAATCCGAGGCCGCGCCGATGCGCCAAATACGCCTCGACGTGTGACATCCAGGAGATCGGCGTCTTCATGAGCGACTCCCGGGCCAGGGCAATGCGGCGGCGCGCAAACCTTCCAGGTCGACGCGGGCGTAGGCACTTGCCGTGTCGATGCTTTGGTGGCGCAGCAGGTCGGCGATTTCCTTGACCGACGCCCCGGCGCGCTGCAGACGGGTTGCCGTGGTTCGACGGAGGACATGGGTATTGCAGAACTGATCACGCAAGCCGCAGCGGACGAAGGCGCGATTCATGGCGTTGCGGATGGCTGCCACGCTGAGCGGTGTGTCGGCGGGCGCACGGTGACGCACGAACAAATTGCGGTCGGTTGTCTGCGGTCGTCCGTATCGCAGATAGCGGGCGATCGCCTCGCCGGTGGGCACCGGGAGAGGCAATTGCTGTACGCGTTTGCTCTTGTTGGTGTCGAGTGTAAGCGTGCCATTGCGCCAGTCGACCGACTTCAGTGTCAGGTGGGCCACTTCATCGCCACGCAAGCCAAGGTCAAGCAGGCAGCGTGCAATGGCGTAGTCACGCAGTTCGACTGGATTTGAGCAATCGAACGCCTTGAGAAACGCCTCCAGCTGGGCGTCCGAAAGTGCCTTGGGCAAGGTGGCATGCCGCCAGTCCGCGACTCTCGGGAGCGCCGCCGAGAGTGCGTCGGTCGACTCCCCCAGCAAGGCACGGAAACGAAAATAGCTACGCAAATTGTTGCACACCACCCGCAGCGATGCCGGTCGCAAGCGCGGGATCAATGTAGCCAGAAACGCATCAATCTGGGCGCCAGACAGTGGTGATAGGACAAGCGGTTCGGCTCCGAAGCAGTGAGTGAGAAATGCCCCGACATCTTTGCACCGACGAGCATTCGTTTGAGGTGCCACGCCGCAGATGTTCTGAAGGTATTCGTCAAACCGGCCAAGCTCGGTAGTGATCGGATCATCCTCAGATGATTTCACTGGACGTTCTTGTGCCAGTAGCTTTAGCAAATACCGGAGTGCCGCCCGGGTATCGGCCACACCAGAATGCAACGACATAGAACAGGTGCAGGCAGGTAAATGCTCGCGTATGAAGCGCTCGGTGAGCGCTGCATCGATGCTCTCCAGACACAGCGTTTCGGCCTTCATCCAATGGCCGAAGTGGGCCAAAGCATGCAGATAGAGGCGGATCGTGGACTTAGCGTAGCGTTGGGCAAGCAGGGCTTCGACGTAAAGGGTGACGGTGGCGCTGAGCGGGCTGTTATTGAATTCTTGGCGGCAAGAAAGTCTCGCCAGGTATTGATCCGCAGGCATGGTGTGCTCCTGTAGAGGGGGAGGTGTTCTACAGGAAACCACCGAAAATTATGGCGTGCCCGAAACGCGCCAGGAAACCCGGAAAGCAGGCGGGCTATGCGATCACGAAACCGGGTACGGGTGAACTGAGCATAATTTTCGACTGAGGATAATTGCGACCCAACGCCCAGGGTCGGATCTGGTTGTCGGGTAGTCAGACGCGGTCACCCGCGTCCAACCCCCTAAGAACCGTGCATGCGAGTTTCCCAGCACACGGCTCAAGCCTCCACAAAGGCGTTGTTAAGCACCCGGCGATACCTCTTTAACATTGACGTACTGCTGATCTCTGGGGCAACGCAGATGGTAGATCTCAAGATTGACCGCCGCGTCCGTTCCGCCATTAGCCAGCTTTACGATGTGGCGACTGTGCCACGGCGTATTTTTGGTAACGGGCTTATGACAGACCGAGCACAGGCCGTCTTGCTGCCGCCAGACTCGATACATCTTCGCTCGTCCCTGTGTCGATTTGAGCATTTTCTTGCCCCAGCGGAACTCGAAATACTCATCCCAGTTAGGGTCATGCGGATTGGCTGCGGCTTTGATCTTGATATGCCGCACGATCGGCGTATCCGATTCTTTCAGTAAGGTGTATTCCCTTGCCTTACCGTCTGCATGTTTCTCAACGGTGGAGAACACCCGCCGGCGCGATCCTCGGACTTTGAAATATCTGTCCTTGATCCACCGGGTTCCTTTGCGCGGATGCCGTCTCACCGCCCAGCGCCAGAGAATTGTCCAGACTTCGCTGTCTACCTGATTGAAGACTTTCTTGGCGACCACGTGGTGTTACCGCAAATGCATTTTTGACCCAGTTGCCGACGCTATTCTGACCCAACCCAGCAGCCTGAAAGCGAAATTCAACAAAGAGTTCTGTGTTCGAAACTGGGTCAATGAAATTCCGGCATGTGGGTGAAAAATGCGTCGGCGGCAACACCTGCTGATTCAGCGGTAAAAAAACGAGAGAGAAAAGCTAGACCGGAAGGTGACTTACGATGGTCGTGGGCTTTATCCAGACGTGAAGAACCCAGGCTCATAGGCTCGGCAACTCCGCGCGGCGGCCCAACCTGCGCTGAATTAAACCTGCCCTCCCGCATTTTGCGGTGACACCCACTGCGACTTTGACACGAGAGGCGTCTCGTCGGGTTACCGAAGCCATCCATGGGGCGCTAGTTTATCGTTCCGCCACCCCGACGGATCATTGGATGCCCAGTCGTCGATCCAACGAAAATGACCCGGCTCCCCGCGCAATAATCAGCAGCAGCAGGCCTGCCCAAGAAAGATGGGTCGGCCAGGCGTCTGGGTAGACAAAAATCTCGATGACCAAAGTCATGCCTAGCAGCGCTAAAGCTGATAGCCGGGTAAACAGCCCTGCCACGAGAAGCACGGGGAATAAGTGTTCGCTGTAGGCAGAAAGGTGCGCAGCAAGTTCTGGAGAGATCAAGGGTAACGCGTATTCCGTACGGAATAGCTCGTAGGTACTCGGCGTGATCGTCAGAAAACCACTGACCTTGGTACGCCCGGACATAAAGAAAATGGCTGCGATTGAGAGACGGGCCACCAGCACCAAGAGTGAATCGCCAATAAGTGCGTTCAACCGGTTGGCGGCGCGGTTCCAGATTCCAAGCAGGGATTTATCGGCGACGGATGAGTGAGTTCGAGATACGCCCATGGTGTGCTCCGTTGTTTATAGGGCCTTACAAGAAGGTCGACCTGGGTTCGCAGCGGTGAACGCGCCAGCGCTCACCAGGCAGATGAGGAGGTTTTCCAGATTCAGAGTCGGCTCGACTCCAACGGCTTTGTCTACCGCCAAATCGAGGGGCAGATGTGTCGCGCACGCGTCGAGAAAGGCACAATCCGCAGCGCTAGCGGCTTGCCAATGCACTCGACCGCCATTGCGCGTCAGCAGCGCGCCCTCGCCCTGCCAGTTGAGTTCGTCAGGCATTCGCAGCTGCTCACGGTTAATGCGCCAGATCGTGTAGGCGGGACAGTCGGGTAACCAGGCCCAGCGGCAGCTGGCCCGTGGTGTAAGCCGCAGGCTGGGAAAATCTGTCGGGTGCAGGTGCGCCAAGGCGCTCATCTCGATAACGGGTTCTTCATCGGCGCAATGTACTTGCGTCCAGAGCAGATCCAGGCGCGCGACGTCGCCCAGATAGGGCATTTCCCGAGCATGTTCAAAACCGTCGAGAAAATCGGGGAAGTCGGCTCCGTAGTACAGCAAACGGGCATCCGTTGGCGGCGAAAGTCTGGCGTGGATTGCGGCGGCGCTTCGAAGCCAGTCGGTGCCCACGAGGCGCTCAATGGTCGGGAAATTGGCGAGCAGTGCATCAATTGCACCTTTGAGAACGGTATTGCGGTAAACCGCAAAGCCAGGCTGTCGGGTAAGCGCCATCATCTCGGATGATTCGGCACCGTATAGGGCATCGACGAATGCATCTTGAAAGCTTTCCAGGGATGGCTTCATATCGCCCCCCGCAACCGCAGGTGCTGCCCACGATTCAATAGAGTTTGCGCTCTGTCGCGCTCGGCAAGCAGAACATCGAACGTGGGGATATGGTCGTCACGCTCGATCAATGTCGGACGCATGCCTACCCGCTCGATTAAACGCTCATACAAAGACCATACCTCGTCAGCGACAGGTGCGTCGTGAGTATCGATGAGTAACGTTGAATCCCCAGGATCCGGGGCATGTCCAGCCAGATGAATCTCCATGATTGCAGCAGCCGGAAAGTCATCCAGATAGGTTGTCGCATCGAAACCCAGGTTATGGGCACTGATGTGTACGTTATTGACATCCAGCAGCAACCCGCAGCCAGTCCTCTCACTTAACTCGATCAGAAAATCGAGTTCGTTGTAGTCATGGCCATCGAGTTGTAAATAATGGGTCGGGTTTTCAATCGCGATTCGACGCCCAAGCGCCTCTTGTGTGCATTGGATATTGCGGATTATGCGCCGCAATGCCTCGCCTGTGCGGGGAAATGGCAGCAAATCTGGATGGTACTGGCCGCGCCAGGCCGACCAGGCCAGGTGTTCGGAAACCAATACAGGTTGAACGCGGTCAGCGAGTCCTTTTAGACGCTTCAAGTGCTCTGCGTCCGGTGCACAGTCGGCCGCCAACGAGAGTGATACACCGTGCAACGACAGTGGATGTCGGCTACCAATCGCCTCCAGCCATACCACACGAGGGCCACCACCGACCATGTAGTTTTCCGGATGAACTTCGAACCATAGCCCCTCGTCTGTGCAGTCGAAGGCGTCCTGATAGTGGTTCGGTTTGAGGCCGAGTCCGGCCCCCACCTGGAATTGATTCTTCATGATTGGCGTGCGCCCCGTGGTATGGAAGTTACTTCGGTGCCAAAGTGCCCATGCCTTTTGGGGTCTTGATGGAAGTGCAAGTCCCTACTGGGACGTTTTTCCAGGCGTTAGCCTGATAGTCCATTTTAGCGGTGCCCGCACAGGTGGTGCCTGCACCGGCTTTGCAATCGTTCTGACCGGCCTTGGCGACGCCGTAACATTTTTCCATGGCGCCGGCTGCGGCTGGGGTCTCGGCAGCGATAGCACCAGCTGCGAAAGAAGAGAAAGCAACGGCGAGAGCGGCGAGTTTCAGATTGTTCATGGTTGTACTCCAGGGTCATGATGAGGGGGCGTCGCATCAGTGCAGGAGTGCGCTGTGCTCGCGATCCGAAAAGTAGTTCGCTGAGATTTCATATCCAGTTACAGCCATCGCAAAATATTTTTCAAAATCGCAAAATAACTCCGCTGGTTGCCTTATGCACTTGAGCGCAAGCATGATCCGCTGCCCGTCATTAGCGCTGGCGTCATGTAGGTACGGAATATTTTCTCCCTTCGTGTAACTAGAGCGGACGATGGAACGAACTACACATAACGACGCATTGCGCAGCCGGGAGATGCTTCTTCAGAGCCTGTTCCTCGCCGGTTTAAAGGGAGACGAACAGGCTTACCGTGTATTCCTGTCGGAATTAAGTGGTCATATGCGCGGCTTTCTGCGAGCGAGACTTCAACGACAACCAGGTGAAGTCGAGGATTTGCTGCAAGAGGTCTTGCTGGCCGTTCATAACGGTCGCCACACCTACCAGGAAGATCAGCCACTGACGGCGTGGATTTTTGCTATTGCGCGCTACAAGCTCACGGATTTTTTTCGAGGCAAGTCACGCCATGAGGTGTTCAACAACTCCCTCGACAATGCGGCAGAGCTGTTTGCCGAGCCCTACCTTGAACCGGCACAGGCCAGTCGCGACCTCGGCAAATTACTGGAGCAATTACCCGAGCGTCAGCGTCTACCCATCGTCCATGTAAAGCTTGAAGGATTGTCGGTCACTGAAACCGCGCTGATAACCGGACTATCCGAGTCAGCCGTAAAGATAGGCGTACATCGCGGTCTTAAAGCGTTGGCGGCGAGGATTAGAGGTACACGATGAAAACTGATGACTTCATTACCATGCTCGCATCAGGGGCCATCCCGGTTGACCGGTATGCGCTCGCCAAGCGCTTCGGTGTTGCGGTGCTGGCCAGCCTGGTGACTGCCACTTTGTTGGTGATGGTCATATTGGGCGTTCGTTCAGACCTTTCCACTGTGGCGACAACGCCGATCTTCTGGGCCAAGATCGCCTTCCCGATATGCTTGATGATTGGTGCGCTGAGTGTGGTTATTCGATTGGCGATACCTGGAAAAACCCCCGGTTCCGGAAGGCTACTGATCTTTGCAGCAGTCGCTGCAGTATGGGCTGGTGCCATTTATGTCCTCATGGGCTCCGCACCCGATGTGCGCGTCGCGGTCATTCTCGGCAAGACTTGGCGGGTGTGCGCATTGAACATTACCTTGCTGTCAATTCCGGGATTCATTGCTGTTTTCTGGGCGCTACGAGGCCTGGCGCCCACCTGCCTGACATTGGCCGGGGCATGCGGCGGGCTGCTGGCAGGTGCGATGGCAACCCTTGCGTATTGTCTGCATTGCCCTGAAATGGAAGTTCCATTTTGGGGAGCCTGGTACTTGTTAGGCATGTTAGTACCCACAGTTATAGGCGCGCTACTCGGACAGCGCTGGCTGCGCTGGTAGCAAGTAATGGTTATTAGTGCATCAGTGTAACGTCACTGGAAGTCGGTTCAGGCAGCAAGGTGTGTTGACCATACGCTTACTTTGAACACAAACGACTGCGAGGCACTGCTGAGGCATGCTTAATAAGCGACTGCCGAAGTCACCTTGCGTAAGCTAGGCAGGCATCCAGTCATGCAGCAGCAGTTGCCCTATTTCAGTGGCTCGCTGCGTGGGCAGCCGCATCAGCACATTTTTCAGATAGGCATACGGATCATGCCCATTCATGCGCGCCGACTGGATCAGGCTCATGATCACCGCCGCCCGTTTGCCGCTGCGTAGCGACCCGGCGAACAAACAGTTCGAGCGTCCAAGTGCCCACGGCCGGATCTGATTGTCGGGTAGTCAGACGCGGTTACCCGCGTCCAACCCCCTAAGAACCGTGCATGCGAGTTTCCCAGCACACGGCTCAAGCCTCTGCTAAGGCGCTATTGGGCACCCGGTTATACATCGTCGACATTGGCAAATTGCACATCCCTTGGGCACCGCAGGTGGTAGATCTCAAGATTGGCAGCCACATCCGTCCCTCCGTGACCCAGCTTCACAACATGGCGGCTATGCCATGGTGTGTCTTTGGTGACCGGTTTAAGGCATGCGCAGCAGCGGCCGCCTTGCTGTAGCCACACCCTATACAGCTTGGCTCGACCCTTTGGGGAGATAAGCATTCTTTTGCCCCATCGGGATTCGAAGTACTCATCCCATTCAGGGTCGTGAGGGTTGGCAGCAGCCTAGGCTCGCTGGCACCCCTTCCGTCTGGTTGCGCTAGTCGCCCACAATCAACGTTTCGTCACAACGATGGCCGGGCGAGAAAAATGTGCACGATGGTGAGTTCAGAGACGAAGTACACTCCGTAGAGGCAAAGGTTCGCAAAAGACTGCTATGGACTGTGGATTCAACCTGTTCCATACACTTTCCGAAGGTGGTTCCACCATGACTGCTGGCGCTATGCACAAGGATGCTTACCGTGATTATCGAGTTCAGTTGGAGTTGCTGCTTCATATTCCCACCAATGCGTCAGATCAGGATATCCACGAACACATTGAGGCCGGCCTCTTGCCGGATAGCGTCATGGCTCTTTGCGGTGTAGGCGCGATAGGCCCATCCGAGCGCAATCAGATTATTCCGCTCAGAACCCTCAAAGCTCGGTTGGCAACACATCAGCGACTCACGCTGTACGAGAGTAATCGGGTGTTCCGATTTGCTCATATCATAGCCATGGCCGTGACGCTTTTCGGGAGCAACGAGAAGGCGAAGCGTTGGCTCTCTAAACCCAAGGATCGTTTCTTGGGAAAGGCCCCATTTGCGATGCTCTCCACGTTCCAGGGCACCCGTCTAGTTGAGGAGATGCTGATACAGGCAGCGGAAGGCATCGCATTTTGATGCCCACATAGACCCTGAATCGGGTCAACCTTCGGCGCTATTCACTTTGGGCAGTGTTGGACTTTCTTACTTGTCTCGACAGAAGTTGCTGCAATTCGACGCCCGGGTTTTCAGCGCGCATGAAAGCTGGATAACCGAGACAGCCAGATCAGTCATCTACACATCGCCAACAGCGGAAATGCCGATTGATTCAATAGCTCGCCCGAACGCACCTGTCCTGGAGGGCACGCCCTCTAATCAGGAAGGAGATCTCATTCGAAAGGTTCCCGGTCGGGTGCTCACGGACTTTTTGCCGCTGAAGCGGTCAAATACAAGCGATACCTGTTGCTCAAGTAAATTGAGCAACAGGTTGGTTGGGAATTACGTGAAAATAAGACCCCATTCACGAGCCAGCAAGACGCGGCACGCAGCCACTGAGCCACCGAAGCAGCGTTGTGAGACCGTTTGCATATGGGCTTCTGTAACGTAGGTAATCACTTCGCCTCGCTCATCAAATAAAACACCGCCCGCTCCTCTCAGGAGTGCGTGGCCTGCGACAACGTCATGTGCAGAAACCGGATAAAGAGAGACCCCACAGACCCCCTCCCCGGCGGCGACTTTGGCGAGCCTGTAGGCAATGGATGGCACTGCCACAAAAGTGCTGGGTTGGCAGAGCTTGCTATTAAGTTCAGGCTTATTGATGGCAGCGGCACTGACCATCACGAACTCATCGCTCGACAACGATTTGGCAGAAAGTCGTGTTTTGACTGCTTGTCCATTACGGCTTACCTCGGCCATCCCTTCTGCCCAGGCAATGCAATCAGGCACGCCCTCAACAGTGACAGGGGCGTACACCACACCTAATACCGGCGCTTGGTTGTGCAACAGACCGATGGAAAGGGCTGAGCCTTTGAGCCCCTTAAGAAAATCTGCGGTCCCGTCGTTAGGGTCAACGACCCAGCACCAGGGATGGCCGGACAGACGATGTCCGGTCTCCTCTCCCCAAAAGTCGCAAGGAAGAAGTTTCAGCAGGTGCTGATGTAAGAACCGTTCGATTTCTTCGTCTACAGCGGCCTTGTCACCCTGTCCCCGTGGTCCGTCAACCCTCGCCCACTCGGCAATCAGCAGCTGGCCGGCGCGAATAACGACCTCAATGGTGTGGGTGAGCAGTTGTTCAAGGATGGGGGTTTGCATGAAGTAGGCTGCCCTAAGGTTGGGTGGCGTAACGCGAGGGTCCTCGACCATGGGGCGACGCTAGTCGCCCCTCGGCCGCCCCAGAGGCTGTCAGCCAAACGGGCCACGCCCCTCACAAAATCGGTGCGTGCCCTGCTTGGCTCTTTCCGCCGGACTCGATGGGCTTCGCCCTCAATCTACGCCTGCACTGCCTGTTGATGGCTGATCAGCGTACCCGCAGCGCAGGGGTTGCGCGGCCATCAAGACGCAGCCCTTTGAGGGTAAAGGATTATCGAGTCACCTTTTCAAGGTGTACGCCCTGGTGCTTCGACCTGTACCAGCAGGCAAGCCGCGCTCCCCTGCTGGGTGATGACGAACCTCTGCCCTTGTGCAACCAACACCAACAGGCGACGCATCCGATGCCGGGCCTGGCTTTTGCTGTAAGTGGTGCGCATGCCAGATACCCCTGACCAGATCTCTATATAGAGTAGCCTTTCACTCCCTGCTGCGACATCAGCGCATAGACGCCCCCCGATACTTGAGGTTGGCGACAAATAGCTCGCGAGCTGATAACGTCCGGAATTCTAGGCGTTGTAGGGTTAAATCTGCCGTTGCGTCTAGAATCCTAGGCATTAGCTCAATGAAGTGTGTGGTGGCATGATTGTCGGGCTACCGCGAAAGCTGTTGGAAAACCCGCAAGGGTTTCGAACGATCGTTGCGCTGAAACGAAGGCTCTCGCTCGGTGATTTTACGACGCACGCACCGGTTCGGTTGCACCACACACTTCACATTTTATTTCACATATTGTTCTGACCACACCTCAGAAACTGCAGGGCTTACAGGTCAGCGCGCAACACTCGCAAGACTCAAAGCCTTCACATTTTTTTACTTGCCCTCGAGCGAAAAAAAACACCACATGGCCATGCCACACGATGACCCAACACGTCCCACTTGCTCATCGACCATCATGCGCCTGCACAGTAGCCAATCGGCAGGTGTCCGAGGCGACAGATTGTATGGACGGCGAGCGCAGCCTGGACTAACGGGCCACCAGATCAGCTCGACAACGTCAGCGACGGATGCGCCCAGATCGATAAAAAGCGGCATCAGTCGGACGGTGACAAAAAGAGCGTCGTGGCCGCGACTGACGCAGTAACATACATAGACGCTTTCCCGACGTCGATGGCGAGCGAACGGTGGTGGTTCGCCTCGTTGGCATGGGTGATTCCCTCCGGTGGTGGCGCCAGCATTCGGGGCCAGACCGACCCAACACCGGCTAACGTCCGGGACAAGGGCCACCGTCCACTCATTCGCCGCTTTGGCCTGGGTCGACCTGGCGTCAGCGCCAACGCACCCGGCACGGCAAAACGCCTATCGTTCGATACGATAGGTGAACCTCATTGCCGGCTTTCTAGGAGGCAGCATGTCTGCAAAGAAAATCGAGATCTACCGCGGTTCAGACGGGCACGCGCCGACGCCTGAAATGGCGGACGGAAGCCACCTCCACATCGAACTACCTGCAATGAGCGGGCACGCAACAGACGTGTACCTCGATTGCCTCGAGGCCTTGAACTGTGTGTTTCTCGGCGCTCTGCCCCAAGCAACCGATTCAGAGGAGCCACCCTCAGGCCGCAGCCCTCCCAGCACGCTGAACCCGCATACTTTGTTCAGGGAGGCGGCCATGTTGGCGGAGGCGCGGCGGTTGATCCTGCAAGACGGCAATTGGGTCACTGCGGCGGGTTTGTCCCAACTCACCGGGCTCGAGCCTGCAGCGCTCGCGGCAGGCCTACGGGCGTGGCTGCGCGACGGTCGCCTCATCAGTGTCAGTAACCGGAGCCTGGAGTACTTTCCAGTGTTCGCATTTGGCGACGCAACGGAACAGCGGCCCACCGCCGAATTCGGCGCAGTAGTCAAAGTGTTGAGCGAAAAAAAGGACGCTTGGGGCATGGCGTTCTGGTTCGCTTCAAGCAATCACTTGTTGGGAGGCAACCGTCCGGAAGACCTGCTGCGATCGTCACCGGAGCGTGTTCGCAGCGCGGCTGAAGACGAAGTGGCGGGGCAACTGCATGGCTAGTTCCGCCATCGTGCAGAAGGCAAGCAGGTACGTTATGGTTGTCTGCTGTGGCGAAAACAGGACGGTGAATGGGTGAGAGGGTGACTTACGGTCGGCAGATCATCGACACAGCCGCGCAGCACCACGCAGCCTCGGGTGTTGGGCGTTGGGCAACACACGACCCGCCAGCGACCACAAGTTGGGATCCACCGCCCATGTGGTGAGGGCCAGAAGTCCCTCGGCCGAGCCGGGAGCGCATGCCCTAAGCGCGTGGAGCCTCCTGCGCCATCACCTCACCAGCGTGATGGACACGGCAGGCGCCGTCAGTGTGCCGCTAAAAACCACCCAACACATCGCTCGGTTGGGGGTCGTGCCGGTAGCCCATGCAGCGCTCGGCGAGCCTCGCTCTATAATTCCCTATAACCGGCTTCGCCAGCCGCCGCCCTCCTGAGTCGAGTGGTCTACGCGTTGACACGCCGGCGGTGCAACACCGCCGCTGAACACGGACACGTTGACCCACTCTGGGCAATAGCCCCTGCGCCCGAGCGGCTGTCTTCGCCGTCCCGCCCGACTCTAACCTCTCATTCACCTCCCCTTCGTCACTGACTGCCCGCGGTCAGCGAGTCCCACGCCGCAGTCCACCGGCCAAACAGAACTACGCTGAACGTTAGGCCCAAGGCCTGCAGAGCCGCCGCACTCGGCGCCAAAGCGGGTTAGGGGGTGGCCGGTGTAAGGGTTTTCCGAGCAAAAACGATGAAAAATCGTCTAACATGGGGTGACCCCGAGTTACCCCATACCAGCAGACGCCTGCGACACAACAGCCAGGGAGGGTTTCATAGTTTGTAATTACATGACGCGTAACACTGCACGCAAATGTCGGGAGGTGGAGCATAGCCCACGGTGGCATTAACAAGGCGCTGATGCAGAACGCCTGCACGGTGTGCGCAGCCGGGGCAGCATCCGAACATCGATACGGTGCCGGTGCAACTGGGCAATATCGGGACCCGGGTCAGGCACTGCGCGAGCAACTGATGCGGCAACACGGACACCAGCTGCAGTTACTCAACGGGGAGTTGCGCCACGTGCAGGCGCAATGCACAGCCAACCAGGAAACGCTCGTCCTGCTCAATCGTGACTATGAAGCGTTGATCCGGTAGCTCACGACCAAACAACAGCACACGCACCAACTCGACAAACAGCTTCGGGCTGTCACTCAACAACACGACGCACTCCGCGTCCATCTTGAGCAGCAACAAGGCATTAAGCGACTGCTCTCTACTCAATTGGGCGAAACGCAACGCACCCTGCAATGGAGGACGCTACGTTGCCAGTACCTGGGACTAACTTTTACTGGTCGCCTGCACTGGTGAAATGGGGCGGACGTCGTGGGCCGGTTCCCGCCAGCAATCCGACCGGTTCCAAGTCTCTACCCGCCAACAGGGCGGCGTCCAAGAATCGATTCGCCCGTGCCGAGCGCGCCCGGAGCGCCGCCTGCGCTGCGGCTTTGAACTGCTCAGCGACCTGCCATTTTTTCGTTTTGACTTTGCGCTTACCTTTCATCGCTGCTCTCGATGTGAATCACGAACGTCTACTCCCGACAGGCGTTGAGGCATGAGCGGACCGCCTTGGGACTTCTCCCGAACCCACGCTCGTTGCTCCAAAGGTATCACTCACGTTGGTCAGAGTGGCCACGCTTCTCCTCGGCGTACCGCCACTCGAGCCTCTGAGCACCAAACACGCGGTCAGGTTTGAGAATCCTACATTCTCAAACCTAATGATTCACTTTATGAAACGATCAACGGTCGTGCTGTACGGGTGTAACCACATAGCCCCTAGCGCAGTACAAAATCGCCTGCCTGCAGTCATTTTGACTTTGTTGCAGTGTCACCTCGCCAATCGCTAAACGAGTCACCGGCTTCCACATAACGCAGTGCAGTCTCACATCACACCAGCCGACAACGCCATGATTCGACGCTCGATCTACGTTTACGGGAGTAGAGAATTCTTGATTCACAAGCATCTGAAAACCAAGATCGAGTTGGCAAAATTCGGACGCAGAACGTGGGTCAGAATCAGCCCCTAGCCAAAAATCGCACCAGCTTCGAAGATGAGGAGCATCCATGAGATGGAAACGGTTATATGCTAAGGCAACACCGACCCTGCCCTTCAGATCTTGCGTCATGACATCTCAGAGATCTTCTCTACACTCCCATCAGAATCGCAGCTTTACCTGTTCTGATCAGAACCGAGCAATGCACAAGGAGTCAGATCGTGGCTGGCACCTTCAGGAACTGAGGTTATGGAGGTGGGTGGAGATCAATGAGCAGGACAGGTTTGACACTTACTGGCTAGCTGTCTAGAAAAACGGTTGACAATGAACATTAGTGAACAACACTCTACGGATGTTTTGTGCCTTTCCCGGAACATGGAAATAAACGCAGATCCTGTGGGAGCGGGCTTGCTCGCGAAGGCGGTGTGTCATTCAGCGATGATCTGACTGACACACCGCCTTCGCGAGCAAGCCCGCTCCCACCTGTAGTTCGGTGTGTTGCCGAGCTGCCCATAACAACAATAAAAATGCTGATTCAGAGACTGACTGCCATGGCCGCACCCGCCTCGCCGCTGTCCCACGACGCCATCATCCAGGACTCCTGGTCCCGTTGCCGCGCGTTCGGCCTCAGTCATCAGAGCACACCGGCATTCGACC
>RCUR01000377.1_pt1 | contig 15772 bp, 10 predicted proteins | sample 2166151 | NCBI WGS metagenome assembly RCUR01 (sample SAMN09932785, study PRJNA488358) | compost metagenome | isolation source: compost soil in an enriched community | place: Germany: Experimental Botanical Garden
GAGTTGCGCACCTTGGTCAGCACGCCGCGGCTGTGCAGGTAGCGCACCATCTGCACGATGCGCTCGCCGTCCGGGCGCTGGAAGTCGTCGCCTTCCAGGCTGTTGTAGGGGATCAGGTTGAGCACCGCGTACTTGCCCTTGAACAGGCGCAGGATGGCGTCCATTTCCTCGACGCTGTCGTTGATGCCCTTGAGCAGGGTCCACTGGTACTGGATCGGGTAGCCGACCGTGCGCGCGTAGGCCTCGCCCAGTTCGACCAGCTCCGCCGGATCGATCTGCGGCGCGCGCGGCAGCAGCTCGCGGCGCAGGTCGGCGCGGGTGGTGTGCAGCGACAGCGCCAGCGCCGGCCTGACCCGCTCCTGGGGCAGGCGCTCGAACACGCGCAGGTCGCCGACGGTGGAGAACACCAGGTTCTTGTGGCCGATGCCGCCGTCGGTGCCGAGCAGGTGGATGGCCTCCAGCACGTTGTCGAGGTTGTGCGCCGGCTCGCCCATGCCCATGAACACCACCTTCTTCACCGGCCGGAAGCGGCGGGCGAGGGCGACCTGGGCGACGATCTCGGCGCTGCCGACCTGGCGCAGCAGGCCGCTCTTGCCGGTCATGCAGAACACGCAACCGACCGCGCAGCCGACCTGGCTGGAGACGCACAGACCATCGCGCGGCAGCAGCACGCTTTCCACCATCTGCTTGTCGGCCAGCTCCACCAGCAAGCGTGCCGAGCCGTCCGCCGCCGGGTGCTCGGAGTTGAGGCGGGCGAGGGCGTTGAGCTCCTCCGTCAACTGCGGCAGGGCATTGCGCACCGCCAGCGGCAGGAAGTTCTCGGTCTTCTGGTGGCGCGTACCGCTATCCAGCGGCTTGCCTTGCAGCCAGGCACGCATGATCCGCCCGATATGCTGGGGTTTGCCGCCGAGGGCGGCGAGCTGCTGTTGAAAATCGTGGATATGCATGGGGCGCGGATGCTACCACGCTGCGCCGGGGCCGTGAAACGCAGTGACCTCGGCGGGCGCTGAGCCCGCCGAGTGAGGGGTTACAGGGTTTCCACGCGGATAGCCAGCCCCCTAGTCAGGCGAATCACTACCTGGCGGTTGAGGTGCTCGGGCTTGATTTGTACATCCGGGCGAACCTTCACGGTCTTGCGACTGCCATCCGCGAACTCCAGGGTGGCGGTGTGCTGCGTCGTGTCGATAGCCTTGATTACGGCGGTAATTTCCAGAGTTTCAGCCAGCAGCATGCCCGGCTTGGCTCCGGCTGGCGTGGTGGCGAGTACGCCGGCCGCGCCATCCTGGGTCTCATCACTCTGCTCGCGCAGGAAGATCAGCTGTTCCAGAGCCACGGTGGCATTGACCTTGTCGCCGACCTTCAGCTGCGGGAAATTGACCATTTCCGGGCTGGCATGAAAGGTGCGCCGATGGCCCTGCTCATCATCGAGGGTAAAGTTACGCTCGGCATAGTCGATAGCGCTGACCACGGCGTGAATCTGCGCCACCTCGGTGGTCACTCCACCGGGTACGCCTTCCACGGTAATTTGGGTCGTACTGACATCTCGGCTCAGCTGATCGTCCTGCATTTGGCTGCTGCAGGCAGTCAGCAAGGTGGCACTGAGCACTAACAGGCTCAGCTGTTTAACTGGAGGCATAGACTTACTCCTTGTGCTTGCTACGGTCGGGTGTTGCGGGTTTGCTAGGCGGACTTCTGATTGCGCATCGGCTAATACCTGGTCGAAGCGTGTTTCATCCGGGTTGTCCCCGCAGCCGCAGCTTCACCGCAGGTTTCGTGGCATGCTGTGCTCCAGTTGACCAGATGAGGTTAGCTGGCATTGCCTCAGCGTGCCTGCGAGCGTCTGTGCTATGGTCGCGCCCGGAAAAAACAGCGCAGGATCCCTCGATGAAATACATACACCAGCGCGAACACCTCAACGAAGACGACGTGGTCGTGATCGAGTGCTCGCAGACCTGCAACATCCGCCTGATGAGCGACGCGAATTTCCGCAGCTTCAAGAATGGCGGTCGGCACACCTACCACGGCGGTGCTTTCGATACCTTTCCGGCGAAAATCACCGTGCCCAGCAGCGGCTTCTGGAATATCACCATCGATACCGTGACCCGCAAGGCGATCAGCGTGACGCGCAAACCGACGCTCAAGCACTCGATCAAGATCATCCGCAAGTCGACTACGCGGCTGAGTTGAGCGGCGGATATCGCTGCACTTGGATGTGGCGGTAACAAAGGTGGATGAATAAGCGTCATCCACTCCTGCGCAATTTAAAGCCCCGGTAGGGTGGAAAGCCGCGAAGCGTTTCCCGTCGATAGCCTCAGCCGCCATTCCCCGCATTCGCTGCCAGCCAGCGCCGTCGTGCGTCTGCTTCGGGGTTGGCCCGTGTTGCCTCAGGTCGACTCAAGCCACTGCCGCACCACCTGCAAGGCCTGGGTCTGGCGCTGCTGCCAGTCGCCCCGGATGCACTGCAGTGGCTGTCGATGCAGGCGCAGCCAGCGTTCACAGCGCAGATGAAACTGCTGCCGCTGAGCAAGCTCTGGCTGGCAGCGCTGGCCATCATCCACCCACGGCACCTGGTTTGGGCTGAGTAGCAGGTGCAAGTGGTATTCGCGTTCAAGCAGCGCCTGTTCCAGCCAGGCGGGGCAGTCGGCAAACAGTTCCTGGCTCCAGAGCATGTTGCTGAGCAGGTGGGTGTCGAGTATCAGCAACTCCGGTCGGGTGGCACGGGCCTGGTCTTCCCATTGCAGTTGGCCGCGGGCGATGGGCTCGATATCCGCATAACAGGTATCACGCTGGGTCTGTTCGATGAAGTGGCGAACGTACTCACCGACCACGACACCGCCAAACTCGGTGTGGAGTTTGCCGGCCAGCCAGCTTTTGCCGCTGGACTCCGGCCCGGTCAAGACCAGCACCTTCATGCAAGGGCCAAGGCGCGGTCACGGCGCCAGGTCAGCCAGCCATTGAGCGCCAGCACGGTGAACAGCGCATACAGCCCTGCAGTCAGGTACAGGCCGTGTTGCAGGAACAGCGCCACGAACAGCACGTCGAGGATGACCCACAGCGGCCAGCACTCCACGCGCTTCTGCGCCATCCAGACTTGCGCAACCAGGCTGAAGGCGCTGAGCGTTGCGTCCTGCCAGGGCGCGGCTGCGTCGGTGAATGCCAGCATCAGGTAGCCCAGCAGCAATGCGCCTATAGCCCCGGCAGCCAGGCTGACCAGCAGGCCGTGCTGGTTCAGCCGGTTGACGCGTACGCCCGCCTGGCCGTCGCCGCCACGCGTCCACTGCCACCAGCCATAGAGTTGCAGGCCGGCATAAACGCCCTGCAGCAGCATGTTCGAATACAGCGCCGCGTCGTAAAAAATCCAGCCATACATAACCACCATGACCAAGCCGACGGGCCAGCACCACAGGTTTTGCTTTACCGTCAGCCAGACAGCCACAACGCCAATAACCGATGCAATTAATTCCAGGGTCGACATAAGACTCCCGCACGAGGTGTATCGAAATACGCGAGGCGCGATTGTAGCGATTACCGCGTGCCATGGCTTGGTCTGAGCGCAGCAGGGCGTGGTTCTTGCGCGCCGTATAGCTTTCCACCCGGTCCTTGTCGATCTTGCCGACGGCGAAGTAGTGCGCACCTGCTGGTGCAGTCATTCGGCGCAGGCTTCGGCCAGGGCCCTGAGCATGATCGAGTTGTAGTTGTAGTCGTTGTCGGCCTCCTGATAGGCCTTGGCCGCGTCCCCGGCGCCGATGCCTGGGTGCGCTGGCGCAAGCAGCAGTTGCTGACTACGCTGAGGAAACGATTTTCGGCAGCCAGCCGATCGATCGTATTTTTTCGAGTGCCTGTGAGGGTTGTTTGTTCGCACGTCCCGGCACAAGGGGCATGCAGACTCCAGGCACGGCTGAGAGTTTGTGGAAAAACTCTCGCCTACTGCGAACACCAGGAGACGCTCTCGCTACGGCGCTCGATATGTTCACAACCTCTGAGCTCGTGCCCTCCGTGGCCAGTCCATAGCAAGAACGTTGCCTGACCGGAAGAAGTGACCCGTTACCTTTGAAAACTCCGCTTGCTGGGAGCTTTATATGGTGATGTCGGCTTTGCCCCGCGATCAATACCGGGCGCTGGGGCTCTCCACCCTGGCCTTCACGCTGTGCTTCGCGGTCTGGACGATCTTTTCCATCCTCGGCCTGCAGCTCAAGGACGACTTCGGCCTGAGCGACACCCAGCTCGGTCTGTTGATGGCCACACCGGTGCTGACCGGCTCGATCTCGCGGATATTCCTCGGGGTCTGGACCGACCGCTACGGCGGTCGCTGGGTATTCGGCCTGTTGATGCTGGTGTCCGCCCTGTGCGTCTGGCTGCTGACCCTGGCCAACAGCTACCCCATGCTGCTGCTCGCCGCGCTGGGCATCGGCCTGGCCGGGGGCGCCTTCATCGTCGGCGCCGCCTACACCTCGGCCTGGTTCGAGCAGGAGCGCCAGGGCACGGTGCTGGGCATCTTCGGCGCCGGCAACGTCGGCGCCGCCATCACCAACTTCGCCGCGCCCTTTCTGTTGCTGGCCCTCGGCTGGCAAGGTGCGGCGCGGGTCTATGCCGTCGTGCTGGCGAGCATGGGCGTGGTCTTCCTGCTGCTGGCCCAGACCGACCCGCAGAGCCGCGCGCGCAAGGTCCCGCCGCCGTTGATGGAGCAACTGGCGCCGCTGGGCGAACTGCGGGTCTGGCGTTTCTCGCTGTATTACTTCTTCGTCTTCGGCGCCTTCGTCGCCCTGGCGCTGTGGCTGCCGCACTACCTGATCGAGGTCTACGGCCTGGGCATCGCCGCCGCCGGCATGGTCGCGGCGGCGTACAGCATTCCCGCCTCGCTGTTCCGCATCCTCGGCGGCTGGCTGTCCGACCGCTACGGCGCGCGGCGGGTGATGTACTGGACGCTGATCGCCTCGGTGATCTGCACCTTCCTGCTCAGCTACCCGCCGACCCGCTACACGGTCAGCGGCGTGCGCGACGAGATCAGCTTCTCCCTGGAACTCGGGCTGGTCGGCTTCGTGTTGCTGACCATGGTGCTGGGCTTCTTCATGTCGTTGGGCAAGGCGGCGGTGTTCAAGCACATTCCCGTCTACTACCCCGGGCATGTCGGCGCGGTGGGCGGCGTGGTCGGCATGGTCGGCGGCCTGGGCGGCTTCTTCCTGCCGCTGACCTTCGGCATGCTCAACGACGTGGTCGGTGTCTGGCAGAGCGCCTTCATGCTGCTGTTCCTGGTGGCCGCCGGCGCCCTGGCCTGGATGCACTACTCGATCCGCATGGCCGAACGGGTGGAATGGGCCGCCCGACAGCCAGCCAGCGACCTGCCGGAACTCGCCACCCCGAGCGGCTTCGTGCTGCACGACTGGCGGCCGGAGGAGGCCGGCTTCTGGGCCACCGAGGGCAAGCGCATCGCCACGCGCAACCTGTGGATCTCGATCCCCAACCTGCTGCTCGGCTTCGCCATCTGGATGGTCTGGTCGGTGGTGGTGGCCAAGCTGCCGCTGGTGGGCTTCGACTACACGCCCAATCAGTTGTTCTGGCTGGCCGCGTTGCCCGGCCTGTCCGGGGCGACCTTGCGGATTTTCTACAGCTTCATGGTGCCGATCTTCGGTGGCCGGCGCTGGACCGCGCTGTCCACCGGCTCGCTGCTGCTGCCGGCGCTGTGGATCGGCTTCGCCGTGCAGGACCCGCAAACGCCTTACCTGGTCATGCTGATCCTCGCCCTGCTGTGCGGCCTGGGCGGCGGCAACTTCTCGTCGAGCATGGCGAACATTTCCTTCTTCTTCCCGAAGAGCGCCAAGGGCAGCGCCATGGGCCTCAATGCCGGGCTGGGCAACCTGGGCGTCAGCGCCATGCAGTTCCTGGTGCCGCTGGTGATCACCGCCGGCGTCTTCGGCGCCCTGGGCGGCGAGCCCCGGCAAACCGCCACGGGACAGCAGCTGTGGCTGCAGAACGCCGGCTTCATCTGGGTGCCCTTGATCGTCATCGCCACCCTGGCTGCCTGGTTCGGCATGAACGACATCGCCAGCGCCAAGTCGTCGATCAGGGAGCAACTGATCATCTTCACGCGCAAGCACACCTGGCTGATGAGCGTGCTCTATACCGGCACCTTCGGCAGCTTCATCGGCTTCTCGGCGGCCTTCCCGCTGCTGGCCGGCAACCTGTTCCCGGACGTGGACGTGCTCAGGTTCGCCTTCCTCGGCCCGTTGGTGGGGGCCCTGAGCCGGGCCTTCTCCGGCAGCCTGGCCGACCGCTTCGGCGGCGCCAGGGTCAGCCTCTGGGTCTTCGTGGCGATGGTGCTGTGCGTATTCGGCGTGCTGTTGTTCCTCGACAGCCGCAGCTTCTGGGGCTTCTTCGCCATGTTCCTGCTGCTGTTCTTCTTCTCCGGGGTCGGCAATGCCAGCACCACGCAGATGATCCCGGCGATCTTCCGCCAGCAGACCCCGCTGCTGAACCCGGGCCTGTCGCCCGCCGAACAGCAGCTGCAGAGCGACAAGGAGTCCGCCGCCGCGGTCGGCTTCATCTCGGCGGTGGCCGCCTACGGCGCCTTCTTCATTCCCAAGGCCTATGGCAGCTCCATCGCCCTGAGCGGCAGCGCCGCGCCGGCGCTGTACGGCTTCACCCTGTTCTACGGGGTCTGCATCGCCCTGACCTGGTTCTACTACACCCGCCGCAACGCGGAGGTGCCTTGCTGACGTGATTGCCAGCGCCGGGGCGGCCTGATGCCCCGTACCAGAGGAGAAGAAAATGAGTCACTTTATTGACCGCCTCAGATACCTGGTCAAGCGCCCGCCGGATTTCGCCGACGGCCATGGCGAGACGCGCGACGAGAGCCGCGACTGGGAAGACGGCTACCGCCAGCGCTGGCAGTACGACAAGATCGCCCGCTCCACCCACGGGGTGAACTGCACCGGCTCCTGCAGCTGGAAGATCTACGTCAAGAATGGCCTGGTGACCTGGGAAACCCAGCAGACCGACTATCCGCGTACCCGGCCCGACCTGCCCAACCACGAACCGCGCGGCTGTCCGCGCGGCGCCAGCTACTCCTGGTACCTGTACAGCGCCAACCGCCTCAAGTACCCGCTGATTCGCAAGCCGCTGATGCAGATCTGGCGCGCCGCGCTGCAGCAGCACAAGGATCCGGTGGAGGCCTGGGCCAGCATCGTCGAGGACCCGGCCAAGACCAAGCAGTACAAGCACGACCGCGGCCTGGGCGGCTTCGTGCGCGCCGACTGGGACGAGATGCAGACGCTGATCGCCGCGGCCAACGTCTACACCGCCAAGCAGTACGGCCCGGACCGCATCGCCGGTTTCTCGCCGATTCCGGCCATGTCGATGGTTTCCTACGCCTCCGGCACCCGCTACCTGTCGCTGATCGGCGGCGTGTGCCTGTCCTTCTACGACTGGTACTGCGACCTGCCGCCCTCCAGCCCGCAGACCTGGGGCGAGCAGACCGACGTGCCGGAATCGGCCGACTGGTACAACTCCAACTACATCATCGCCTGGGGTTCCAACGTGCCGCAGACCCGCAGCCCGGACGCGCACTTCTTCACCGAGGTGCGCTACAAGGGCACCAAGACGGTGGCCATCACCCCGGACTACGCGGAAGTCTCCAAGCTCTGCGACGAGTGGCTCAGCCCCAAGCAGGGCACCGACTCGGCCCTGGCCATCGCCATGGGCCATGTGATCTTCAAGGAATTCCACCTGGAGAAACCCAGCGCCTACTTCACCGACTACGTGCGGCGCTACACCGACATGCCGATCCTGGTGGAACTGGAAACCCGCGCCGATGGCAGTCTGGTGCCCGGCAAGCAGCTGCGCGCCAGCGATTTCGCCGCCAACCTGGGCCAGGACAACAACCCGGCCTGGAAGACCGTGGCCTGGGACGAAGCCGGCGAGCGCCTGGTGGTGCCGCGCGGCTCCATCGGTTTCCGCTGGGGCGAGGAGGGCCACTGGAATCTTGAGCCGGTGGACGGCGAGGGCAGGGAGGTGTCCCTGGCGCTGTCGCTGCTCGGTCGCCACGACGAGGTGGCGCGGGTCGGCTTTCCCTATTTCGGCGGCATCGAACACGTCCATTTCCCGCACCTGAAGGTGCGCGACGTGCTCTACCACCACCTGCCGGCCAAGCGCCTGCAACTGGCCGACGGCCGCCAGGTGCTGGCGGTGACGGTGTTCGACCTGCTGGCCGCCAACCACGGCATCGACCGCGGCCTTAAGGCCACGGTCGGCGGCAGCGGCGAGGACGACGGCGCCAGCGGCTACGAGCAGCTCAAGCCCTATACCCCGGCCTGGCAGGAATGCATCACCGGGGTGCCCGCCGCCCAGCTGATCCGCCTGGCCCGGGAGTTCGCCAGCAACGCGGACAAGACCCGCGGGCGCTCGATGATCATCGTCGGCGCCGGGGTCAACCACTGGTACCACATGGACATGACCTACCGCGGCCTGATCAACCTGCTGATCATGTGCGGCTGCGTCGGCCAGACCGGCGGCGGCTGGTCGCACTATGTCGGCCAGGAGAAGCTGCGCCCGCAGACCGGCTGGACGCCGCTGGCCTTCGCCCTCGACTGGCACCGCCCGCCACGCCACATGAACGGCACCTCGTTCTTCTACAACCACTCCAGCCAGTGGCGTTTCGAGAAGCTCAAGGTCAGCGAGATCCTCTCGCCGCTGGCGCCGCCGGAGCAGTACCGCGGCAGCCTGATCGACTTCAACGTGCGCGCCGAACGCATGGGCTGGCTGCCTTCGGCCCCGCAGTTCGACCGCAACCCGCTGCGCCTGGCCGCCGAGGCCGAGGCCGCCGGCAAGAGCACCGCCGACCATGTGGTCGAGCAGCTGAAGAGCGGCGCCCTGCGCTTCGCCGCCGAGGACCCGGACAATCCGCGCAACTTCCCGCGCAACCTGTTCGTCTGGCGCTCCAACCTGCTGGGCAGCTCCGGCAAGGGCCACGAATACATGCTCCGCTACCTGCTCGGCACCCGCCACGACCTGCTCGGCAACGACCTGGGCAAGACCGGCGAGGCCAAGCCCGAGGAAGTGCTCTGGCGCGACGAGCCAGGCGAAGGCAAGCTCGACCTGCTGGTGACCCTGGACTTCCGCATGTCCACCACCTGCCTGTATTCCGACATCGTGCTGCCGACCGCCACCTGGTACGAGAAGGACGACCTCAACACCTCGGACATGCACCCCTTCATCCACCCGCTGACCGCCGCCACCGACCCGGCCTGGGAGGCGCGCAGCGACTGGGACATCTACGACGGCATCGCCAAGGCCTTCGCCCGGGTCTGCGTCGGCCACCTGGGCGAGGAGACCGACCTGGTCAGCCTGCCGCTGCAACACGACAGCCCCGCCGAGCTGGCCCAGCCCGAGGTGCGCGACTGGAAGCGCGGCGAGTGCGAGCCGATTCCCGGCAAGACCATGCCGGCGCTGATCGAGGTCAAGCGCAACTACCCGCAAACCTACGAGCGCTTCAGCTCGGTGGGGCCGCTGCTGGAGACCATCGGCAACGGCGGCAAGGGCATCGCCTGGAACACCGAGGCAGAGGTCGAGCTGCTCGGCAAGCTCAACTACCGCAAGCTGGAGGGCTCGGCCAAGGGCCGGCCGCGCATCGCCTCGGCCATCGATGCGGCCGAGATGATCCTCACCCTGGCGCCGGAAACCAACGGCCAGGTGGCGGTCAAGGCCTGGGCGGCGCTGTCGAAGATCACCGGCCGCGACCACAGCCACCTGGCGCTGCCCAAGGAGGACGAGAAGATCCGCTTCCGCGACCTGGTCGCCCAGCCGCGCAAGATCATCTCCAGCCCGACCTGGTCGGGCCTGGAAGACGAGCACGTGTCCTACAACGCCTGCTACACCAACGTCCACGAGCTGATTCCCTGGCGTACCCTCAGCGGCCGCCAGCAGCTGTACCAGGATCACCCCTGGATGCGCGACTTCGGCGAGAGCCTGATGGTCTACCGCCCGCCGATCGACACCAAGGCGCCGGCCAGCGTGGCCGATCACAAGGCCATCGGCAACGGCAACCCGGAAATCATCCTCAACTGGATCACCCCGCACCAGAAATGGGGCATCCACTCCACCTACAGCGACAACCTGCTGATGCAGACCCTGTCGCGCGGCGGGCCCATCGTCTGGCTGTCGGAAACCGACGCCAAGAGCATCGGCGTCGAGGACAACGACTGGATCGAGCTGTACAACGCCAACGGCGCGGTCGCCGCGCGGGCGGTGGTCAGCCAGCGGGTCAAGGTCGGCATGGTGATGATGTACCACGCCCAGGAACGCATCCTCAACACCCCCGGCAGCGAGGTCTCCGGCACCCGCGGCGGCATCCACAACTCGGTGACCCGGGTCTGCCCCAAGCCCACCCACATGATCGGCGGCTACGCGCAGCTGTCCTACGGCTTCAACTACTACGGCACCGTCGGCTCCAACCGCGACGAGTTCGTCATCGTGCGCAAGATGAAGCACATCGACTGGCTGGATGGTGAAGGCAACGACTACTCGCAGGAGGCCGTGAAATGAAGATCCGCTCGCAAGTCGGCATGGTCATGAACCTGGACAAATGCATCGGTTGCCACACCTGTTCGGTGACCTGCAAGAACGTCTGGACCAGCCGCGAAGGCATCGAATACGCCTGGTACAACAACGTCGAAACCAAACCCGGCATCGGCTACCCCAAGGAGTGGGCCAACCAGAAGAAATGGCGCGGCGGCTGGGTGCGCAATGCCGACGGCTCGATCAACCCGCGCATCGGCGGCAAGTGGCGGGTGCTGGCGAACATCTTCGCCAACCCCGACCTGCCGGAGATCGACGACTACTACGAACCCTTCACCTTCGACTATCAGAACCTGCACAGCGCCAAGGGCGGCGAGCACCAGCCGGTGGCGCGGCCGCGTTCGCTGATTTCCGGGGAGCGGATGAAGAAGATCGAATGGGGGCCGAACTGGGAGGAAATCCTCGGCACCGAGTTCGCCAAGCGGCGCAAGGACGTCAACTTCGAGCAGATCGAGGCGGACATCTACGGCCAGTTCGAAAACACCTTCATGATGTACCTGCCGCGCCTGTGCGAGCACTGCCTGAACCCGAGCTGCGTGGCGTCCTGCCCGAGCGGGGCGATCTACAAGCGCGAGGAGGACGGCATCGTCCTGATCGACCAGGACAAGTGCCGCGGCTGGCGCATGTGCATCAGCGGCTGCCCGTACAAGAAGATCTACTTCAACTGGAAGAGCGGCAAGTCGGAGAAGTGCATCTTCTGCTATCCGCGCATCGAGTCGGGCCAGCCGACGGTCTGTTCCGAGACCTGCGTGGGGCGCATCCGCTACCTCGGCGTGCTGCTCTACGACGCCGACCGCATCGCCGAGGTGGCCGCCGCGGCGGACGAGCGCGACCTCTACCATCGCCAGTGCGAGATCTTCCTCGACCCGCACGATCCGGCGGTCATCGCCCAGGCGCGCAAGGACGGCGTGCCCGACAACGTGATCGGCGCGGCCCAGGCCTCGCCGGTGTACAAGCTGGCCATGGACTGGAAGCTGGCGCTGCCGCTGCACCCGGAGTTCCGCACCCTGCCGATGGTCTGGTACGTGCCGCCGCTGTCGCCGATCCAGTCCGCCGCCGAGGCCGGGCACATCGAGTTCGACGGCGTGCTGCCGAAGATCGAATCGCTGCGCATCCCGGTGCGCTACCTGGCCAACATGCTCACCGCCGGCGAAGAGGAGCCGGTGATCCTCGCCCTCAAGCGCCTGATGGCGATGCGCGTGTACATGCGCGGCAAGCACGTGGACGGCACCCTCGACACCCGGGTGCTGGATCAGGTCGGCCTCAGCCAGAACCAGGTCGAGGAGATGTACCGCTACCTGGCCATCGCCAACTACGAGGACCGCTTCGTGATCCCCACCGGCCACCGTGAAATGGCCCGCGATGCCTACCCCGAGCGCAACGGCTGCGGCTTCACCTTCGGCAACGGCTGCCAGGGCGGCAACAACCAGACCAGCCTGTTCGGCGGCCGCAAGCAGACCACCACCCTGGTCAAACCGGTGGAAAGCTTCGACCCGCTGGAGGACATGCGCCATGACTAGTCCAGCCACCGAGCAAGCCATGGGCTTGCGCAGCCTGCGGGCGCTGGCGCGCCTGCTCGACTATCCGAGCGCCGAGCTGCAGGCGGCCGCCGCCGAACTGGCGGCCATCCTGCAGGCCGAAACGCGCCTGGATGCCCGGCTGCGGGCGCGTTTCGGCGCCTGGTGCCGGAGCCTGGCCGCGACCGAGCTGCTCGATCTGCAGGCCGGCTATGTCGAGCTGTTCGACCGCGGGCGCGCCACCTCGCTGTTGCTGTTCGAGCATGTGCACGGCGAATCCCGCGCCCGTGGCCAGGCGATGGTCGACCTGCTCGCCGAGTACCAGGCCGCCGGCTTCCAGCTCGACGCCCGCGAGCTGCCGGACTACCTGCCGTTGTTCCTCGAATACCTGTCGACCCGCGGCGACGACGAAGTCGGTCGCTGGCTGGGCGAGATCAGCCATATCCTCGCCCTGCTCACCGCGCGCCTGGAGGCGCGTGACGCCGACTATGCCCTGGTGCCCCAGGCGCTGCTGGCGCTGATCGGCGCCACCGGGCAGATCGACCAGCACCGCCCGACGGTTGCCGAGGAGCAACCGGATCACACCCCGCAGGCGCTGGATGCGATCTGGGAGGAGGAGGTGGTGCGCTTCTCCGCCGAATCCGACCAGGACTGCGCGCTGCAGTCCGCCGAGGGCCGGCGCCTGGCCGAACGCAAGTACGAGCCGGTGCCACAGGTCATCACCCTCATGCCGTCCACCCCGTCGCCGCAGACGGACAGCCAATGAACGGAGACCCGCCATGTTCTTCGAATACCTGCAGCACCTGATCTACGGCTACTACCCCTACCTGGCCGGCACCGTGTTCCTGGTCGGCAGCCTGTTGCGCTTCGACCACGGCCAGTACACCTGGAAGGCCCACTCCAGCCAGATCCTGGCGAAGAAGAACATGCGCCTGGCCAGCAACCTGTTCCATGTCGGCATCCTGGTGATCTTCTTCGGCCACCTGTTCGGCATGCTGACGCCGCACTGGGTCTACGCCCCCTTCATCTCGGCCGGCAACAAGCAACTGCTGGCGATCATCATCGGCGGCATCGCCGGAGCCATGTGCATCGTCGGCGGGGCCATGCTGCTGTATCGGCGCCTGACCAACCTCAGGGTCAAGGCCTCGTCCGCGACCATGGATACGCTGATTCTCGCCCTGATCCTGTTCCAGGCCTGCCTGGGGATGATCACCATCATCTTTTCCCTCGGCCACCTGGAAGGCGACGTGATGCTCACCCTGGCCTCCTGGGCGCAGGCCATCGTGTTCTTCAGCGGCGGCGCGGCCAACTATCTCGAGGAGGTGTCGTGGATCTACAAGGTCCATATCTTCGTCGGCCTGACCATCATCCTGCTGTTCCCCTTCAGTCGCCTGGTGCATATCTGGAGCATCCCGCTGGGCTATCTGGGGCGCAATTACCAGATCGTGCGCAAGCGCGGCTAAGGGCCACAGACCTTGCAAACCATTCAGGAGGTTGTGCCATGCAATTGATCGCAGTCGAGAATCTGCAGGACGCACCAGCCCCGGTGATCCGCGTGGGCACGGTGGAATTCGGCGAAGCCGCCATCGCCCGGGAAACGCCGTTCCACCCGGCGGGCTCCCTGGCCGAAGCCCAGCTGCAGGCCGCCCGCGCCCTGGTGGTGCGCGAGCTGCTCAGCCAGCGCGCCGCCATGCTCGGTCTGCCGGCGGTGGTGGACGCCGAGGGCCAGGAGAACGACCAGGCCATGGCCGTGCTGCTGGAGCGCGAACTGCGGGTGCCGGAACCGGACGAGGCGGCCTGCCAGCGCTTCTTCGAGACGCACCGGCAGCGCTTTTCCGAGCCGACCGGGCTGCGGGTCAGGCATATCTTGCTGGCCGCGCCGCCCGACGATGCCAGGGCCCGCGATGCCCAGTACCGCCTCGGGCAGAAACTGCTGCGCCAACTGGCCGATGCCCCCGAGCGCTTCACCGAACTGGCCCAGCGTCATTCGGCCTGCCCGTCGAGGGAGCAGGGCGGCGAGCTGGGCTGGTTGAGCCCCGGCCAGACCGTGGCCGAGCTGGACCGGGCGCTGCAGCACCTGCCCGAGGGCCTGCACGAACGGCCGCTGGCCTCGCGCTACGGCTGGCATCTCATCTGTATCGATCAGCGCAAAGAGGGGCGCCTGCTGCCCTATGCGCAGGTGGCCGAGCGGGTGCGGCACAGTCTGCGCGAGCAGTCCACGCGCCGCGCCCTGCGGCATTACCTGCTGGCGCTGGAGGCGGAGATCGGCGTCGACGGATTGCGTCTGGACGCCGACGCGGACGGCAGTTTGATGCGTTGAGTATCAGATGATGGTGCGCACAGCCTAGGCGGCCCGCGCACCCTACGGGCCTCGCTCTCCGTAGGGTGCGCCGTGCGCACCTGATATTCGTCGCTTAGTAGTCGTACCCCAGGTTGGGCGCCAGCCAGCGTTCGCTCACGGCCAGATCCTGGCCCTTGCGCGCCGAGTAGCTCTCTACCTGGTCCTTGTCGATCTTGCCTACGGCGAAATACTGCGCCTGGGGATGGGCGAAGTACCAGCCGCTGACCGCTGCCGTGGGAAGCATGGCGTAGTGTTCGGTCAGGGTCACCTGGCTTGCGCCATCGGCATCGAGCAGCTGGAACAGGGTGCCTTTCTCGGTGTGGTCCGGGCAGGCGGGGTAGCCGGGGGCAGGGCGGATGCCCTTGTACTGCTCCCTGATCAGATCCTCGTTGCTCAACTGTTCGTCCGGCTCGTAGCCCCACCAGGTCTTGCGCACCTGCTGGTGCAGCCATTCGGCGCAGGCTTCGGCCAGACGGTCGGCCAGGGCCTTGACCATGATCGAGTTGTAGTCGTCGCCGGCGTCCTGATAGGCCTTGGCCACTTCCTCGGCGCCGATGCCGGCGGTGGTGATAAAGCCGCCGACATAATCGGTGATGCCGCTGTCCTTGGGGGCGACGAAGTCGGCCAGGGAGAAATTCGGCTTGCCGTCGGGCTTGATGGTCTGCTGGCGTAGGTGGTGCAGTACGGCCAGTGGTTCTCCGTTGTCGCCGTAGACTTCCAGGTCGTCCTCGTTGATCTGATTGGCGGGCCAGAAACCGAATACGGCGCGGGCCTTGATGAGTTTTTCATCGATGAGCTTGGTCAGCATCGCCTGGGCATCGCTGAACAATGAGCTGGCGGCCTCGCCAACCACTTCGTCAGTGAGGATGCGCGGGTACTTGCCGGCCAGGTCCCAGGCGATGAAAAACGGTGTCCAATCGATGTATTCGGCCAGCGTGCGCAGGTCGATGTCCTCCAGCACCTTGCGCCCGGTGAAGCTGGGCTTTACCGGCGAGTATTGGTTCCAGTCGAACTTGGGCTTTACCGCGATGGCCTGTTGGTAGCTGAGGCGTTCGGTACGGGCGCTGCGGTTGGCGGTACGCTCGCGGATCATCGCGTACTCTTCACGGGTCTTCTCGACGAAGACCGGCTTGAGCTCTTTCGACAGCAGGGTGGTCGCCACGCCGACTGCGCGCGAGGCGTCGGTGACGTAAACCACCGCATCGTTCTTGTAGTGCGGGTCGATCTTCACCGCCGTGTGCGCCTTGGAGGTGGTGGCGCCGCCGATCATCAGCGGCAAAGTGAAGCCCTGGCGCTGCATTTCCCGGGCGACATGGACCATCTCGTCGAGCGACGGGGTGATCAG
>RCUR01000378.1_pt1 | contig 15754 bp, 13 predicted proteins | sample 2166151 | NCBI WGS metagenome assembly RCUR01 (sample SAMN09932785, study PRJNA488358) | compost metagenome | isolation source: compost soil in an enriched community | place: Germany: Experimental Botanical Garden
CGCGCGCCAGCAGGTTCCAAGAGGAAGCACAGGCACAAAAAAACCGGCAATGGCCGGTTTTTTTGTGCCTGCAGGGCTTAGTTGACGAGTACCACCAGACCGGCCTGCTGCACCAGTTCCAGCAGCGGCTGCGGGTAGACGCCGAGGAAGAAGGCGAGCAGGGCGACGAACATCAGCATGATCCCACCGGTGCGCTGGCCCCAGTTGAACGGTGCATCGTGGCGCCGCAGGTTCGGCTCGACCAGGAACAGCGTGACCATCACCCGCAGGTAGTAGAACACCGCGATGGCGCTGCCCAGCACCAGGCTGCCGAGCAGCCACCAGAGCTGCGCCTGGACGCCAGCGGCGATCACGTAGAACTTGCCGATGAAGCCGGCGGTCAGCGGGATGCCGGCCAGCGACAGCATCATCACGGTGAGCACCGCGGTCAGGTAGGGGCGACGCCAGAACAGGCCGCGGTACTCGTACAGGGCATCGCAGTCGCGGCCGCTGTAAGGCGTGGACATCAGGGTGATCACGCCGAACGCGCCGAGGCTGGTCAGCACGTAGGTGGCGAGGTACACGCCGATGGCTTCCACGGCCAGACCCTTGCTGGCGACCAGTGCCACCAGCAGGTAGCCGAAGTGGGCAATCGAGGAGTAACCCAGCAGGCGCTTGAGGTTGCTTTGCAGCAGGGCCAGCAGGTTGCCGAAGAGGATCGAGGCGATGGCGATCACGGTCAGCAGGTCGTTCAGCCAGCCGCCGGCGGTGGCCGGGGACATCTGATACAGGCGCAGCAGCACGGCGAACACCGCCACCTTGCTGGCGGTGGCGAGGAAGGCCGCCACCGGTGCCGGGGCGCCTTCGTAGACGTCCGGGGTCCAGAGGTGGAAGGGCACCAGCGACAACTTGAAGGCCAGGCCGACCAGCATCATGCCGATGCCGACCTGCACCAACAGACCGTTGCCGCTGGCGGCCAGGCTGGCGCCGATCGCGGCGAAACTCATGCTGCCGGATTCGGCATACAGCAGCGCCATACCGAACAACAGGAAGGCCGAACCGGCGGCCGACAGCACCATGTACTTGATCCCGGCTTCCAGCGAGCGCTTATTGAAGAAGGCATAGGCGACCAAGCCGAAAACCGGCACCGAGAGCAGTTCCAGACCGATGAACAGGCCGGCCAGGTGTTGCGCGCTGACCAGTACCAGGCCGCCGGCAGCGGACAGCAGCAGCAGCAGGTACATCTCTTCGCGATTGCCCGGATAGCCCTTGCGGGCCGTTTCACCCCCCCTCAGGGTTGCCTCGCCCAGGTAGGCGTGGGTCAGGGTTACGCAGGCCAGAGTGGCGGCCAGCACCAGTGCCATGTAGTAGCAGGCGAAGTTGTCCACCAACAGCAGTGGGGTGACCTGCAACGGCGCGACCCCGAGCGCCGGAATGATCGACAGCAAGGCCAGGTTGAGGCCGAGCACCGAGAGCACGAAGGTCAGGCTGTGGTTACGCTTCCAGGCGATGGCCAGCATCACCACGATGATCGTGGCGCTGATGACCAACAGCGGTAGCAGGGCGATGAAGTGTTGAGTGGTAAATTCCATATCGCTGCTTCCCATTACCGGCTATTGGGCCGAGGCGAGTTGAGTGAGGGCACTGTTCATCCACTGTTGCACGCCGTGCATGCTGGCGGCCGAGGTGTCGAGCACTGGCTGCGGGTAGATGCCGAGCAGGATCAGTAGCGCCGCCAGCCCCATCACCATGCCCAGTTCGCGGGATTTCAGGCCGAGCAGGGCGCCTTCCGCCTTGGCCGGGCCGAAGTAGGCGCGGTGGATCATGATCAGCGAGTAGACCGAACCGAATACCAGGCCGCTGGCCGCGAGTACTGTGACCCACGGCGCGCCGGGGAAGGTGCCGATCAGGATGAGGAACTCGCCGACGAAGTTGCCGGTGCCGGGCAAGCCCAGGGCGGCGGCCGCGAAGAACAGACTGAGCGCCGGCAGCCAGGGCATGCGTGCCCAGATGCCGCCCATCTCGCGCATGTCGCGGGTATGCAGGCGCTCATAGAGCTGGCCGCAGAGAATAAACAGGGCGGCGGCGGACAGGCCGTGGGCAAGCATCTGCACCACCGCACCTTGCATGGCGATCTGGCTGCCGGAGTAGATCGCGATCAGCACGAAGCCCATGTGCGATACGCTGGAGTAGGCCACCAGACGCTTGATGTCGGTCTGAGCGAACGACAACAAGGCGCCGTAGACGATGGCAAACACCCCGAGACCCATGGCGATCGGCGCGAATTCCGCCGAGGCATTGGGGAACAGCGGCAGGGCGAAGCGGATCATGCCGTAGGCGGCGGTCTTCAGCAGGATGCCGGCGAGGTCCACGGAACCCGCGGTCGGCGCCTGGGCGTGGGCATCCGGCAGCCAGGAATGGAATGGCACCACCGGGAACTTCACCGCGAAGGCGATGAAGAAACCGAGCATCAGCAGGTATTCGGTGCCCGGCGCCATCTGGGTCTTCAGCAGGTCGGCGTAGTTGAAGGTCAGTACGCCGGTGCTGTTGTAGTGCACGAACACCAGCGCGAGGATCGCCACCAGCATGATCAGGCCACTGGCCTGGGTAAAGATGAAGAACTTGGTGGCAGCGGTGATGCGGGTCTTGCCCTTGCTACCGCTATGACCCCAGAGCGCGATGAGGAAATACATCGGCACCAGCATCATTTCCCAGAAGAAGAAGAACAGGAACAGGTCCATAGCGAGGAACACGCCGACCACGCCGCCGAGGATCCACATCAGGTTGAGGTGGAAGAAGCCGACGCGGTTCTGGATCTCATGCCAGGAGCAGAGGACCGAGAGTACGCCGAGCAGGCCGGTGAGGACGATCATCAGGATCGACAGGCCATCCAGCGCCAGGTGCACGCTGATGCCGAAACGTTCGATCCACTGCACCTGGAATTCCGCGGCCCAGAGCGGATCGGCTCCGGGAACCGGGGCCCGGCTGAAATCGCCGGTGGCCCACAGCCATAAGCCGAAGCCGAACAACAGGGACATGGTCAGCAGCGCAATCCAGCGTGGCAGGGTGTTGCCGAAGCGCTCACCCAGCCAGCACAGCAGGCCGCCGATAAAGGGAATCAGGATTAGCCACGGCAGAATCATGATGGGCGGGGTTCCTTTCGCAAAATGTGCATATTCAGGTCAGGCCAACAGTACGGCGGCAAATACCAGTACGGCACCGCCGACGATGGACGCCGCGTACCAACGCAGTTGTCCGGTTTCACTGCGACTCAGAATGCCGTGCCCGCCACGCGCCAGGCGCGGGATCACGCCGATGCTACTGTCGATCGGGTCGCGAGCGAGCAGACGGCATGCCAGCAAGTAAGGCTTGATGAACAGCTTGTCGTACAGCCAGTCGAAGCCCCAGGCGGCGAACCACCAGGTAACGAGGAAACGCCCCGGTGTGCTCTGGGCGACGGCTCCGACCAAGCGGCGCTTGCCGAGGAACAGCAGGGCGGCGAGCAGGATCCCGGCCAGGGCGATGGCGCCCGATGCAAGTTCCAGGCTGTGCTTGGCATCGCCACCGGCATGCCCGGCACTTTGTGGCAGTACTCCGGCCAGCGGTGGGGTAATCAGCGCGCCGATGAAGGTCGACAGCACGATCAGCACCGCCAACGGCAGCCAATGGGCCACGCCGTGGCCGGCGTGGGCCTCGGTCTTCTGCTCGCCATGGAAAGCGATGAAGATCAGTCGGAAGGTGTACAGCGAGGTCATAAAGGCACCGGTCAGGCCGGCGTACAGCAGCTCCTGGTGACCGCTGGCGAAGGCTTCCCAGAGAATCTCGTCCTTCGAGTAGAAACCGGCGGTGACCAGCGGCAGTGCGGCCAGGGCGGCGCCGCCGACGATGAAGCTGGCATAGGCCAGCGGCAGCTTGTTCCACAGACCGCCCATCTTGAAGATGTTCTGCTCGTGGTGGCAGGCGTTGATCACGCTACCTGCGGCGAGGAACAGCAGCGCCTTGAAGAAGGCATGGGTCATCAGGTGGAAGATCGCCGCGTCCCAGGCGCCAACGCCCAGGGCGAGGAACATGTAGCCGATCTGGCTCATGGTCGAGTAGGCGAGAACGCGCTTGATGTCGGTCTGTACCAGCGCGGCGAAACCGGCCAGCACCAGGGTCACGCCGCCGACGATGCCGACCAGCTCGAGGATCTCCGGGGTCAGCAGGAACAGCCCGTGGGTCCGGGCGATCAGGTAGACGCCGGCGGTGACCATGGTCGCCGCGTGGATCAGCGCGGAGACCGGGGTCGGGCCGGCCATGGCGTCGGCCAGCCAGGTCTGCAGCGGCAACTGGGCGGACTTGCCGACCGCGCCGCCGAGCAGCATCAGGGTGGCGAACCACAGCCAGGTGTCGCCGGCGACATACTTCTGCGGTGCCAGCACCATCAGCTCCTGGATGTTCAGGGTACCGAGGTGGAAGAACAGGATGAACAGGCCGATGGCCATGAACACGTCGCCGATCCGGGTGACGATGAACGCTTTGAGCGCCGCATTGCCGTTCGGCGTGTGCTTGAAGTAGAAGCCGATCAGCAGGTAGCTGCACAGCCCCACGCCTTCCCAGCCGAAATACAGGAACAGCAGGTTATCGCCGAGCACCAGGAACAGCATGCTGGCGATGAACAGGTTGGTGTAGGCGAAGAACCGCGAGTAGCCCTCTTCGCCGCGCATGTACCAGGAGGCGAACAGGTGGATCAGGAAGCCGACGCCGGTCACCACCCCGAGCATGGTCAGCGACAGACCATCCAGGTAGAGGGTGAAGCTCGGCGTCAGGCCGTCCACCGACATCCACTGCCAGAGCAGCTGGGTGTAGACGCCGCCCGCGGGGGGCGTGACGCTGAACTGCCAGATGATCCAGGCGGCGGTCAGGGCGGACAAGCCGACCGAACCGACGCCGATCACGGCCGTGGTGTTTTCCGAGAAACGGCCGCGGGAGAAGGCCAGCAACAGCCAGCCGAGCAGCGGGAACAGGCAAGTCAGGAATAGTAGGTTCATCCGCGCATCTCGCTGGCAGCGTCGATATCGAGGGTGTGGAAGCGGCGATACAGCTGCAGCAGGATCGCCAGGCCGATACTGGCCTCGGCGGCTGCCAGGCTGATCACCAGGATGAACATGATCTGTCCATCCGGCTGCGCCCAGCGGCTACCGGCAACGATGAACGCCAAGGCGGAGGCATTCATCATGACCTCCAGGCTCATCAGCACGAAGAGAATGTTGCGGCGGACCATCAGGCCGACCAGACCGAGGCAGAACAGGATGCCGGCGACCGCCAGACCATGCTCCATGGGGATAGCAGGCATCGTCATTGCTCCTTGGCTTCGTTGCGGCCCAAGTGGAACGCCGTGACGGCTGCGGCGAGCAGCAGCATCGAGGCGAGTTCGACCACCAGCAGGTACGGACCGAACAGGCTGATGCCCACGGCCTTGGCGTCTACGGTGGTGTGGCCGATGGCTTCACCGGTCTGGTGGGAGAACAGCACGTACAGCAGTTCCACCAGCAGCAGCGTGGCGAGGAGGACCGGGCCGCCCCAGATGCCAGGCTTGAGCCAGGCGCGCTCTTGCTGAACCGAGGCCGGGCCCAGGTTCAGCATCATCACCACGAACACGAACAGCACCATGATGGCGCCAGCGTAGGCGATCACTTCCAGGACACCGGCAAACGGTGCGCCGAGGGCGAAGAACGTCATGGCCACGGCGATCAGCGAAATGATCAGGTAGAGCAGGGCGTGCACAGGGTTGGTGTTGGTGATCACGCGAAGCGTGGACACCACAGCGATACCCGATGCGAAATAGAAAGCGAATTCCATCTTTCTTCCTTAAGGCAGCAAGCTCTTCACGTTGATCGGCTGGGCTTCATTCTGCGCGGAGCCTTTTGGCTTACCGGCAATCGCCATACCTGCAACACGATAGAAGTTGTAATCAGGGTTTTTGCCGGGGCCGGAGATCAGCAGATCTTCTTTCTCGTAAACCAGGTCCTGACGTTTGAACTCGGCCATCTCGAAATCCGGTGTCAGCTGGATCGCGGTGGTCGGGCAGGCTTCCTCGCAGAGGCCGCAGAAAATGCAGCGCGAGAAGTTGATACGGAAGAAGTCCGGGTACCAGCGACCGTCTTCGGTTTCCGCTTTCTGCAGCGAGATGCAACCCACCGGGCAAGCCACGGCGCACAGGTTGCAGGCAACGCAACGCTCTTCGCCATCGGGGTCGCGGGTCAGGACGATGCGACCACGGTAGCGTGGTGGCAGGTAGACCGCTTCTTCCGGGTATTGCAGGGTGTCGCGCTTGCGGAAGCCATGGCCGAAGACCATGACCAGGCTGCGCAACTGGGTACCAGTACCCTTAACGATGTCGCCAATATATTTGAACATGGGTCAAATCCTCACTGAACCGCGGCCGCAGGCGTGTTCATCAAAACGATCGCAGCGGTCACCAGCATGTTGATCAGGGTCAGCGGCAGGCAGAATTTCCAGCTGAAATCCATCACCTGGTCATAGCGCGGGCGCGGGATAGAAGCGCGCAGCAGGATGAACAGCATGATGAAGAACGCGGTCTTCAGGGCGAACCACACGAACGACAGTTGTGGCAGGATGCCGAAAGGACCGTGCCAGCCACCGAAGAACAGGGTCACCAGCAGTGCCGAGATCAGGATGATGCCGATGTACTCGCCGACGAAGAACATGCCCCATTTCATGCCGGCATATTCGATGTGGTAACCGTCGGCCAGTTCCTGCTCCGCTTCCGGCTGGTCGAAGGGGTGACGGTGAGTCACGGCGACGCCGGCGATGAAGAAGGTACAGAAGCCGAAGAACTGCGGAATGATGAACCACAGGTGCTGGGCCTGGTAGTCGACGATCTCGCGCATGTTGAACGAGCCGACCTGGGCGACGATACCCATCAGCGCCAGGGCCAGGAACACCTCGTAGGAGACGGTCTGAGCCGACGCGCGGAGGGCGCCGAGCAGGGCGAACTTGTTGTTGCTCGACCAGCCGGCGAACAGCACCGCGTACACCGACAGGCCGGCCATGGCGAAGAAGAACAGGATGCCGATGTTCAGGTCCGCCACGCCCCAGGTCGGTGTGACCGGAATGATGACGAAGGCGGTCAGCAGCGCGCCCATGGCGATTATCGGGGCCAGGGTGAAGATCACCTTGTCGGCGAACGGCGGCGTCCAGTCTTCCTTGAAGAACATCTTGAGCATGTCCGCGGCGATCTGGAACATGCCGTACGGGCCAACCCGGTTGGGCCCGTAGCGGTCCTGCCAGAGGCCCAGCAGGCGGCGTTCGACGAAGCTCAGCAGCGCGCCGCAGACCACCACGGCGAGCAGGATGACCACGGACTTGAGCACCGCGATGACGATCTCGATCAGCTCGGGGGTTAGCCAACTCATAGCGCAGCCTCCTCTGCTCCAGTAACCGCGAGCGCAGTCGCCAGGGCGCCGGCGATAACGCGCGGGATACCGGGCAGCCCGACGGGCAGGCCGATCAGCCCCACGGCCAGCTCGTCACGCACCTGCAGCGGCAGGCGCAAGGCCTGGCCGTCCACGCTCAGGCTGAGCAGAGCACCCTCGCTGAGGCCAAGGCGCTCGGCTTCGGCTTTCGCCAATGCCACGTAAGGTCGCGGAATACGCTCCTGCACGGGGGTGGCGCGAGCAGACAGTTCCTCGCTGCCGAACAGGTGGTGCAGCGGCACGACCTGCCAGGTACCCGGGGCCGGATTGAACGCTGGCCCCGGGGTGAACCAGGACAGCGCCTGGCCCTTGGCCTCGATCAGGCGTACGCCCGGATCGCCGGCGCGCAGGTGGCCGCCGACTTCGTCCTGGAACTTGTTCCAGGCCTGTGGCGAGTTCCAGCCCGGCGACCAGGCGAAGGGGATCTGCTGGCGATCTTCCTTGCTGCCGGAATAGCCTTCCATGGAGAAGGCGAAGGCCGAGTCCTGATCCTGCGGTTGACGCGGTTCGTGCACGCTGATATCGGCGCGCATGGCGGTACGGCCGCTGTAACGATGCGGCTCGCGTGCCAGTTTCATACCCTTGATGCGGAACGAGGCGTTTGGCGCGGCCTCGCCAATGCGCGCCAGCAGGTGGTTGCCGGCGGCGCAGGCGGCGGTGACTTCATCCAGCTGCGTCCAGTCCACCGACTTGCCTTGCCGGGTGCTGTGCAGTGCATGCAGCCAGCGCCAGCCCTCGCGCACCAGGATGCCGGCGTTGTGATAACTCGGCTCGAACACCTGGAAGAAACGCTGGGCGCGGCCTTCCTGGCTGACCAGGGTGCCGTCGGCTTCGGCAAAGCTGGCGGCCGGCAGCAGCAGATGGGCCTTGGCGGTGGTGGCAGTCTGCTGGTGGTCGGCGACGATCACCACCTTGGCGGCGGCCAGGGCGGCGTCGACCTTGGCGGCGTCGGCGCGGCGGTAGAGGTCGTTCTCCAGGACGACGACGGCATCGGCCGTGCCGGAGATCAGGGCCTCCAGCGCGGCATCGACGGATTCGCCGCCGAACAGGGCCAGGCCCATGCTGTTGGCTTCCGGCACCACCAGGCTGATGGAGGCGTTTTTCTCGCGGTTCTTCAGCGCGCTGGCGATGTTGGCGGCGGCTTCGATCAGCGCCTTGCTGCCCAAAGAGGCGCCGGAGACGATCAGCGGGCGCTTGGCATTGAGCAGGGCGGCGGCGATGCGCTGCACCAGTTCGGTCGCTTCGGCTTCCAGACCGCTCACGGCCGGGGCGCTCGGGTCGATGGCATGGGCCACGGCGAAACCGAGGCGGGCCAGGTCGGCCGGGGCAGCATGCACGCACTCGGCGGCCACATCATCCAGACGGGTGGCCGCGACACTGGCGATGAACAGCGGGTTGAGCGCGTCCTGGGCGACGTTCTGCACCGCGGCGATGTGCCAGTCCTGGATCTTCATCGAGGCGGCGATCTCGGTGGCCTTGCCCTTGACCGTCTGACGCAGGGCCAGGGCGAGGCGGGCGGCGGTCTGGGTCAGGTCTTCGCCGAGGACGAACACCGCGTCATGGCTCTCCACCTCGCGCAGGGTCGGCACCGACAGCGGACCGTTCTGCAGCACGTCGCGGATCAGCCGCAGGTTTTCCAGCTCGGCGGCTTCGATGCCGGAGTAGTAATTGTCGACACCGACCAGTTCGCGCAGGGCGAAGTTGCTCTCCAGGCTGGCGCGTGGCGAACCGATGCCGATCACCTTGCGGTTCTTCAGCAGGGCGGACGCCTGGTCGAGGGCGGAATCGATGCCCAACTTCATCTTGCTCAGCACCATCATTGGCTGGCGCGGGCGATCTTCGCGGTTGACGAAGCCGTAACCGAAGCGGCCGCGGTCGCAGAGGAAATACTGGTTCACCGAGCCGTTGAAGCGGTTCTCGATGCGGCGGATTTCGCCGTAGCGTTCGCCGGGGCTGATGTTGCAGCCGCTGGCGCAGCCATGGCAGATGCTCGGGGCGAACTGCATGTCCCACTTGCGGTTGTAGCGCTCGGAGTGGGTCTTGTCGGTGAATACGCCGGTCGGGCAGACCTCGGTGAGGTTGCCGGAGAATTCACTTTCCAGCGTGCCGTCTTCGACGCGGCCGAAGTAGACGTTGTCATGCGCGCCGAACACGCCCAGGTCGGTGCCGCCGGCGTAGTCCTTGTAATAGCGCACGCAGCGGTAGCAGGCGATGCAGCGGTTCATCTCGTGGCCGATGAACGGGCCGAGCTCCTGGTTCTGGTGGGTGCGCTTGCTGAAGCGATAGCGGCGCGTGTTATGGCCGGTCATCACCGTCATGTCCTGCAGGTGGCAGTGACCGCCTTCCTCGCACACCGGGCAGTCGTGCGGGTGGTTGGTCATCAGCCATTCGACGACGCTGGCGCGGAATTGCTTGGCCTCTTCGTCGTCGATGGAAATCCAGCTGTTGTCGGTGGCGGGGGTCATGCAGGACATGACCAGGCGACCGCGTTTGTCGTTCTCGTCGGTGTACTGCTTGACCGCGCACTGGCGGCAGGCGCCGACGCTGCCGAGCGCCGGGTGCCAGCAGAAATAGGGTATGTCGAGACCGAGGGACAGACAGGCCTGCAAGAGGTTGTCCGACCCATCGACTTCAAGATCTTTGCCGTCTACGTGGATAGTGGCCATGGTCGAGTGTCTTCTTATCCGCCGAAGCGGGTTTGGCTAATGGAATCACGGTGTGTCGCGGGGCCAGGCGAGTGGCCGCCGCAACGCAAAACTTCACGCGGGGACGAATCGCCCCGTCGCGGCCGGAACGGCTTGGCTGGCAATGCCGGCCTCGAACTCCGGACGGAAATACTTGATCGCACTGCCCAGCGGCTCGATGGCCCCCGGCGCGTGGGCGCAGAAGGTCTTGCCGGGGCCGAGGAGGTTGCACAACTGCTCCAGGGTCTCGATGTCGCCGGGCTGGCCCTGACCGCGTTCCAGCGCACGCAGCAGCTTGACGCTCCACGGCAGGCCGTCGCGGCACGGGGTGCAGAAGCCACAGGATTCGCGGGCGAAGAACTCTTCCATGTTGCGCAGCAAGGACACCATGTTGATGCTATCGTCCACTGCCATGGCCAAGCCGGTGCCCATGCGGGTGCCGACCTTGGCGATGCCGGCGGCATACATCGAGGCGTCGAGGTGTTCCGGCAGCAGGAAGCCGGTGCCGGCGCCGCCCGGCTGCCAGCACTTGAGCCGGTAGCCGTCGCGCATGCCGCCGGCGTAGTCCTCGAACAGCTCGCGGGCCGGAATGCCGAAGGGCAGCTCCCACAGGCCGGGGTTCTTCACCTTGCCGGAGAAGCCCATCAGTTTGCTGCCATGGTCTTCGCTGCCTGGACGGGCCAGGGACTTGTACCAGTCGACGCCGTTGCCGATGATCGCCGGCACGTTGCACAGGGTCTCGACGTTGTTCACGCAGGTCGGTTTGCCCCAGACGCCGACGGTGGCGGGGAAGGGCGGCTTGGAGCGCGGGTTGGCGCGTCGGCCTTCCAGCGAGTTGATCAGCGCGGTTTCTTCGCCGCAGATGTAGCGGCCGGCGCCGGTGTGGACGAACAGCTCGAAATCGAAGCCGCTGCCGAGGATGTTCTTGCCCAGCAGGCCGGCGGCCTTGGCTTCCTCGACCGCACGGTTGAGGATGCGCGCCGCATCGACGTACTCGCCGCGCAGGAAGATATAGCCGCGGTAAGCCTTGAGCGCACGGGCGCTGATCAGCATGCCTTCGATCAGCAGGTGCGGCAGCTGCTCCATCAGCAGGCGGTCTTTCCAGGTGTTCGGCTCCATTTCGTCCGCGTTGCACAGCAGGTAGCGGAGGTTCATGGCTTCGTTGGCCGGCATCAGGCCCCACTTCACCCCGGTGGGAAAGCCGGCGCCGCCACGGCCCTTGAGGCCGGAATCCTTCACCGTCTGCACGATATCGGCCTCGGCCATTTCGGCCAGAGCCTTGCGGGCGGCCGCGTAGCCGTTCTTCTGCTGGTACTCGGCGAGCCAGACCGGCTCGCCGTCGTCACGCAGGCGCCAGGTCAGCGGATGGGTTTCTTCACGGCGTGCGATGCGGTTGGCCGGGCCGATGGAGGGCAGCGCCTTGGCGGTCATGGGAGTGTGCCGAGTCATGGATAGGCCTCCAGCAGTTCGGCGACATCGCCGGGTTGCACGTCGCCGAAGGTGTCGTCGTCGATCATCAGCGCCGGGGCCTTGTCGCAGTTGCCCAGGCAGCATACCGGCAGCAGGGTGAAGCGGCCGTCGGCGCTGGTCTGACCGAGGTCGATGCCGAGTTGCTGCTGAATACTGGTTACCACGGATTCATGGCCGCCGATAAAGCAGGTCATGCTGTCGCAGACACGGATGATGTGGCGGCCCACCGGCTGGCGGAAAATCTGGCTATAGAAGGTCGCCACGCCTTCCACATCGCTGGCCGGGATGCCGAGGATCGCGCCGATGGCATCGGCGGCGCCGTCCGGTACCCAGCCGCGGGCCTTCTGCACGATCTTCAGGGCTTCGATGGACGCCGCACGCGGGTCCTCGTAGTGGTGCATTTCGTGCTCGATGGCCGAGCGCTCGCTGTCGCTGAGGGCAAAACGGTCGGTTTGGATCAAGCTGTCATTCAAAGTTGCTTGGTTCATATCAGCGGTCCACGTCAGCCATAACGAAGTCGATGCTGCCCAGATAGGCGATCAGGTCGGCGACCATGCTGCCGTTGATTACCGCCGGGATCTGCTGCAAGTGCGGGAAGCTCGGCGTGCGAATCCGGGTGCGGTAGCTCATGGTGCTGCCATCGCTCGTCAGGTAGTAGCTGTTGATGCCCTTGGTCGCCTCGATCATCTGGAAGGCTTCGTTGGCCGGCATGACCGGGCCCCAGGAAACCTGCAGGAAGTGGGTGATCAGGGTCTCGATGTGCTGCAGCGTGCGCTCTTTCGGCGGCGGCGTGGTCAGCGGGTGATCCGCCTTGTACGGGCCTTCCGGCATGTTGCGCAGGCACTGGTCGATGATCCTGATGCTCTGGCGCATCTCCTCGACACGCACGATGCAGCGGTCGTAGGCATCGCCATTGGCGGCCAGCGGCACTTCGAATTCGAAGTTCTCGTAGCCCGAGTACGGACGCGCTTTACGCAAGTCGAAATCGCAACCGGTCGAACGCAGGCCGGCACCGGTGACGCCCCATTCCAGGGCCTCTTTGGTGTTGTAGTCGGCGACGCCGATGGTCCGGCCACGCAGGATGCTGTTGTCCAGTGCGGCTTTCTGGTATTCGTCCAGACGCTTGGGCATCCACTCGACGAAATCCTTGACCAGTTTTTCCCAACCACGCGGCAGGTCGTGGGCGACGCCACCGATGCGGTACCAGGCCGGGTGCAGGCGGAAACCGGTAATGGCTTCGATCACCGTGTACGCGCGCTGGCGGTCGGTGAAGGTGAAGAACACCGGGGTCATGGCGCCGACGTCCTGGATGTAGGTACCCAGGAACAGCAGGTGGCTGGTGATCCGGAAGAACTCGGCCATCATCACGCGGATGAAGTCGACGCGCTGTGGCACCTTGATGCCGGCGAGCTTCTCGACCGCGAGGACGTACGGCAGGTTGTTCATCACCCCGCCGAGGTAGTCGATACGGTCGGTGTAGGGGATGAAACTGTGCCAGGACTGGCGCTCGGCCATCTTCTCGGCGCCGCGGTGGTGGTAGCCGACTTCCGGCACGCAGTCGACGATTTCCTCGCCGTCCAGTTGCAGGATGATGCGGAAGGCACCGTGGGCAGACGGGTGGTTGGGGCCGAGGTTGAGGAACATGTAGTCCTCGTGCTCGCCGCCACGCTTCATGCCCCAGTCTTCCGGCTTGAAGCGTGCGGCTTCCTCTTCCAGCTGCTGCTTGGCCAGGGTCAGGCTGAACGGGTCGAACTCGGTGGCGCGCGCCGGATAATCCTTGCGTAGCGGGTGACCTTCCCAGGTCGGCGGCATCATGATGCGGCTCAGGTGCGGGTGGCCGGCAAAGTCGATGCCGTACATGTCCCACACTTCACGCTCGTACCAGTTGGCGTTCGGCCAGATACCGGTGACGGTCGGCACGCTGAGGTCGCTCTCGGACAAGGCGACCTTGATCATGACGTCACTATTACGTTCGATCGACATCAAGTGGTAGAACACGGAGAAGTCGACGCCGTTCGGCAGCCCTTGACGCTTGGTGCGCAGACGCTCGTCCACGCCGTGCAGGTCATAGAGCATGACGTACGGCTTGGGCAGGTTGCGCAGGAAGGTCAGGACTTCGACGAGTTTGGCGCGGGCAACCCAAAGCACCGGCATGCCGGTGCGGGTAGGCTGGGCGGTGAACGCCTCGGGGCCAAAACGGTTGTTCAGTTCGACGACCACATCCTGGTCGTCTGCCTTGTAAGGCGGGATGTACAGAGCACTGCCTGTAGTCATGGTTATTTATCGCTTTCGGTCAACGTAAAGAATGAAGCCAGCTTCTCGTTTCTGGGTAAGAACAGATCTGGATCAGACTTCGTCGGGGCTGCGCAGGTTGGTGACCTGAATACGCTGTTCGCGGCGCTTTTCCCGCTCGGAGGGCATGTCGGCACGGTAGATGCCTTGGTCCCCCACGACCCAGGATAGCGGGCGGCGCTCCTGGCCGATGGATTCCTGCAGCAGCATCAGGCCTTGCAGGAACGCCTCGGGGCGGGGCGGGCAGCCGGGTATGTAGACGTCCACGGGGAGGAACTTGTCCACGCCCTGAACGACCGAGTAGATATCGTACATGCCACCGGAGTTGGCGCAGGAGCCCATGGAAATCACCCATTTGGGTTCCAGCATCTGCTCATAGAGGCGCTGGATGATCGGCGCCATCTTGATGAAGCAGGTGCCGGCGATGACCATGAAGTCGGCCTGGCGAGGGGACGCACGAATGACTTCGGCACCGAAGCGGGCGATGTCATGGGGCGCGGTGAAGGCTGTGGTCATCTCCACGTAGCAGCAGGAAAGGCCGAAATTGTACGGCCACAGGGAATTCTTCCGCCCCCAGTTGACCGCGCCATTCAGCACGTCTTCCAGCTTGCCCATGTAGATGTTTTTGTGAACTTGGTCGTTTAGCAGCGGATCGGAAACAGTCTCCCGCTGGCCGATCGGATACTCCTCGTTGGGTGCATCCGGGTCGACCCGAGTAAGTTTGTATTGCATCGCCAAAGCCTCATTGTTTTAGCTTCGCCTGCCGCTCGCGACGTCCTTCGGGAGCCCAATCGAGCGCCCCGATACGCCAAAGGTAGACAAGACCCGCCAACAGAATTGCTATAAAAACGGTGGCTTCGATAAATCCGGCCCAGCCGCTTTCGCGAACGGAGACGGACCAGGCGAAGAGAAAGAGGGCTTCAACGTCGAAGATCACGAAGAGCATCGCGACCAAATAGAATTTTGCCGACAGGCGCAGACGGGCGCTGCCGGTGGGGAGCATCCCGGATTCGAAGGGTTCGTTCTTGCTGCGCCCCCAGGCCTTGCTGCCAAGCAGGCTGGAAACGCCAAGCATGAATGCGCAGAGGCCAATGACCCCCAGCAGAAAAACGGCCAACGCCCAGTTATGGGACAGGACTGCGGTTGCTTCCGACATGCCGGGACCCCTCGATACAAGGAACGGCGTTCACTCGTGTTTGAAAGTCTGCGTTTGCCGGCAGCCTACTGCTGAGCCAGCAATCAATTCGGACAATGTTATCTCCATTTGGATGTGTAAGTAAATTATTCATAATAAAAAAACGTCGAAACCACCGGGGCGCCGCGCTGCAAGGGGCAGAGCCTCAGAAAGCAAGCCGTAGGGGAGGTGGCGAGGTTGAATGTTCCACTAGCGTTTCATTCTTTAGTCTCAAGAATTACTACTATGGGATTAGTTTGATTTAACCAGATGTTATCTGTCGCTTAATTGTCAGTCCCTGACGCAAAACTGATAACGGAGTCTACTTAAAAGCTTATTCGTTATTACAGGTCGATTTTTCTACCGGGGGGGCGACCCATTACCGACTCGCCGCAAATCGCCGCCAGCGCCTGCGCGCTGTTATAGGCGGCCACGCCGATGGTGCAGCCGCGCAGGATGCTGTTGTGCAGGGCGCCTTTCTCGTACTCGTCGAGGCGCTTGGGCAGCCAGGCGACGAACTCCTGCACCAGCTTGTCCCAGCCGCAGGTCATGGGCGACGCCGCCGATGCGGTACCAGGCCGGATGCATGCGAAAGCCGGTGATCGCCTCGATCACCTGGTAGGCGCGCTGGCGGTCGGTGAAGGTGAAGAACACCGGGGTCATGGCGCCGACGTCCT
>RCUR01000379.1_pt1 | contig 15745 bp, 16 predicted proteins | sample 2166151 | NCBI WGS metagenome assembly RCUR01 (sample SAMN09932785, study PRJNA488358) | compost metagenome | isolation source: compost soil in an enriched community | place: Germany: Experimental Botanical Garden
CCGAACGGTACGCCGTCCAAATCCAAGACGATCTCCTCTTTTGGATGTTCGCAGACGCCACCATTTGCCCGAATCTCATCAAAATCAATGCCGCGTAGCGCGAAAAACTGGTCTGCCTTTGGCGCCAGGTTGGGATGGTGTGCCTTGAGATAATCCATCAGCTCGACCAGGGCACCGTTGTCCGTGTGATCGACTCCAACCCCTCCCACCGCGTAACTCATCAGATGCTTGCCATCATTGCCCTTACGGGGGCCGGCCCATTCCTTTTTTTCAGGGTCATCGGGCAATCCGGCCACAGGCATTACCCCCCACGCCGCTGCCGCCGTTGTGAGTGTCAGGGCTGCTAGCCCTGCAGTGGTTTCAACCCTCAGGGGATCGTATTCCTCCACCCAGCGCTGCACCAGCAATGCTGGTAGTTGCTCCTTGTAGAAGCGTTCATGATCCTCTGCAGTTTCCGTCCAGTTTCCTGCATCGAGGATCGTTTGAAAGTCTGATTCCGCCAGAGTTATAGCCATCGTAAAGCCCTCCGATATGTTGCGGGAACCTTGAGATTAGTCGCCAACAGCACATATTGTCGCTTGGCCGCACAACGTATTCAGGTCGCCGTTGATTTCGTTGGCTCGCCTAGTCGAAGGGCCTGTACTACCGTGAATCGTACGCAGGGATAGTGAGTACCATGTAGTAGTTGCGGTCTGTCGTTACCCCCTCCCCTCCCTTGTCGTGACGCCACTGCTCTTTCAGGACCTGTTGGCGCCTCAGATTCAGCGCCAACCACGTGAGCAATTTCAACGCTTAGGAGAGGACTGCATGGCCGTTTTCCATCCCCGCACGATCAAATGTGTATGCGGCAATCCCATCACAACTCAGCTGGCCAAAAGCATCAATGTCACCCGCGCCCCTCAATTGAGAGAGAGGATCCTTGCAGGTGAATTTCACCGGACGGCGTGCCCTGCCTGTAGCCGAAAATTCACTGTCGAGACGTCTTTCTACTACACCGACTTTGAGCGCAATACCGTCTTCAAGGTCCTTCCTCGCGGCGATCGTCATACCTGGCGCGATGCATCCAACGAGGTCGACAAAGCTTCTAGCTACATTCCATCCAAGGTGATGGCCGATGCTGATCGCACCCTTCGCGTGGTGTTCGGCATGGACGAGCTCCGTGAAAAATTGGTGGCGCAGGATGCAGGACTGGACGACCGCGTCCTCGAGCTACTGAAGGTTCTTCTGATCTATGAGCACCCAGTGCTTGTTCGCCGGGCCCGACTGAGGCTGACTCTAGACCAGGTCACGCTAACAGACTTCGAGTTCAGGGCTAACTATGAGCACTCGCCCCAGAAGTTCTCGATACTGATCCCGCGTGCCTTCACTGATCACATCGAGGCTGCCCCTGACAAGCTGAAAGCTTGGGTTGCCGCGGCTCACAAGACAAACATATTTGAACTGCAGAACGATCATTGGGTGAACATCTGGAGATGGTCACCGCAACCCGGCGCTCTTGACCAGCTAAAATCCGCGGCCGAAGACGTACGAACCGGAAAGAGGATCAACGTCAGGAGCGTGGGTTTTAAGCTGATGTTGGCCCGCCTACCAAAAGGTAATCACCTGCCTCCCTGGGGGAAGCAAGACCTTCGGGCTCTTTTCGAATACGCTAAGAGAGAGAACCAGCAGGCGCTTCAAGACACACTTTTCGAAATCCGTTTTGATATCCAACTCGAGGACGACTGGGCCCAAAACGACGACCCCAACGACATAGATACCCTCTGGAAACTTTTAAAAGATCTCCCGGACACAAATGTGGAGGGCAATACACGAATTCGCGAACTACAGCTGGACAACGACAAAGGCGGAGGCTGGTACAGTCCTGACTCAAATGATATTGCCATCGGGGAGCTTGGCCTGAGCGATCAAGAGTCCTTCGAGGACACTGTGCGTCATGAAGTTGGCCACGCAGTGTACGAACAGAAACATGAGGTGGTCGACGCCTGGCTTACGTCAGAGTTTGGTTGGCGCGAGTTCAAAACAACCGTAGAGGATGTCAACGAGTGGGTTGGTCTGATGGGCGGCTGGGGAATTTTGACGACCGCGGAGCAACGCGATGTGTACAACGCGTTGACCTCATACTGCATTGGCAAGGGCAGCAGCTGGAATCCTGGACCTGCGCCAATGCTTCCTACAGGTCACCCCTGGTACACCCCAGGCTTTGGGCCACGGCTCGCTTTCGAGCAAACTCCCAGTGACTGGTATGAAGCCTACTCCACCTGGTACCGAGCCAACGGCAAGGCCTTCTTCCTAAATTATTGGTATGGCACGTTCATGGTCGTCGACGAGCTCACTCTGGACCTAGTGGCCGAGATGCCGCAAAGCTATGCAAGCATGTCGCCCTTCGAGTTTTTCGCCGAACTCTACGCGCTGTATTTCGACTTAGACGACACGAAACGATCGAATCTACCCACGTCAGTCATCACTTGGTTTGACGAGAACATCGGTACGCCGGAGATTGACGCGCCAATGAAGCCTCGAGGGGGGATCCGGCGACCGAGTAAGGCGAAAGCCAAGGGAAAGGCAATATCACCAAAATCATCTGCTGAACTGAAACCAAAAGCTGCGGCAAAGCCTGTGGCCAATGGGTCTGTCGTCGACAGGAAACCTACTCGAAAGAAGAGCTGACATAGCTCACGTGGAAATACCCATCAGCTTCACCTAGAGCTGATGGGGACGCAGCCACACCACAATCGGTACTGGCGCGGTGATCGCCGACTGCAGGCCTGCTGGTCCACGTGTGCAAGCAGTTCACCGCTTTGGTAGCAGGAAATGCACTTATATAACCTAAAATGCCAATCTGGACTGCTAGGCCATTGCGCAATTGCCCGGGCACATCTGCGAGAGCATTGGCCAGGGGATTAATCAGCACGGGCTTCCTGGATTAGAAACACACAGTTGATCCAAATATCTACCTCGGCTCACCTCGCGAAGTTACTGCTTACAACTACGAAAATGCCGCTGCCAGTACGCATAGGTGAGGCAACACGCCTCCAACACCTGGCGCAAGCCGGTGGCACCATAAGTTCATCAGAGGTGAAGCTTCTTGAGCGAGTTTGTAAGGCTTTGCAACTGAATAGCCATCTGCTTTACAGCGATCTTCACGGGCCCGCTTCCGGGGCGGATATTGCGTCCGGCAAGCCGACAACCAGCTCTCCCCAATCCGTTGTCGACGCAGTTGGTGTGAGGCCCCAGGTAAGGTTTGATGTGGGTCGCCTCAAGGATCTCGACGACCGTGCAATCTGTCATTGCACAACGTCGGTCGTAGGCATCAAGCAGTTGCGGCTTGAACAGGCCTTACCCCTCACAGATCACTATCTCCCACTGCTGACTACGGCGCGCATCCTCCTCTGACTCGATAGGAGGGAGCGGTCTTATTCCGTCCCCTACATATATATCCACGCTGGTTGCAGCACGCGATGAGCCAGCTTCCTTCGGCCATGTCGCGCAAGATGACTTCTCCTCGATCATCCGGGTCATCGAGGTACCTTTTTGGCCAGGCCTGAGTCCATGCAGCGACGCAGCACTTCATTGAACAACCAGCGAAACAGATCGCTGCCCCGGAAACGGCCGGGCCGTTTTTTGGAAAAGATCGAGTGATTGGGCACTTCATCTTCCAGCCCCAATCGGCAGAACCAGAGATTCGCCAGGTTCAAATGCTCTCGCACAACCGCCGTTCGGAGCGGATGCAATAGCAGTAGCCGACGATCAGCATGCGGATCATCAGCTCAGGATCAATCGAAGGATGCCCGGCTGTAGAAATCGGCGAGATAATGGTGTGAGTCGCTCAGATGGAGACACAGATCAATGCTGCGCAAAAGGAGATTTTCTGGAGTGTGATCTACTAGGTTGAACGAGTAAAACAGCCGTTCATGCCCACTCGATAACCGCCCCATCATGCTCCGCGCTCTCCTGCTGGCCGATAAGTTAATTTTACCGCAGGCCCACCAGCGGAGCTACTTTTTCAACAGAATCGGCCGCTACTGGACGGATGGCTAACCGCTTGCAGTCAGAAGTGAATCGTGTCAGATGCAAATGGATCAAACTTTTTCTTCGAGCATGGCTGGCGCATTGGCATCATAGATCTATATTCCTTGGAGGCAACTGCTCCAGCTAGGGAAGACTATCGATGAAAAGAATCGTCAGTGCAGTGCTCTGCTCCCTAGCTTTGAGTGGTTGTGCCAATTTTAGATCCCCTAAATTTGTTGATGTACCTGGGCCAGCCAAGGTTGCAGATTGCCCGCCACAGGCAGACTCCTATTGCCTGCTAACGAATCTCAGCGAGGAGTACAGGAGCTATTACGACGGGGCCCAAGACGCCAGGGTGATTTCCGATGTAACCGCCCTCTCCGCAGCGGGTGGTGCGGTCATCGGTGCTGCAACGAACGCTCATTCGGACCTGTATAAAGCCACGGCAGGAATCGCTTTGACAGCAATGGGCTTCTCCAGATACGCCAACTTTAAAACTCAAGCGCTTGCTTCGCGAACTGCGGCTTCGAAGCTGACATGCGCTGCCACTCCACTGGCTTCGCTGCTCGGACTGCAGATGCCCGATAAAGCCACTTTGAAGGCAGCGGCTGATGCAGCCGCAAGGGATGATACACCAGCCCCCGCTCAGGCAACGGTAGTTACTAATTCTCTTACTAGCATTACTGCGCACGATGCTGCGATCGCTACGTCTACAGCTGGAACCTCCCTATTAGTTCAGGGAGTCGACATAGGCAATGCAGTTGCACTTAACGACTTTATGACGATTACTAGTCTGGCTGAGGCGTTGAATAATGCTTCCGATAACATCGAAAAAGCCCAGCGTATCCTTCGAGAAATCAACGCTGAGGCCACCTCAAACCTTGTGGGATTGCAGCTCAGCGTGATCAACCAGATCGAAAACGACTCCTTCAAGCTTGACGAAGCAATGAGCGTGATAAAGCAGATTGAACCACGGAGTGTAAAACCAACACCCAAAGCTCAAGCCGTAATCGAAGGACCTCTTAGCAGCACTGTGCTTGACGACAATCAGAAGGCCATTATTGTCATCGAGAATTACAACCGATACATCCGTTGCATGTCGGGAGACTTCGCGCCGACTACATTCTGATTGGGAGGCGGGTCACATACGGCCAAGACTGCAACTGGATTCATTCAATCGTGCTCATGTGATTTACTTTTCGGCAATGATTGGAGAAGTTCTGCAGAATAACTCTCTGCTGAAGCATAAGGAGCTAGTGGAGCAACTGAGGCACTACAACCCGACAATCCACGACCTTTTTGAAGTGAAACCACCAGCATTATGAAAACAACAGCTGCTTTGGGAGTAAGTATCATCAGCATACTCGTACGCTTAGCGGCTCTAGGGCTATCAACACTTATTCTTGCTGGTTGTTCACAAAACTCCATCAAGGGAAGTCTTGATCCGGTCATGGCTGCAAAAAAGTGCGCTCTAGAAAACCCGGGGCCATTTGTACCAGACGGCCATCTCTATACTACGCTTTCAATTGCCGAGTTAGTCCGAATCCCGGTTGAGCGTCAAATGGCCATCGCGTACTTCTCTCAATATCCAGATATAGACCATGACTATGAAGCCGTCCCAGTATCATTTAAGTATCTGCTGCTACCGCACAAATGGCAGTGGCGCAACGATATCACCGGAAAGCTTCATTCATTACACGGGGGAGATAGGGAGGCGATAGATGAGCGCCGGGAAGTTATTCGTAAAATACTAGCTGATCTTATTAAAGACCCCTCAAGCGATTGGATTTCAGGCTTATTGATTCATGCTTTTGGCGATTCTTATGCACACACCAAAAATCCGTATAACTCTTCAGAGGAACGGGCTTATGGAGTCTGGATCGGACATGCGATACCGACGTTGTCTCCCTGGAGCAGCAGCCCCGACAATATAAAGGCACTTGGCAACGAGCCTAAGTATCTTGGGTATGTAAATGACTTGTACGAGACTCTCAAAACCGATGATTCGGATACTGCGGGTTTTAAAGATTTTTTAGTCTTTGTCGATAATCTCGAATGCGCTGGCGGTCAGTGCCCAAACTTCCATGCTTTATTTCATGGGCAAGCTGATACAAAAAATACTCGAATCGATAACTATACAGACTGCATGAATCAGAACATGCGACAACTCACCGTCCCTGAGGTGCAATCCGTTATGGATAAGCTGGGGGCATGAAAAGGTTTATTGATATCGGAGATGGCTTCAATCTACGCACAATCGTCGCCTTACTCGACCCGCAGCCTACTACTTTCGTATGCCTATCTCAAAGATTTTGTCTGCGTTTCTTTTCCCCTGACGGCGTAACCTTCTTCATTACAAAATCCTTGTTTGGTTTATGAAAAAGCTAGCACCCGAATTGGGCAATGCCTGTAAATGGCTATCAGAAAGCTTTTGTGGGTTCGGCAACGGCAGGAGTGGATCACGCCGGTTAGAGTTCGCCCTTGCTTGACTTACCATCGTGCTAACCCTGGAACTTAAGGGTCGCGAACCAGAAGTAGTTCTGATCGATCAAATGACCGCTTGGAGACAAGGCGAGGGTTTTCAAAGTGACACTGTCCTCCACATTGGCACCGATTACATCGATCTCCCCATGCCTCACATCGACCACCACATCGGTATGACTTTCGTAACCTTTTTCCCGGTCAAAGCGTCCGCGTGTGACCTCCCACTTTTGTATGTCGGTCCTTTTGTCTTCTTCATCAAACCTGGCATAGGCGATTAGATCGCCAATTGCAGGCTCAGAACCAGGTAAGCCAATACGATAGCCCCAGTACAAGTCATCGACCCCTTCTTTCCTTGATTTGATGAAGCGACGAATAAACGTGTGGTGGGCAACCGTGAATGGAAATTCATTCTTATCCAGCCCTGCCCCCCTCATGATTGCGACCATACCTACAGCGGACCAAGCCCATTGATCGTCTCGAATGTCCTCCCATGACGGCTTCCCACTCTTCATCTCTTTACAGTAATTGTTCAGTACATATTTGGCCCGATCGTCGCTGTCGTCCTCAAGAACAATGTATCGGTGGTTTGTAATCCGGTTGTAGATGGATTTACCCCATAAATCCCACTCTTTGTACGCTGAGTCGACTATGGACTGGATGGTGGCAGGCATGGTTACCTCACATAATAAAAGGCCGTATCCGGCGGATTGGATCAGTCAAGAATAGCTGACGCATAGCCCATGCATCGCAAGCAAGTCAAACGCCACATAGAAAAACATTATTTTTTTTCACACCCAGTTTCGGTCCCACAGGTAATGAGATTCAGAACACCTTTGTGTTGCAGATATTCTGTATGGATCGTGTAGGGGTTCGAAAACAACCAAAAATACGTGTACTTAACGGAAATAAGGGCATCGAGCACAGGGTACACAGGCTTGAACATGGAGCCTTTCAAGCTGTAGGACAACAGGTCATTAGGGTCAGTGAACGCCACCAGAAAAGGCTCTTTAGGAAGCGTCTTCTCAGAAGGGTGATCCATTTGCAGAAGCTTCTCCTCCTGCTTTTTCGTCTCAATTATCTGAGAAATGGTGGGGCCAAATTTCATGGCCAATGAACTCAGCGGATCAGCCGGATAGACAGGAGAGCTTGCCTCAACTGGCGCGCCGAATTTAGTGCCATTCGACTTGCTGGTGTTCTCCCTGGTGCAAGGGTCATCCGGGACTTTCTTCGACAGTTTTACCTCGGACGGAGGCTTTTCATTCAGATCAATCTCAGCAAGGCGAAGTAGTGGGATCTGGTTCGCGGCCATGAAAACCCTAGCAGTTCGCAAATAAGTGCTTCTAGCGACTTCACACTTTTTGGTGTTATCACTATTCGCCAATTGATTGATTGCGTCAAAAGCCACCTTGCTGCCCAAACTTTCAGCAACAATGATCAACTTTTTCTTACGAGTGATGGCATCACGTTCTACTTCGGCTCTCGGCCGGTACTGATCGCCAGGGGTAGCGGCAGCGATTATCGCCGACTGCATCTGCTCACCTATTGCTTGTTGGGATTTACCCTCGTAGATCATTGCGTCCGCCAGGCAGTCGTCGAGCATTGTGTCCTTGCCGAACTTATTGACCAGCGCACGGTTCGGCGCAAAACCCGGCTCTGTTTCCCCTCGGACTTTACACATTTTTGATTTGTCCTTTTGGTCGTAACAGAGCTGCTCTTTGAGAGGGTACATAATGGGAGTCCAGACAATAGCCGCAAGATTTACGGTATGCGTCCCCACCGAAATTGAACGTTTGAAGACAGTTGCATTGGAGCCGTCCACCGAGATCTCGTGAATACCTTGGACATCTTTGGTGCCCAGGGCTGCGCTCATTTCCTGGATTGAATCAAACGCCCACTCCTTAAAATGGGTGCACATCCCATGGACCATCACTACGTCAACCTCACCCGCTTCCGACATTTGGCGTATACCCTCAAAGGAATGGGATACGTTGTCCTCCGAAATGAGCTTTGGTGTCTTGAATTGCATCGTACAACTGGAGACGGCGACTGATGCTATTACAGCAAGAGCTATGCGACTAAAATTGTAGCTGGGCATGGCCTGTCTCCAAGAGCTGCTTTGAATCGTCCCAGATCCACTAGCCCGGCAGGCTAACTGCAAGATCATTAATGGCACAGCGTAGCTCAATGAGCTTGATCGAACCTCAAGAGCTCAAGCGATTTTAACGTCGCTGCAATTTGATTCTATCTCAGGGATGCCTGCCATATGCTTTTATGAAGTGATCTGCTAATTCCTGAGACCACGTTACGTTTTTCTCGGCCTGAACTGGCGCCAGCCCACCGTTGAGTTAGTGGGGCAGAATCCAGTCACACCGATGTATCAGATAAAGACTGATGTTTTGCTGAGCTTCCTGCGCAGTCATGTAGCCCGTGCCGGTATCCATTCAGTTATCAGGCTCCGGAACACGTGCCCATCGGAGCATTGATGCTCTAGCGTCAAGGTAGCCCTCCTGGACTCGCCAAAACGACCAAGATCAATGGGTACAACTCCCGAATGATATGGCGTTTCAACTAGCGGTGAATTTACTACGAGGATACGCCTTCCCGTGACCGGAGTTCGACGCCTGAGACGGTGTGCGTAGTAGCACGAGCGAGTGAATTCGAATACCGCGCCAAGCCAATCAACTGCTTAAAGGCACTCAATTGATTAATCAGCATGCTTTTCTTAGTAGAACAAAAAGTGCGTTTGCGGAAGTTTCATATGGTAGAAACGTGACTTGGTCTCCCCCTGTCCACCTGATAGTCAATGATTGCAAGAATATTTTGCGTGATCTTCTTAAAGGTAAAGTTCCAGCGGAGAAGTAGAGGCTTTTCTCCTCAATCCAGCGAGCGAACCCTGCTGCTGTTGGCATCGGCGAGTGAGGTGAATCACCTCCTACGCTCGATTTGTAACCATATGCAAGCATAAGCGCAAAAGTCTTCTACGCTGCTAATCAGGATCCAGCCAACAGAGGATGTGGCGATGCGTGCACTGATTGCGGTCGTTGCTTTGAGTCTGGCTCTCTATGGATGCCACCACCCTGCCCCACCGCATTTCAAGCCCTATGACTTTGACACTCCGCAAGCCTCCTGCCCGGACAACAACGACCGGACGGTTGACTTTCAGCATGCATTCATCGAGTTCGATGGTTACGGCAGCCTGATGAATTCTGGCGCTTACAAGTCACCTCTGCGTGAGATTAGGAAGATCAAGGAATCCGTGCTCATCGTGATCTATGTTCATGGCTGGCGCCATTTCGCAGCATCAGACGATGATGGGGACGGCAGGCGGACTCACCATGCCCTGCTCGCTTATGAGTACGACGCAGTTTCGCGGACTGGTGCAATCGACAGGTGTGGAATTGCAACGGTAATGGACTTCTTACGTGGGTACTGGCGGGGAAATGCTCATGCATAAACAAAGCTGGATACCCGTGATAATTAGTACGTTACTGTCAGGTTGCACATCGGTCAAAATACAAGGCACCTTGGGGGAAACATGTTCGGTCCCGGTTGTTGCCGCCCAACATATCAATCCTGTCCAACTGGGCTTAGTCGGGCAGATCGAAAGGACTGCATTGAATACCGATAAAATGGACTCTATGCGAACGCCCGGGATCGATCTGCTGACTAAACCAATCGACGCAAATGCTGTGCGTAGTGGCCTGGCCAGAGCAAGACAGAACCTGCAACCATCAATCCACTCCATGCTCGGCGTACAGTCAGGAACGGAACTTATTCCATGGTTGGTGGAATACAACGCGTATCCCCCTCCAGGGCAAGCCGTCAAAGCAGCAGGCAACGCCCGCCTGCAAATCGATCGCCTCTGGACCTCGGTGCCTGGAACAGCCGTGGATTTCAGAATGACCGCTGTACCTCACGCCGAACAGGTCACCTTCGGCAGGCTGTCAGCTGATGACGCCAGGTTCACTTCCGAGATTGAGAGGACGCTGTCGGAGGGAGGCTATGATGCGTTGACCTTGGCTGCGTACGGTGAACTGGTCAACCTCCTTGAAACACCACTAAACGATCGCAACATTCCTCTTATCATCCAGCAAACGCAGGAGTTCAATACCGCCCGTTTCATCACCACCTACATTCGAGCCTATTTCAGAGGGGGCCGGCTCATCCAGGTGGCTCTGGATACAGGTGCACTTGCCAACAACCTCGGCGAGGACATAGCAGTCAATCTGAAAAACGATCTGACGTTGACTGACCCGCAGAAAAAACAGCTGATTGCAGCAATAGAAGCTCATCTGAAAACATCATGTCGCGCGTCGGATGGTACTGACAACAATACCTGTCTGCTGTCTCGCTCACTTGGTGATGATTCATTTATCACGCGCGCGGGCCTGAGTGTGCAGTTCGCAGGCGCCGCCCTCACTATCGGCAAGAACGGCAGTCTTAACCCGGCACTGACATATCCGCAGAGCACGGAGTTCGGACCACAGCTGGCCAGAGTAATCTTGGAAGCAGTATTTGACTCCCGCACCCTGATTGTCCCAGCAGCCAGTAACTCAACCGCTTGTAAGACCGGGCTCTTTCCCAAAGCAAATTGTCTTTCCGAAGCAGATTCCCAGACTGATGCGGACCCTATCAGTCTGGCTGAACAGATAAAGAAACTGGATATGTATGCGGCACAGGCGGAGGCTACGGTAACAGCTGCCACATCCCAGGCAATTCGCGGGCTGTCTGTGGCGGCACTGAATAACGAAGCGGTGGCAAAAACGCTGGAGACCATGGCAGGTGTGTCGGCACGAAAAATCGTCGAGAAATCGCGCTGGAATCGCTACCTCGATGGCTGTGAGAACAGTGCCGGCGCAGTTGCGGTGTGGGTAGAACAATAAGGGATCAATGCTTATAGAAGGCGATTGTCAGCTCAAATCAACCGAGGACACAAAGCATGTCACAAGCAGCTGCTGAGTACTTCAATGAATATCTCCTGAAAGCCGTTGAGATCGTCCATAGAAACTGGGCGTGCAAGGGGTATGCGAGTGCCGCCTATACACACGGCATGACGCTAGGCGATATCAAGTTCAACCCGAGCAAACCACCCTATACGATGTGCGTCGCCGCACAGATGGAGTTGATCGTTACCGCGCTGGGGTTTTACATGGATGATACCGGCGACAAGACTGCAGCCACCTTTCTACCTTCCAAGCAATGGACTTCGTTGTCTCCCGGAACCTTCAAGGATCTTATTTGGGTCAATTCCGGATCGAGAGGTACCGCCGATGCATTGGAGCGCTTCGGGATGGGCGTCATACGCCCCTTCAAAGACTTGATTCCGGGGTGTTTTATAAATTTGAATAGAACCAACAAGAGCGGGCATGCTGTACTTTTTCTAGGCTTTCTTGATCGTCATGGCGAGACCCTAGATAGTTACTCCAGCGAAGTAGCAGGATTCAAATACTACTCATCCCAAGGAAAGCTGGTCGGCGGAGGTTTCGACTATCGCTATGCATTTTTCGATGATACTTGCCCCACGCTTGAGTCGTCCCGGCGTCGGGATTGTGGCGTGATACGTTCAGAAAAACAAAACCACCTGAATACCGGATATATGTTTTCACCCACGAAATGGGATGCAAAAAAACGTGACCAGGCACTGAGCGCACTACACAACCTTTCGCAAAAAGAAAATGAGGCCAATCCACTTTATTTAAACCAAGACACAACCGACGATTGAAACAATCCCCGGGGGTGCCAAGGCATTGATCAACGAATTCTGTTTAACATTGCGGAGAAAGCCCATGGATATAGTCGGAAGTGGCTGGGAAATGCTGGTGGTGCGCAAGGCTGTTCACCGCTTTGGTAGCAGGAAGCGCACTTATGGAACCTACCAGGTCTATCTGGATGGGCAGGCAATTGTGCAATTGTCCGGGCACATTTGCGAGAGCATTGGTCCGGGGGGATAATCAGCGAGCTGGTAACGGAAAGCGCATCGAGCCGGGAAAATACCCCTTGTGGACGCAGTTTGGCCGCTACCGCACCAGTGGCTTTTCCAAGGATAGCGTCGAGCCTGGGGCGCCACCCATGCCCGGAATTCTGGTAGGAGGCACCGCCAAGCGCACTGGTATCTTGATTCATCCGGGCCACCCACCTACGCTCTACCTCTCCAGCGTAGGTTGCCTTAACCCGACTTCCTCGCTCACCCCGGATCAGACGATGGAGTACTTCGACTCAAGAGCACGCACCATAGCTTTGATCGATAGCCTGCGGGCATTTTTCCCCGAAGCCTTTGAAGTAGAGGTGAAAAGCAGGATAGAGAACGCATTCATGATCGTGCAAGGAGAACCCAACGAGACTGACCTTGATATCAGTGCGCTCAGCGCTGGCCTACGTATACTTGAATTCGAGTCCGCCTCCCTGCCGATATCAGAAACATCAGCAAAAACCTGCACAAGGTGGCTGCTCAAACATTTCGGTGATGACATGCGTGCAGCGGTTAAAGGCAAGCTGTATCAGCTAGAACATCTTTGTGCGATTGTTTGCCAGGAAACCGCTTACAAATGGCTCAAGTGGATTGATGTAACGAAACCGCAAACCATCATCGAACGTTGTGTATTCGATGCGAGCGGTGATTCGTCCCAGTCACCAAGGAGTGCATTCCCGAAGAACACCAAGGCATTCAGGGATGTCTATGGTGACAGCCTTACCAACATGCTTATCAACGAGGCCAACCTGACGCGAAAAATGCAGAACATGAGTGACAAACAGTGGGTGTACAAAGGCTACGGCATTTTTCAATATGACTTGCAGCATATCAGGACAGACCCTGACTTCTTCGTGAAAAAGCAGTGGTATAGCTTCTCCACCTGTTTGCACAAAGTCTGTTCTGAACTCGATGGAAAGCTGGCTTCCAGCAATAATGACCTCTGGATCGCGATAAGAAAGTACAACGGTTCGGGTAAGCGCGCAGAGCAATACGCTTTGAATGTCAAGGTGTTTGCCCAGTACTGCAGAGAGTCCATCGACGAACTGGCTGCTCATTCCTGAGCGAACATTATCATGTGCAGCTGCGCTACCAGCAACAGACCTGGTGCTCGGCGAGGGGATTCTGCTGCCACCAGGGTCGGTCACCCGCCTCGCGCCCAACCTAGCCCCTTGTTCATGAAGGTAATATTTATTATGCCGTCGATACCGCCGTCAGCAGTTCCAAGGGGAGCAGGAAGCCCTGTGACTTGAGTAAATACTTTTACACCTAGAAGGGACGCGAATACGGGCTTCCATGATGTCGCGTTTAAATAGCAATAATCCTATTTCCGATTGCAAGGCTGCGCACTGAAAACTGAGGTTCATTTGGGCTTGGCGCTATTGCGATCGGGTCATCGTGAACAACAAGCGTTGCTGACATATTGATCAGTACCAACAGCGGCAGCAGGTCACCCAGGTCACCCAGCTCACACCGCAGCCGAGAATCCCACTGTCTCGATTTCGGCTGAGGACATACACATCCGTGACGGAAGGCAAACGGGCATCACATCATACTGAGAGGTTCCCAGTTGTGAGGCAGTAGTTCGACAATTACACTTGCCTTCTGCGTCAGCAGCCGCTCCCGCTCCAGCACATCACTCATACGGATCGTGCTCATTGAGCTTGGCCGACTGGATCAGGCTCATCACCGCAGCCGCACGTTTACCACTACGCAACGGCCCGGCAAACTTCCAATTCCTGCGACCGATCTCCCACGGGCGAATCTAATTTTCGCACCAGTTACTATCAATGGACACCTCCCCATTGTCGAGGTAGCGCATCAACGCGGCCAGCGTTTCAGGTTGTAATCCATCGCTATCGCGATGGCTGAACCCGTCGGTGCCAATCGCCGTTTTTCGCCGTTGCAGTGCCAGCTGACATGTTCATCGGCTCGGTAGCTAACCAGATCGAATCTACGGGAATCATCGCACCATGGACTCGGCGCGCTGGCGCATGAGTATCGCTACGGGCGCCCGAGAGGACAAATGCCCCGCCTTATAAGGCGCGAAGACGTGCCTGCATTGACTTCTCCAGTATCGAGGTCAAGACGTTGAAATCTTCAAGCTCTCTGGATAATGCCAACCTCGAGCGGCAGTTGAACATCGGAACTACTCTGCATACTCGCTTCAGAAGATGTTGGCGAAACAAATTGAAAGCAGACTGATAAACAGCCCACAATAATCTTGCCGGTCAACTCACTAAAAAGTGGTTGGCGCCTGAATCTTTCATGCTCCTGCGATCCGGTAGCTGAGCCATAACTGTACATGTCTCCTGATTCGAACGTCACCCAGGTCATCAAGCACCGTGCCAGGCAGCAGCTCCTCCTCTTCATCCAGAAGCCTACGTGCAGGATGATCAACATCTAGCAAATCAAGGAGGTCAACAGCAGCTGCGTGATCACGGTTTTCCAATACGGCTACTCCGAGCAGTAGCAAGGCTCGGTGTGCGTGGGATTGTCCCAAACGTTCGAGGATTCGAACGGCTTCAGCAACGGACTGATGCAGGCCCACCAAAACCGTCACTGAGGCAGCCAACGGCGCAGGCAAACTCATTAGTCGCTTGGTCGTGATGCTCCGGACAATGTCAACTTCGACAAAAGAGGCTTGACTCAAGGCGTCAACAGCATCGACTCGTGTCCACCCACCAAGCTCTTTGTTTCCAACAATAGCCCAAATGTCCCTGCGAATTGCTGGACTGCAATGTTCGGCTGCGGCGGCGAGCGCCTCACGACGCAACTCTCGGTCATCAGTCGACTTAGCTAGCTCTAAAAGCTCGCGGCCGTTCGCTATAGGTAGTGGTCGGAATTGAGCGAGCGCAGCGACCGCCTCACGCGCAATCGGGTTCGAATCCGGCTCGTCATAGCGTGGCTCCGCATCGGACCACTTATCTCTCGTCAGTTGCATGAGCACCGGCAAGTGATCCGAATGCGGTCGAGTACTGAGCTCCTTGACCAATGCGCGACGAACTCGACTTCCGCGATCGCTCCTCAAATTTAGCAACTGAACCGGAAGCGGATCCGGTAGCTCGGGAGCCAGATATTCGAACGCAAGACATCGCGCATCGGCACGGACGTGATCGAGGGCGAGCCAAATAAGCGATTCATCACCTATAGCGATTGCTGCTTGTGTGGCGGCAACCGCATTGACGGGTTGTGTGCTCTCGGTTAGCCAACGGCGGACCGCGGCAATCGGAACGCCACCGCTGGCGATGATGATGGGAACTATGTGAGCGAGCACTGTCGCCG
>RCUR01000381.1_pt1 | contig 15734 bp, 15 predicted proteins | sample 2166151 | NCBI WGS metagenome assembly RCUR01 (sample SAMN09932785, study PRJNA488358) | compost metagenome | isolation source: compost soil in an enriched community | place: Germany: Experimental Botanical Garden
ACGGCAAATTCGTTCCTCACTTCAAGCCAGGTAAAGAGCTGCGTGACCGGGTGAATGAAGAAGAGGAGGATGTGCTTTGACAGTCACTGCCGATCAAGGAGCCCTTCATGCGTAATCTCATGCGAGTGCTGCTTGGTGTGTTAGTCCTTTTTCTGGTGCTGATGATCCTGGCGTTCGTGCTGGAGAATCAGCAATCGGTCACCTTGTTTTTTCTCGGATGGGCTGGCCCGCAACTGCCAGTATCTTTGGTAATAGTTCTGGCGTTGCTGGCAGGGATGGTCGTCGGACCGCTGCTTGGCTGGATTCTAGGACGATCGTCCAGGATTTTACGCAAACGGCTTGTCTAGTAACATCAAGTAAGAAGTGCTCAGAGAGCTCGCGCCATCGCTTCTCTACATCCGTTAGTAAATCGGTCATTAAGCTGTAAAATGTAGCGCTGTTCGAGAGTGGTCTATCTCCACACCGATTTAGACTAGCTCTGACAGAAGCCGCATGTTTGATGGCTTTTTATACATGGATTTGGCAGCGCTGATGTGCAGCCCCTTCAGCAACTCAAGGTATGGTTTCGCGTGAAAATTCTCGTAACCGGCGGAGCCGGATTTATTGGCTCGGCAGTCATTCGTCATATCATTTCGAATACCGCCGATTCTGTTGTTAACGTCGATAAACTTACCTATGCCGGTAATCTCGAGTCTTTAGCGGAAGCCAGTCAGAGCTCGCGCTACGTATTCGAGCGCGTTGATATCTGCGACCGTGACCAGATCGATCGTGTACTGCTTGAGTCTCAACCCGACGCTATCATGCATTTGGCTGCAGAGTCGCACGTTGACCGCTCGATCTCGGCGCCCTCCGATTTTATCCAGACCAATATCATCGGCACCTACACCTTGCTGGAAGCCACGCGTCAATATTGGATGGCGCTGGACGATACACGCAAAGCCAGTTTTCGGTTTCACCACATTTCGACTGATGAAGTTTACGGAGACCTGGAAGGTCCGGAAGACTTATTCACTGAAACTACAGCCTATCAGCCAAGCTCGCCTTACTCGGCCAGCAAGGCCAGTTCCGATCACTTGGTCAGCGCCTGGAGTCGTACTTACGGTCTGCCAACCCTGATCACCAACTGCTCGAACAATTACGGCCCTTGCCATTTTCCTGAAAAATTGATCCCGCTGATCATTCTCAATGCTCTGGAAGGCAAGCCCCTGCCTGTCTATGGCAAAGGCAATCAGGTTCGTGACTGGCTCTATGTCGAAGACCACGCCCGTGCACTCTACAAAGTTGTAACCGAAGGCGTCATCGGTGAGACTTACAACATTGGTGGTCATAACGAAAAGCAGAATATCGAAGTCGTCCATACGCTGTGCGCGTTGCTCGATGAACTGCGTCCAAACTCTGCTCACCGTCCCCACGCTAGCCTGATCACTTATGTTCAGGATCGTCCTGGTCACGACCAGCGTTATGCAATTGATGCCAGCAAAATTCAGCGTGAGCTTGGGTGGGTGCCGGAAGAAACATTCGAAACGGGCATCCGCAAGACGGTTGAGTGGTATCTGAACAACACTGATTGGGTGGAGCATGTGAAGAGCGGTAGCTACCAGCAGTGGATCGACCAGAATTACGCGGGTCGTTCGAGTACGGTATGAAAATCCTCCAGCTCGGGAAAAACGGTCAGGTCGGCCGGGAGCTACAGCGATCACTCGCGCCATTGGGCGAGCTGGTCGCGCTGGATCCTCAGAAGGTTGATCGTCTCTTCGGAGACTTGTCTGATCTGCTACGTCCTTCCAAAGAGCTTGAAACTTTAAGCGTCATTGCTGATCAGACAGGGTTGCGACAGGTGCGGATCCGATCGCCGATGTCACCGCATTGGCTATTCAGCAAAATTCAGACTCGGAAAGAATTGCCGGGTATCCGCTATGTACTTGCTAAACTGGCAATCGGGCATAGGCCGGAAAGCTTGGGGAGCTTATAAGCGGCTGATAAATACAAATACAGGACTGTAGTTTCAATGGGTAGTATTTTTTACTCTAGCTATCATGATTTTTAAAGTTTTTTCCATGCTTAAATAAAATATTTTCACCTCGATGTGTGACTAAGCTTATTGAAGGACACTGATTTGAGTCAGTGGGGCGCGTGCGGAGAGGAATTGAAGGTGTTTTACATGGTTGGGGCTATGGTTTTTATTATTTCAAGGGTTTTAGGATATGCAGGTTGGTTCAAGTAATTCTGTAGTCAATGATGGTCTTGATTTGCACGCGCTCGCTTATACGCTTTGGCGACAAAGGATTGTGATTTTGTGCGCGGCTTTGCTGGGAACATTTGTAGCCGCTACCTATGCATTTCTCTCAGAGCCTTTATACGAAGCGAAGGCATTTGTGATCCCGCCGACCCAAAATGATATTGAGAACTTAAACTACGGTCGCATTGAACAGACCAAGTTGCCCCAATTTACTGTAAAAGAAGTTTATTCGGTTTTTTTGAAAAATTTGCAAAGTGAGTCCCTTCGCCGTGAGTTTTTCAAAAATACATATTTAGCCGCACAGGGTAAGAGTGAGGATCCCAAGGGGAAGTTATACGAGAAGCTTTCGAAAAATCTTGTTATCTCGATAGTTGGTAAAGATGCGCTGGACCGATACTCCGTTGTTATCCTGAATAAGGATCCGGAAATGGGCGCCAAGTGGATTGAGCAACTGTTGGAGCGTGCGCAACAATTAACGATACAAGAGATTAATAAAAATATCTCCAGTGAATATGATATTGAGTCTCAGAATCTTCTTCAGGAAATGGTCTCGCTGCGAGAAGTTGGAGACAAGACAAGAGAAGATAGCTTGATTAAACTTCGTGAGGCCCTGGTGGTTGCCCAAGCGATTGGTCTTGAAAAGCCACCTGCCATTGGCAGCGACTCGAAAACCTCGATGGGTATTTTAGGCAACATGGAAGGTGATCTTACCTATATGCGCGGCACGAAAGCACTGACGGCTGAAATAGAAAATTTGAAAGCAAGGAAGTCTGACGATCCATTTATCGGCAAATTGCGAGAGATAGAAACGAAGTACAATTTTTATACTCGACTTTCAAAAAGCTATCGAGAAGCTAAAGCTTTCAGGATAGATGGACTCGTAGAAAAATCGGGTGCACCAGTCAAGCCAAAATTTTTGTTTGTAATCCTGGCTGGTATGTTATCAGGTCTTGGTTTTGGGCTGGTTGTTGCGCTTGTTCGGGACTTTCTTGTGGCCAATAAGGTGGCTGTGCAGAAGAGCGTATAACACGCAGTGATTTCGTCCATTCTGATAGGTTTTATTTATCGTGATGGTTGTTTGAATTTGCCGGACCTATTGAACGGCGCTGGTCGTTTTGTGGGACGGCTTTATGTTCGTCTATCGGAAAAATAGCACTAAACAGGTGTACGATTATGTTTAGCCGGTAGATTGTTTGTATCAATGTTGATCAGAAGCCTAGGATCAGGCACGAGGGAAGAGTATGAAAGGCATCATTCTGGCTGGCGGTTCGGGAACCCGTTTGTATCCTCTGACGAAAGGGGTATCCAAGCAGCTGCTTCCGATTTACGACAAGCCGATGATTTTTTATCCGCTTTCTGTACTCATGCTCGCCGGGATCCGTGACGTCCTGATTATCACGACACCTGAAGACCAGGCAGGATTTCAACGTTTGCTTGCTGATGGCAGTCAGATCGGCGTCAGCCTCACCTATGCAGTACAGGCAAGTCCCGATGGTCTTGCACAAGCATTTCTTATCGGTGAAGAATTTATTGGTAAGGATTCGGTATGTTTGGTGCTTGGCGATAATATTTTTTATGGTCAGGGGTTTACGCCCATGCTCCAAGAGGCGACGAAGCGTAAAAGCGGTGCCACTGTATTCGGTTATCAAGTGAAGGATCCGGAACGATTTGGTGTTGTTCAGTTCGATGAAGGTCGTAAAGCGATCTCTATTGAAGAAAAGCCACTCAAGCCCAAGTCGAATTTCGCAGTAACCGGGTTGTACTTCTACGACAATGACGTGATTGAAATTGCAAAGCAAGTCAAGCCTTCTGCTCGCGGCGAGTTGGAAATTACTTGTATAAACCAGGCATATCTGGAACGAGGAAGTTTGCATGTCGAACTTCTGGGGCGAGGATTTGCGTGGCTGGATACGGGGACCCACGAAAGCTTGCTCGAGGCTTCGCATTTTGTTGAAACAATAGAAAAGCGCCAAGGTTACAAGGTCGCCTGTTTAGAGGAAATTGCCTTTAATAACGGATGGTTGACCGTTGCAGAACTCCAAAGGACTGGGAATGAATTGAAGAAAAACAGTTATGGACAGTACCTGTTGAGTCTGGTTGACGAGATTGATGAGAAGTAATTTGTTTAGAGTTTGAGTTAAGTTCTACATGGGTGGCCTATGGCGTACTTGAGCGCAATACAGTTGAGTGAACTAGGTTTCAGAACCCTAGGGAAAGAAGTAAAAATCAGTGACAAGGCTGCTATCTATAATCCAGAGTTGATTGACCTTGGGGACTACACGCGAATAGATGATTTTTGCGTGGTGTCGGGACGCGTGGTGTTTGGTAAGTATAATCATATTACACCAATGTGCCTCGTTGCTGGTGGAGAGCCAGGTATCGAGTTTTCCGACTTCTGTACGCTGGCTTATGGTGTCAAAATTTTCTCGCAGTCAGACGATTACAGTGGTGCCACACTTACTAACTCATTGGTTCCAAAGAAGTATAAAAGAGAAATATTCGAGAAGGTTAAGCTCGAGCGTCACGTAATAGTTGGTGCAGGGGCAATAGTGATGCCTGGAGTCACTATTAAAGAAGGCTGCTCGATAGGTGCTATGGCATTGGTTACGAAAAGCACTGATCCATGGGGGATTTACGTTGGTGTCCCTGCTGAGCGAGTGAAGGAGCGTAAGCGAGATCTCCTGGCACTCGAACAAAAGTTTCTGGATGAACAAAAATGACTATTCCATTTAATAAACCACCTTATACCGGAAATGAAGACCAATACGTCATTTCCGCAATGCGCAGCGGAAAGATGTCTGGTGACGGGGAGTTTACCCTTCGCTGCCAACGTTGGTTTGAAGAAAAACTACACTGCAAAAAAGCATTGTTAACGCCGTCGTGTACTCAGGCACTTGAAATGGCCGCGTTGCTGGTCGATATTCAGCCAGGCGATGAAGTGATCATGCCTAGTTATACATTTGTCAGTACAGCTAATGCTTTTGTATTGCGCGGTGCAAAAATTGTATTTGTTGATATTCGCCCTGACACTATGAATATTGATGAAACGCTTATTGAGGCTGCAATTACCGACAAAACCAAAGCTATTGTGCCTGTCCATTACGCAGGGATTGCATGCGAAATGGACACAATTATGTCCATCGCAAAGCAGCATAACTTGTTTGTCATCGAAGATGCCGCTCAAGGTATGATGTCGACCTATAAAGGCAAGGCATTAGGTACCATTGGCCACATGGCGGCCTATAGTTTTCATGAAACAAAAAACTATACAAGTGGTGGTGAGGGAGGGCTGCTGCTGATTAATGATGAACAATTTATAGTCCGGGCAGAAATCATTCGTGAGAAAGGGACTAATCGCAGCCTGTTTTTCCGTGGCATGATTGATAAATATACCTGGGTCGATGTGGGTAGTAGTTATCTTCCAGGAGAACTGCAAGCTGCTTATCTATTCGGTCAGCTCGAAAAAGTTGACGAGATAAATAGTGCAAGGCGCCAAATCTGGGAAAGTTATTATCTGGCATTAAAAGAACTCTCCGACGCTGGCCTTATCGAACTTCCCACGACACCTGATGGATGTGTCGGCAATGCCCATATGTTTTATATAAAAGTTCGGGATATCGACGTTCGAACAAAAGTATTGGGCCTACTCAAAGATCAAGAGATCGGTGCGGTTTTCCATTACATTCCACTCCACTCAGCGCCTGCGGGATTGCGACTTGGTCGTTTTCACGGCAAGGATGTTTGCACCACAGTTGAGAGTGAGCGCCTGATTCGTCTGCCAATTTGGTACGGCATGCAGAAGAAGGACATAGATCGAGTAGCTTCTGTTGTCATCGGTGCGGTTCATGCATCCGACCAGTAAAGTTGCAAAAAACTTCTCTGATAGTAAGCGTGCGCTAATCAGCGCCGCTTTAACTACTCTCGCCCAAATTTCGAAAATCGGAGTAGGTTTCGCCTTCATTAAGCTTGTTGCTGTGTACCTCGGTGCAGAGGGTATGGGGCAATTGGGGCATTTTATGAGTGCTGTTACCATGCTTTCTCTGCTTGCAGGAGGAGGGATTGTAAACGGCCTTATTAAATATGTCGCACAGTACAAAAAACAACCTAAGGAACTGCTGAAGACGATTGCGGTTTCCAAAGCGTACTCTTTAACTTTTTGTGTTGTTGTGTGTTTGTTGGGGTGTTCTTTTTCCAGGATTATCTCCAGCTATATCTTTAAGACGCCTGATTATTATTGGATTGTGGTATTTCTTTCTGTTTCTCAGTTTGGGTTTGCTTTTACCAATCTAGTGACGGGAGTCGCAAATGGTCTTCGCGATACCAAGACATTTGCGGTTATACAAATAGTCGGAAATATATTGGTTCTTCCGGTAAGCTGGATCTTGATTCAGAGGTTTGATTTTGTCGGTGCAGCGATATCGATGGTGCTTTTTTTCTCGTTTTATTCGATACCAGCACTGTATTTTTACTGTAAATCTATTTTCTTGAAGTTGCCCATCGGTTTCAAGTTTGAGAAACAAGGCTTTAAAAGATTATTGTCTTTTACATTGATGGCAACAGTTGGAGCAATCAGTGTTCCATTGGTCGAAATTATTATTCGTGAACAAATTATTGAGCATGTTGGATTTGTAGCGGCAGGTATTTGGCAGGCATCGATAAAGATATCCAGTGCATACATGGGTTTTTTTACAATTTTTCTCGCTGTTTATTTTATGCCAATGGTTTCAGAAAAGACCAAAGTGTCGGAAATAACACCTCTGGTTTTTAGATTTATGAAGCTCGTCATGGTGATTTTCGTATTGGGTGGAACGGTGTTTTTCGCTCTTCGTCAATACGTTATTCCATTACTGCTTTCATCCGAGTTTTCCGAGCTTGAAGGTCTTATTAAGTATCAACTGCTGGCGGATTTTTTCCGTGTTATCACATATGTGATAAGCTTTGTCGTTGTGGCACGGGCGGCACTCAAAATATATTTGTTAAGTGAACTGACTCAGGGCGTGGTGTTTTGCAGTTTAAGTCTGTTTTTTTTGAATAGTGGGCAGGGCGTCGAAGGCGCTTTTGTCGCTAACTTAATAATGAATGTAATTTATTTTATTGTTTCGGTTTTCGGTTTTGTTATTTATAAAAGGAGAAATGCCTGATGTTATCCGGGAGTGTAGTTGTATCTTGTTATAATCAGCAGGATTACATAGAGGAGTGTCTGGATAGTATCCTTTCTCAGAATATAGATTTTGATTGTGAAATTATTGTCTCGGATGATTGTTCAACCGATCGAACACAGGAAATACTTCGTGAGTACTCAAGCAAGCACGAAGGTAGAATAAAGCTGCTGTTGAGAGAGAAAAACGTTGGCGCCGCCTTGAATTACCATGGTGTCCACAAGATGGCGTCAGGAGATGTTGTTTATCATTTCGATGGTGATGATGTCATGCTGCCGGGGAAGCTTCAGCAGCAGTATAATATTTTCAAAGAGAACGCGGATGTAAATGTCGTGTTCCACAAAGCTATTTATTTTTCTGATGACGGTTCTTACGCTTCTGAAACTCAGTACCCAAATTCTGACGCTAGCCTGGTTTCTTTTATCTCGCTTCAGGAAATGGCTCGCTGGGGCGCGATTGCGGTTCACAGTTCCTACGCCTATCGTCGAACTTCCAGGAAGGCAGTCATTACGCGAGAATTTATGGAGTGGTTCTTCGTTATCGATTCTTTACTTCCTAACGGCAAGGCAGCCTACATAAATTCTCCTTTAGTAAAATATCGGTGCAATCCATCAGCAGGTTCTTATTTGTCGACGACTAAAGGGAAAATAAAATCGTATACGATTTATTTTGATGATTTGTATCGATATTTTTACCAGTTACCGGAACTGAGAAAAGATCTATATTCAAATTTTATTGTCACATTCCTGGCGATGGCGAAATCTACTCGCAAGTGCACATTCAAGGGGTTGATTTTTCTGTTGCGTAATTTTTACTACTTCCGACTACACAAATTTATGGATACGGTAAGTGTCAGAAAGCATGTAGGCCCTGAGAGCAAAGTTCGTTGACTAGAGAGCAGTGCGATGTGAGGCTGATCGAGGCGAGAAAATGGCTGGTTTAGAGTTGTATGGCACGCCACTGTATGTGATAAGTGTTTTTTTACTGTTATTGACTGCAGTGAGGGCGTTGGTGCCTGATAACAGGGCGAGCAATCTGTTTCGCACGATAGAAATTTTTATCGTTTTTTTTGCGATTGTTTTGGCGTCCTATTATATATCTAATCGACCATTTGATATGGAAGGTGATACTGAGGTCTATATAAATTTTTATAATGATTATAATTCTGGTCTCGAAAATCCATTTCAAACTTTTGAGCCTGGCTTTATCGGAGTAGTCAGTTTCTTTGGTTTTCTTGGTTTGAACTATCAGTGTTTTTTCTTCTTTGTAGCATTTATGTTTTTATGGTCCTACTATTTTTTGCTGAAAGCTGTGTTTGGTAGTAGCTCCAGTTGGGTGCTCCCAGCTTTTGGGTTCTTGTTGTTTTATCCATTCTTTTTTTCATTGACGGCAAATATTATTCGGCAAGGTTTTGCTCTGTGCTTCGTGAACTTTTCTTTGGTTTGTTGTGTGAAGGGCTATTGGCGTCGAGGTCTAGTGTTTTCATTGTTGGCAACATTGTTTCATAAGTCCTCATTGGTTTACTTTCCTTTTGTGCTATTTCGAAAGCAAATTATGGGGGTTGGTGTTTTTAGTGTAGTGATTTTTTGGCTGTTGGTGTCCATGGCATCCTACTTTAAGGTTTTTTCTTTGTTGGTGTCCATGTTGTTCGAGTTGTTGTCAGGTTACGGTTTGTCAATAAACTATACTGATGTCGATAATATTGATTATCTCACAGGGTTTAGATGGGATTTCTGGGCGTTTTCATCGTTTTCCATTGTGTTGTTGATAGTGCTTAAACTGCTAGAGAGAGGCCGCACAAATGAAACGTATATATTTTATATCTGTGCGTTTCTTTCTTGTTTGCATATAGCGATGTTTGATGTGGCTTATAATGACAGATTTGGCATTTATGCCTGGATTTTTTATCCCTTGGAGATCGGGTACATCATTCGCCTCGCATGTGCCAGTTTAGCAGCCGGAAAGCGACCAAAAGAAACTGGAAACGAAAATGTGTTTTTGTAAGGGGGGGAGGTGAGATGTTCGTATTACTGACAGGTGCTAAGGGTTTTATTGGAAGCCAATTGCTCGCGCGCCTGTGTGCATCGGGCCATAAGGTCAGGGTTGTAACTCGTACCTCCTTTGAAACCAGTTTCAGCGACGTAGAGGTTGTGCTGGCTGATTTGACGAACCCTGAAACGAATTACGACTCTTTGGTATCCGGTTGTGAAGTCGTTTTCAATTGCGCGGGTGAAATTCGCGATGAAAAGGCCATGCGATCACTTCATGTCGATGCCACTGGTCGTTTGATTGCAGCTGTTAATCGTCAGGCATCTGCGGAACACCCCATCCACTTTGTTCAATTAAGTAGTGTCGGAGCATATGGCCCTGCCCAAGGTGCGCTCCGTATCGTAAGTGAAACAACAAAAGAAAATCCTCAAGGAACCTACGAAGAAACCAAGACGATAGCCGACTCACTGGTAATGAAAGGTGGAAGTAGTGAGTTCTTCAGTTACTCGATATTGAGGCCGTCTAACGTATTTGGTACAAGCATGACGAACAATTCGCTTCGTCAGCTTGGTAAAATTGTACAGAAAGGCTTGTTTTTTTACATAGGAACTGCCAGGAGAGATGCCGTCGCTACATATGTCCATGTTGAGGACGTTGCCTCTGCCTTGATGCTTTGTGGATTCCACCCATTGGCTAGAGGTGAGGTATTTAATCTTTCTAATGACTGTCCATTGTCTGATCTGATAAACGGAATGGCCGATGCACAACATGTATCCCGTCCGAAATGGAGCGTTTCTGAAACGCTGCTGCGCGTGATGGTTACCGTAGCCAATCGTTTTTTGCGCCTACCCGTCACTCCAGCACGTATTGACGCATTAGTGTCTAAAACAACTTACCCAACCACCAAGATTCGTGACACCCTCGGTTTTGTTCCTGAAAAAAATGTGCCAGAGGCTATCAGTGAACTTTTTACAAAACGGCCGATAGTCTGATAAGTGGAGTTCTCTTTATGTTTTACGACCAAGTACTCCAAACTATCATTCGTATTTCTTTGCAGCCTGTAGGTGCAGCTATTGGTTTGATTGTTTCGACGCAGGGTAATGGAGGGAGCCAAGGTGTTAAGAGGGGGATTCATAGTGCAGGATAAAAACTTAAAAATTGCTCGAGTTTCAACTGTTCCTTTTTTTGTTCTAACACAGTTGAAAGCGCAGATTGACGCATTGGCTGCTTCTGGTGCTGCGGTTACTGTTATTGCTAGTTACGATGAAATGAGCAGTCAGCTAGCGGAAAGTACGAATTATATACCAGTAAATATTGAGCGTAAGATAGATCCTGTAAGGGATTTGTTAAGTTTGATATCACTGATTAAGGTTTTCAGAAACAAAAAGTTCAACGTGGTTCACTCTACGACACCGAAAGCAGGGTTGCTTTGTGCAATTGCAGGCTTTCTATCGGGTACTGAAGTTCGTCTGCATACCTTTACCGGGCAGCCGTGGGTAACGATGGGCGGAGCCAAAAAATTAATACTGAAGTTTTGTGATAAAATTATAGGGTTGCTGAATACACACTGTTATGCCGATAGTATAAGCCAAAAGAATTTTCTTGTTTCCAGCGGTGTAATAAAAGCTGAAAAAATTTCCGTTCTAGGAAGTGGATCGTTGGCAGGCATAAATCTTGATCGGTTTGATCCTTCTCGTTATGGCGTGGAGGCGTTGGCCGATTTGCGAAATGGTCTTGGTATTCCAGAGGGTAGCAAAATACTATTGTTTGTCGGGAGAGTTACTCCGGACAAAGGAATCATAGAACTTTTGTCGGCATTTCGTGAGATTGTACGTGCCGATAAAAGTGTATTTCTCATTCTGGTAGGACCATTTGAAGCCGATGCCGAAGAAATTGTCGCTAGCGCCTCTACGGAGGACTTAAGTCGTAACCTTAAAATTGTCGGTTATTCAAATGAGCCTGAAAAGTATATGGCTTTGGCGGACTTGCTATGTCTACCCAGTTATCGCGAAGGTTTCGGCACCGTTGTCATTGAGGCTGCAGCCATGGGGACCCCAACGGTAGGTACCGATATTTATGGTTTGTCTGACGCGATAGTAAATGGTGAGACGGGAATTTTGGTTCCTGTCAGGGATCCTGCTTCACTTGAGCAAGCTATTGTTTCGATATTGAGTGATGCTCGTTTATTGGAGGCGATGGGGGAGGCTGCGAAGGTGCGGGCCATCACTGAATTCAGTGCGAGTACCTGCTCTGAACTGTTGATTAACGAATATAAGAGGTTTTTTAATTGACTATTGATTCAGTTCAGGTCCCCCTACGTATCGTAGTTACAGGGGCAAGCGGCTTTGTCGGGTCTGCGGTGGTGAGTGCACTGGATAAAGTTGAGCGATATTTCCCAGTGGCTGTCGCGCGTTCAAAAAAAGATGGCCAGAAACTTTCTTCGTCAATATTCTCGGTTCCGGATATATCCTCTGCAACTGATTGGAGTGCTGGAGTAAAGGACGCTGCAGTAGTTGTTCATGCTGCCGCACGTGTTCACGTGATGAAGGAGGTAGAGCAGGATGCGTTAGCCGAGTTCAGGAAGGTTAATGTTCAAGGCACGATCAATCTTGCTCGGCAGGCTGCTGCAGCGGGAGTTAAACGTTTTATTTTCATCAGTTCCATAAAGGTAAATGGGGAACAGACAGATTTCGGTAAGCCGTTCACCGCTGACGATAAGCCTGCCCCATCCGATGCCTATGGTGTTTCCAAAAAAGAAGCCGAAGACGCATTGCGTGTTATTTCGAAAGAAACGGGTATGGAGGTTGTCATCATTCGGCCTACCTTGGTTTATGGTCCTGGTGTAAAAGCTAATTTTAGAAATATGATGACTTGGCTCCACAAGGGTATTCCGCTGCCATTTGGTTCTATTCATAACAAACGAAGTTTGGTTTCACTCGATAATCTCGTCAGTTTGATTATGGTTTGCGTTGAGCACCCCAAAGCCGCGGGACAAACATTTTTGGTCAGTGATGGCATTGATTTATCTACAACTGAATTATTACAACGTACTGCTAAGGCGCTAGGGGTCAAGAGTCGGCTGCTTCCGGTTCCTGCAAAGATGTTGGCATTTTGTGCTGTTGCCTTGGGACGTCGATCACTATCCCAGCGTTTGTGTGGATCACTGCAAGTAGACATACAAAAGACCCGGCATCTTCTTGGATGGTACCCAGCAGTATCAGTCGAAGACGCTCTAGACAAAACAGCCAAAGAATTTTTGGAACATCACTGATGACGAACTTATATTGGATTTTACCTTTGGCGTTTGTTGGCGCTCTGGTAGGCACTGCTGTTCTACGTCGATATGCATTGTCCAATAGCCTTATTGATGTCCCAAACGCGCGGAGCTCGCACGTGCTACCCACCCCCAGGGGAGGAGGGGTCGCGATCGTGGTTTCCTTCCTTTTGAGTGCGATTTTTCTTGCTGTGGCTGAACAGATTCAATGGTCCGTCGCCTTGGCTGTCTTGGTGCCCGGGGGACTTGTCGCGATCATTGGTTTTCTCGACGATCACGGTCATATCCCGGCGCGTTGGAGACTGTTAGGCCATTTTTCGTCGGCAATCATCGGAATGGTGATTTTCAATGGAATGCCAGCGATTCACCTGTTCGGTATGGCCATTGATCTAGGATGGGCGGCGTATTTGTTTGGAAGCTTCTATCTGGTCTGGTTATTGAACCTGTACAACTTTATGGACGGGATCGATGGATTGGCGAGTATGGAAGCCATTTTTGTTTGCCTGGGTGGAGCCGTCCTGTACGTCGTCTCAGGAAATCCCGATTCTGTGTGGGGGCCGGTGGCGCTCGCGCTGGCTGTTGCCGGTTTCTTGTATTGGAATTTCCCTCCGGCGCGAATTTTCATGGGCGATGCCGGGAGCGGTTTCCTGGGCATAACACTAGGTTTTCTGTCATTGCAAGCAGCGTGGGTAAACCCCACTTTGTTCTGGGGGTGGCTGATTCTCCTGGGCGCGTTCATTGTCGATGCGACATGCACGCTTTTCGTTCGACTGATTAGAGGCGATAAGGTCTACGAGGCGCATCGCAGTCACGCTTATCAGTACGCGTCACGACAGTACGGCAGCCATTTACCTGTAACGCTTTCGGTAACCGGCATAAATGTGGTTTGGCTGTTACCAATTGCCATGCTGGTGGCGATAGGCCTGCTTGATGGTTTCGTCGGATTGTTGGTGGCTTATGCACCCTTGCTTCTGCTGGCATTGCGATTCAAAGCTGGTCAGCGCGAAGTGTGATGTGTCGCTTGAAGTTGTTTGAGATAAACACGCTTGAGCTTTAAGCTTGTCGTTTGCTTTATTTGAAAAGGATATTGAGATGCTTCGCCAATGGCTACTGCAGCTTCCGCGGCGCCAAAAAAGGCTGATGCAAGTTGCGACCGATATTTTTCTGGTCTGGGCTGCGCTTTGGTTGGCATTCGTCGTTCGCTTGGGTATTGACGAGATCGTAAATCCGCTGCAGGCGCACACCTGGTTATTCGTGTGTGCACCGATTGTCGCGATTCCGCTGTTCATTCGCTTCGGATTGTATCGTGCGGTTTTACGCTACTTCGGAAACGACGCACTGATTGAAATCGTGAAGGCGGTTAGTCTCTCGTCGCTGATCCTCGGGCTCGTGGTTTATTGGTATAGCAATCATCAGACTGTTATTCCCCGCTCGATCATTTTTAACTATTGGTGGCTCAGCTTGTTGATGATCGGCGGGTTGCGACTAGCAATGCGCCAGTATTTTCTTGGCGATTGGCTTACTGCTGCTCAGCATGTCCCATTCACGAATAGAGACAAGGGGTTGCCAAAGGTTGCAATCTACGGAGCAGGAGCGGCGGGAAACCAGCTGGTAGCAGCGCTTCGCATGGGACGATTGATGAGACCTGTCGCGTTTATCGATGACGATACCAGTATTGCTGACAGGGTCATTTCGGGATTGCACGTTTACGAGCCCAAGCATATTGAGAAGATGATCGATGTTACCGGGGCTCAGGAAATCCTTTTGGCCATCCCGTCGGCAAATCGCGGGCGGCGTCGTGAAATATTGGGGTACCTGGAAGGCTTTCCACTGCATGTCCGAAGTGTTCCCGGCTTTATGGATCTGGCGAGCGGTCGTGTAAAAGTTGACGACATTCAGGAAGTGGATATTGCGGACCTGCTCGGGCGCGATGCCGTGCCTGCGCAAGGCGATCTCCTCTCGCATTGCATCAGGGGCCAGGTCGTGCTGGTGACGGGGGCAGGTGGATCGATCGGTTCTGAGCTTTGCCGCCAGATACTGGTGCTGCGACCCACTACGCTTTTGTTGTTTGAGCATAGTGAGTTCAATCTTTACAGCATTATGTCCGAATTGGAGCAGCGGGTTGCACGCGAGTCTTTGCCTGTAAAGTTGCTGCCGATCCTTGGGTCTGTCCGTAATCAGGAAAAGCTGCTGGACGTGATGAAGACGTGGCGTGTCGATACGGTTTACCACGCCGCGGCTTACAAGCATGTCCCGATGGTTGAGCACAACATCGCCGAAGGTGTACTCAACAACGTCATCGGTACGCTGAATACCGCGCAGGCTGCATTGCAGTCCAATGTTGCCAACTTTGTACTCATCTCAACGGACAAGGCAGTACGGCCTACCAACGTCATGGGTAGCACCAAGCGTTTGGCTGAGATGACGCTCCAGGCATTGAGTCAGGAGTTGGCACCTGTTTTGTTTGGGGACGCCTCGAATGTTTCGCGGGTCAATAAAACCCGTTTTACGATGGTTCGATTCGGCAACGTCCTGGGCTCTTCAGGGTCCGTCATCCCGCTATTTCACAAGCAGATTCAACTCGGTGGCCCACTGACGGTTACGCATCCGAAGATCACTCGCTATTTCATGACGATCCCCGAGGCGGCCCAGCTTGTGATTCAAGCAGGCTCAATGGGGCAGGGAGGCGACGTTTTCGTTCTGGACATGGGCGAGCCGGTAAAGATTGTCGAGCTGGCGGAAAAAATGATCCACTTGTCCGGTCTCAGTGTGCGCTCGGAGAGAAATCCCCATGGAGATATCTCGATTGAGTTCACCGGACTTCGCCCTGGTGAAAAACTGTATGAAGAGTTGTTGATCGGCGACAACGTAGCCGCAACGCCTCATCCAATGATCATGACCGCCACTGAGGACTACCTTTCCTGGGAGGTTCTTAAAGTCAAACTGGCGGAATTGCTGGCCGCAGTTGAGCAGGATGACTACTCCTGCGTCCGCCAACTCCTGCGCGAAACCGTCAGCGGCTATACCCCCGACGGCGAGATTGTCGACTGGATCTATCAGCAGCGTCGCCTCG
>RCUR01000383.1_pt1 | contig 15711 bp, 13 predicted proteins | sample 2166151 | NCBI WGS metagenome assembly RCUR01 (sample SAMN09932785, study PRJNA488358) | compost metagenome | isolation source: compost soil in an enriched community | place: Germany: Experimental Botanical Garden
GGCTGGCCACCATCGGCACCGTGCTCTATATCGCCTCGATGTGGGTCAACGGCATTACTCAAGGATTGATGTGGCGGGCCATCAACGACGACGGCACCCTCACCTATTCCTTTGTCGAGGCGCTGCAGGCCAGCCACCCGGGCTACATCGTGCGCTTTGCCGGAGGAATGTTTTTCCTCACCGGGATGCTGCTGATGGCCTGGAACACCTGGCGCACCGTGCGCGTGGCCGACCCGGCGATGGCCGAACGCACTGCGCAAATCGCCTGATCCACCCCGGTCGCCGGCCAGGTCGGCGGCCACTCAATGAATGGCCCTGGTATGACCGAATTCGATTTCGAACTGCTGACGCTGGTAACGATAGTGTTGTTTTTCATCGTCACTGAACTCTGCTTGCGCAACCGCGAACCCGATGCCCATGGCGAGGCCAGCATGTTGCCGTTTGCCGATGACCCACAGGTGGCACGCCGGGTAGAGCAGGCGACCGGCAAGACAATTGAGGCGGTGAATCCTCCTGCTTCCCTGCGGGCTTGAAGGGGCAATAGCGCCAAAGCGCTCGCGATCGCCGGCCCTTAGGCATAAATCGACTAACCCAACTGACCAGCTGCCGTTGTTGCAAACAAAGCCGCGATAAAATAGCCAGCCCATTTCAGTTGGGCGCAAAAAGCCAGCGCGCCATTTGATGCAGCAACGCTGGCCATCGAGGCGCTCCATCGCCCCAAAGGATATGAGCCGACCGTTCTCGCGCCACCTGCCATGCTTACATGAACAGGTAGTCCCTCATGCATACCATTCGCAACACGCTGGTGGTGGTTGATCCGCAGCAGCCCGAGGACCTGATCATCAATCACGCCAAGATGATCGCCCGCACCACCCGTTCGCACCTGCACCTGTTGGCATGCGACAAACACCGCAACGTGCGGGCTTACCTCGACGACCTCCAGGCGGGCCTGGCCAGGGAAGACTTCAATGTGAGCGCCGAGAGCGCCTGGCATGGCAGTTTGCACAAGACCATCATCATGACCCAGCAGGCGCAGGGCTGTGGCCTGGTGATCAAGCAGCACTTGCCGGACAACCCGCTGCTCAAAGGCTTGCTCACCCCCGAAGACTGGAAGCTGTTGCGCTATTGCCCCTGCCCTGTGCTGCTGGTCAAAAGCACCCGGCCCTGGGCCGGCGGCAACATCCTCGCGGCTGTCGATGTGGGCAGCAGTGATGTCGAACACCGCGTCCTGCACACCGGCATCGTCAGCCACGGCCATGACATCGCCAAACTGGCTGGCGCCACGCTGCACATGATGAGCGCCCACCCCTACCCGATGCTTTCGGCGCCCGACCCGATGTTTCAACTCAAGGAGAGCATCCAGGCGTTCTACCGTGAACAGTGCGAGACGTTCCAGGACGAATTTGCCATCAGCGACCAGCGCCTGCATATCGAGGAAGGCCCGGCGGAGGTCTTGATCCCGTACATGGCTAACAAGCTTGAGGTCGCGCTCACGGTGATCGGCAGCGTGGCCCGCACCGGCATGGCCGGGAAACTGGTCGGCAACACCGCCGAGATGATCCTCGACACGCTGGACAGCGACATCCTGGTCCTCAAGCCCGCCGATATTATCAGCCACCTGGAAGAACTGGCCGCCCCGCCGCCGAACATGGCCGAGAACGTGGTCCTGCATTCCTGGCCCTATCACTACCGTGACACTCACCATCAGGACCAACGCCAGTTCGGCGGGGAAATCAACGCCGCCGGCGCAACGGATTTGGCCCGATCATTGAGCACCCGTACACGACGCTCGTTTCCGCCAGGGCGCTGACCACCCGCTCCTGCAGGGGTCAGCGAGAACCTCTGTAGGAGCGGGTCTTGCCCGCGATAGCCGCACCGCAGTAGGTGAGGTAAACCGCAGCGCCTGCATCTACCAATGCCGCTTATCCGGCCGCGTCAGCCCCAGTTTCTCGATCCGATAGCGCAACATGTCCCGGGTCAACCCCAGCAACCGGGCGGATTTGGTCACGTTCCAGTCGGTCTTGTCGAGCATGTTGCGCACCCGATCACTTTCGCCGTGGGGCAATTCCTCGTCGTCGTGGTGATGGCTGAAGGGTTCTGGTGGGGCCGCATAGCTGTGGTTATGCCGCTCGACCGGCTGCACTGCCGGTTCGTCCACCAGGCTCATGCACACGTTCAACTGGCTGGGCTCGATGACCGGGTTCTGTGCCAGCAGCACGGTTTGCTCAAGCATGTTGCGCAGTTCACGCACGTTGCCCGGCCAGGTGTAACTCATCAGCAATTGCTGGGCCTGGGTGCTGAAACGCAGGTTGGGCTTGCCGTAGCGCTTGCCATGCTTGGCCAGGAAATGCCGGGCCAACAAGAGGATATCCTCGCCACGCTGGTACAGGCGCGGCACCTTGATCGAGATGATGCGCAGGCGGAAGAACAGGTCGCGGCGGAACTTGCCCTGTTGCACCATCTGTTCCAGGTTGCAATTGGTGGCACTGATGATGCGCAAGTCGACCTTGCGCTCCTTGACCGAACCCACCCGGCGGATAGTGCGGTCTTCGAGCAGCTTGAGCAACTTGGCCTGCAGCAGCAGGTCCATTTCCCCTACTTCATCGAGAAACAGCGTGCCGCCATCGGCGGCTTCGACCAGGCCGACCCGCCGCTCCTTGGCATCGGTAAAGGCGCCCTTCTCGTGGCCGAACAGTTCCGCTTCGATCAGGTTGGCCGGTATCGAGGCGCAGTTGAACTCGACAAAGGGCTCCTTGCTGCGCGGCCCATCGAAATGCAGGGCCCTGGCCACCAGCTCCTTGCCGGTGCCGGTTTCGCCTTCGATCAGCACCGGTGGCAGGTCGCTGTTTTCCATGCGCTGCTCGGCATCGAGCAACTGGTTGATCATGCCCTTCATCGAACGCATGGCCGGCGATTCGCCGATCAGCGCCTTGAGCCCGGCGTTATTGGCCTCGCGCTCCTGGTAGAACGACAGGGTGCGTTCCAGGCGCTCGGTCTCCAGGGCCTTGTCGAGCAAGAGCTTGAGCTCGGGCAACGACACTGGCTTGGTCAGGTAATGAAAGGCGCCCTCCTTCATCGCCGTGACCGCATCTTCCACATTGCCATAGCCGGTCATCATGACCACCTTGAGCGCCGGCGCCGTGCTGTTGAGGTGCCTGATCAACTCGTGGCCGCTCATGCCCGGCAATGAGTTGTCGGTCAGCACGACATCTGGCTGGCACGTCTTGAGCAACTCCAGGGCCTCTTCCGCCGAATGGCAGACCATGGCATCGAAGTCTTTGCGCTCCAGGTACGTCTGAATATTTTCGGCAAGAAGTTCGTCATCCTCAACGACCAGAATGCTGTGCTCCATGTTCCCCTCCCGCTGCAATTCTAAAGTCCAGGGTCACTCGGGTTCCCTCCTCTTCGCCGCTGCTCAGGCTAACCGAGCCGCCGAATCTTTCCATGATCCGTTTGACGAGTACCAGGCCGACCCCCAGGCCACCTTGTTTGGTGGTGAAGAACGGCTTGAACACCATTTGCTGTTGCTGGCGAGTCATCCCCTTGCCCGTGTCGGTCAGCAACAGGCGCAAGTAGCCGGCCGCCGCAGGTTCAGGTTCGATCTCGATTTTCAGTACACCACCGCTGGGCATCGCCTCCAATGCATTGGCAAGCAGACTATTGAGTATTTGTGTGAGCTGCACCTGTTGGCTGACCACCGGTGGGGTGGGCTGCGGGTCGTACTCGACCTGCACGTTGGAACGCTTGATTTGCTGCGCATAGGCATGCAGGACATCCTGCACGGTGCTGGTCAGGTTGACCACTTCACTGGAGTCGTTGAGGGGCCGCAGCGATTGCAACAGCTCGCGTACCCATTTGGACATGCGGTCAACCTGGCCGATGATGTCTTCGATGTTCTTTTGCGCCGGCTCCCCCGCCACTTCCTGGGCCAGCTCGGCACTGGAGCGGATGGACGCCAGCGGGTTGCGCAGGCTGTGGGCCACGGCAGACGACATCTCGCCCAGGGCGACGAAGGTTTCGTTGGCGATCAACTGCTTTTGTTGCGATGCCAGCAGGCCCGACGCCCGGCGCACGATCCAGAACAGGCCGAAGTAGATCAGGCCGCCACCGAAGGCGGTGGCCATCCAGATCAGCACGAAGCCGCGCTCGATGCGCAGGATCAGGTCCTTGGGTTCCTTGTAGATCTCGACCATGGCCATCACGGTCTCTTCGTCGGCATCGAACAAGGGGATGTAGTTCTCGATGAACAGGAACTCCGGTGGTTTTAGAAACTTCTGCTCGTCGTGTTCTTCGTTGACCTTGTGATAGCTGGAAGACACCCGTTGCCTGGTCACGAAGGCACGTTCGAGCGAATCGTCGTCGTCGATGCGCCTGCCAATCAGGGCCGGGTTGGTCGACCAGATGATCACATGGTCCGGTGCGTAGATATTGGCCAGCAACACGTCGGGCAGGTTGGCGACATGGTCGAGAAACTCTTCCCGGGCGCGGGCGCGGGCGGCGGGGGTGACTTCCGGGAAGGCGATGTCCTGGCGCGAGTCGAGCAATTCACCCATGGTCCGCACATTGGGGACATCCACATGGCGCACTTCGGCGGCGCCCAGGGCATGAATGAACTGCGCGGTGAGCAAGGCATCGCGCTCGACGCTTTCGTTGACCAGATAGCGGGTGGTGACCAGGCCAAGCCCCACCGCTACCGAAGCGATGACCCCCAGGCTGACCAGTGAGAACCAGCGTAATAAGTTGAACTGCGGTCGGGTTGTCCTGTTTCCCCCCTCCGCGGCCTTGTCAGCTGCTGTTTCCTTGCGCTCGACCATCTGCATTGACGAAATCCCCGGCGCTTTTCTTTTTGGTATAGCCCAGACTTTTCAAGCCGTGTGCATCATTAGTCATGATTAATCACGAAGTGATAGTAATTTGCCTGCATTACGCCCTGCCGTCGAGCATAGCTGATTTACGCCTGCCCCCGTGACTTCCCCAAAAATCCCCAATCTGGGGTTCCTCCGGCGCCCTCTAAAAACACTGAAATATCCGCTGCAAGCCTTGCCCTGCGGGCGCTACAAGCATGTTGGTACGAAAGTTGCCCAGGTTCCCTCAACGTTCCACCCATGGGCGTGGTTCACCGCAAGAGGGAAAACTCATGCAACGCAAACTGTCACATACCACAGCACTGATATTCTTGACGACCGTCGTCCAGGGTTCAGCCATGGCAGCGTTGTATGCTGTCGACCCTGGTCCCTATCAACCTGAATTCGGCTCCTTCGCTTCCTGGTATCAGGATACCCATGGGCGAGTCGCCGAACTCTGTCTTTCCAAAAACGTCAGCTCCCGAGTAGCAGGGGCACCGGGCGCACCGGCATTCATGTGCTCGATTCCAGCGGCATCCGACGAGTTCAACCCCGATCTGCCGATCGAATTCCCCGGTAACTTCCCCGATGAAGCGTTCTGGTTCACCGCAGACGCATCTATCGTCGATGCGACCACGGGTATCGACCTGGACTTCGGCGCTGCCATCGAAGCGGCATTTGCTGCAGAGGCTGTCAATGAAGGTGACCAGATAAGCTTTGCCCGCATTCGCATCCGGGTCGATGTGCCCACCCCCGGTATATACACCATTACCCACCCCTATGGCGTGGAAGTGTTCAATGTCACCCCCACCGATTTCGGCACTGACGGCAACCGAGCCATCAACATGACCCGCGACGTTGGCATGGGCGCACCGAAAACCTATGACGGCGCCTTGCGCGGTGACGTGGGCCCATTCCTGCGCAGTGTCAAGGGCCCTTATACCGAAGCCAACCCCAAGGGCGGCACCGACACCTTCATCGGTGATCCGAACCTTCTGGAGGAGGTCACCGGCAGCCCGTTCAACACCAACTATGTACGCATCGAAGGCCCAGGCGGAATCGACGTGCGCACCAACCTGTTCTCCATCACCGGCAAGCTTTCCAAGGTGCAATTGCCCACGCCCTTGATCACCCAACGCAGCACCTACTCGCGACAAACCGTCGGCGGTGGCGTGGTCGCCCAGGAAGACGTATTCATGCTCGCGCCACCACCACCGGGCACTGCCAAGTTTGCCAGTGGCGACCAGACCATCGGCATGATCGAGGCCAATGCTACCGGCAACTGGTACGGCCAATCGGCCATCAACCCGGCCTTGCCCAAAGACCTGCAACTGACGGCTGACAATCAGGCCGCCATTACCACCAGTACGCCCACTACTCGCCCGGCAAAACTGGTCGACCTGGTCACGATCGACCGCGCCGAATACAGCTTGTCGTCCGGCGATGTGACGATTGCGGCCTCAACCAGTGACCGGACCTCGCCACCGGCATTGGTGGCCACCACCGGACACGGCGCAACCATCGGCACGATGGCCGGCAGCGGCCCCAACAAGACACTGACAACCGGGATCTCGCTGATCCCTCCGGCCCGGGTCACGGTGACCTCGGCAAATGGCGGTACCGATACCGAAGAAGTGGTCATCGTTCCTTGACCGCGTCTCACTCGATCTCGAATTCGGAGGCATCATGAACAAATGGCCACGCCTAGTGCTCAGCACAATCGGGCTAACCCTTGTTACGGCCGGGACGGCTCATGCCGGTCTCAAGGCCGTTGACACTGGCCCCTACACGGTCGCCAGCGGTCGGTTTCCCCTGTGGTACCAGGACAATAACGAAATGAAGATGGAACTCTGCCAATCCCGGGCGGCCAGCTCGCGGGTAGCGGCTACTGTGCCTCCTTCTTATATGTGCTTGCTTGGCGCAGAACCCGGCGTCTATGACGACGCCCAACCCATGGTCTTTCCAGACAACTTCCCGGGCGAGCTGTTCTGGTTCACCGCCGAAACCGATATCCCGGCGGTGGGCAACAGCGGCTTCGAACTGGAGGTGTATGTAGCCGCCGTGGAAGCGGCGTTTTCCGCCGAAGCCCCCATTGATGGGGACCAGGTCAGCTTCGCCCGGATTCGTATCCGCGCTGCCGTCCCACGTACCGGTCTGTACACCATCACCCACCCCTATGGCGTGGAAAAAATCAACGTCACCACCACCGGCCGCCGCGCGATCAACATGACCCGCGACATCGGCATCGGCGCACCCGGCAATTTCACCGGCGCCATGAACGGCAACATCGGGCCTTTCCTGCAACGGGTCGGTGCGCTCTACACCGAAAGAAACCCGGACACCGGCGAGATGGAGACCTTCGTCGGCGACCCGAACCTGCGCGAACCGGTCACCGGCAGCCCCAACGGCACCAACTTCATCCGCATCGTGGGGCCGGACGGCGCCTCCATCGAGACCAACACCTTCAGTGTTTCCGGCAAACTCTATGACGACCGTGCACAAACTCCGCTAGAGATCGACCGCAGCACCTACCGTCGTACCGGGGCCGGCACCCAGGTGGAAGTCTTCGCCAAATCGGCGAACAGCTCTGAGTTGTGCTACCGCAATACCCTGGGCCTGGGTAACCCGCCGGTGCCTTGCTCGATCGACCTGGATTCCGACGCCAACGGGCTGTTTTTCGGCAAGCATGCGCCCACCGGCACGGCACCGGAGTTCGTCGTAGTGACCGCGACCAACCCCACCGGCACCACCCGGCCGACCTCGCAATCGGCCAAGCTCACCGACGTGGTCAAGGTGCAGGCCGCCAGCTACGACTGGAGCAACCACCGGTTGACCATCCAGGCGTCGTCCAGCGATGAAGTCGTGGTGCCGGATCTGGTGGCCCAGGGATTCGGCCGCCTGACCAGGTCCGGTATCAACCAGCAGTTGGTCGTCAATGACCTGCCACAACCGCCTGCCAGCATTACCGTCAAGTCGTCCGCCGGTGGTGCCGATACCGAGCCTGTGACGGTCATTGGTACCGCCCCGACCGGCCCGATCGACGAGCTGCCGCAAACCGTGGCTGACAGTGCCAGCGCAGTACCCGGCACCCCGTTGACCCTCAACGTGCTGGCCAACGACACCGCGGCCAATGGCCCATTGACCATCACCGACCTGACGCAGCCGGCCACAGGCCAGGGTACTGTTGCGCTCAGCGGCACGACGGCATTGATCTATACGCCACCGGCCACCGTTACGGCGCCGTTCACCGCGACCTTCACCTACCGCGCCATGGACGCCAACAATGTGAAGTCCGTACCGACCACCGTGACGGTTGCAGTGGGTGGGCCGGCCAACCAGGCACCTGTCGCCGGCAACGACACCGGTACCACCCAGACCGCTCCGCTCACCCTGAGCGTACTGGCCAACGATACCGACCTTGAAGGCAACGTCCCGCTGACCGTGATCAACCTGACCCAACCGGGTACGGGCCTGGGCTCGGTAAGCACCAACGGCACCACCGTCACCTACACCCCACCGGTCGGCCTGGCCGCGACCACCAACGTGACCTTTACCTATCAGGCACGCGACAGCCTGGGTGCGGTCTCGACGCCGGCAACGGTGGCAGTGACTGTCACGGTACCGGTCAATCGGCCACCTGTTGCCGGCAACGACAGCGGGTCGACCACCACCGCGCCGCTGACCCTGAGCGTGCTGGGCAACGACCTCGACCCTGAAGGCGATAACCCGCTGACCGTGGTCAACCTGACCCAGCCGGCAGCCGGCCAGGGCACAGCGACCACCAACGGCACCACCATCACCTTCACCCCGCCGGCGTCGGTACCTGGCCCGATCAGCGCGACCTTCACCTACCAGGCGCGGGACAGCCGTGGCGCCCTCTCGACTCCGGCGACGGTCACCGTGCAGGTCGCGCCGGTGCCTAACACGGAGAACCTGCGGATCACCGCGGCCTCGGTCACGGCGCGGGCGGGTCGCTTCACCTGGGATGTGTCCGGCACTTCGCAGACCCGCCCGAACACCATCACGGTCACGGCCAACACGGCGTCCGGTGTGGTGACCTTGGGTACGGCGACCGTATCGCTGGCCGGTAACTGGAGGGTGCTGGTCAGCAACACCCTCAACCCGGGCACGGCGGCCACCGTCACGGCACGTTCGACCGCAGGCAGTACGGTCACGGCGCCGGTGGGTCCATAACGGCCAGCCCCGCCTCCGACACCGGAGGCGGGGCTTACCGCACTACGTGGTTCGCGTAACAACCGAGGACATCGACATGCGCAGTCTCTTTCATGTTCACGCCAGGCACCTGCTGCTGACATTGGCCTTGCCACTGTGCCTGGCCAGCCAGGGGCTGCGTGCCGATGACCTGATGGACAACGGCGATATCGGCCCTGGCACCGACCTGGGCGACCCACCGGTGTTCCTGATGACTACCCCCAACGGCCAGCAGGCAATCATCAGCCAGAACGGCCAGGTCAACGAAGCACTGGTCAGGCAGAACGGCCAATCCCTGCTCGGCCAGATCGTCCAGGCCGGCAGCAACCAGGAAGCCTGGATTCTCCAGGATGGCTACGACCAGATCGCCATGATCAACCAGAACGGCTACGGCAACGAGGCCTACATCAGCCAGAGCGGCTCGGCCAACCGGGCGCAGATCGACCAGAACGGAAACAACAACAGGGCCAGCATCGAACAGAGCGGTGCGGGTTTGCAGAGCAGTGTCAGTCAGACCGGCAATGGCCAGCGGGTCGAAGTTCGCCAGCTCCACTGACCCCGAATTTCCCGGTACCACGCAAGCAAAAGCGGTTCCCAAGGAGGCTACACCATGTTCAAACTCACCCCACTCGCTGCCGCTGTGCTGGTACTGGCCAGCGCTCAGGCCTCGGCCGACGACAGCTTCTCGACCCAGACCCAGTCGGGTATCGAGAACATAGCCAATGTGCAACAGATCGACGCCGCCCAGGCGAACATCATCCAGATCCAGACCGGCGAAGGTAACGACGCGTTCGGCTACCAGAACCTGTCCAACAACACCATCGAACAGACCCAGGACGGCAACTTGAACGCCGGCTACGCCGAACAACTGGCCGAAGATTCCGGCAATATCGATCAGAAGCAGAACGGGGCGATGAACACCGCCCACGCCAGCCAATCTTCCGGCAGTGGCAACCATGTGCTGCAGCAGCAAGAACAGAATGGCAACATGTCGTTCGTCATCCAGGAAAGTCAAATGGGCTCTACCGCCACGACATTCCAGTACGGTGACAACAACGAAGCCAACATCGAGCAGATGTTCGGCGGCGAGTCCAACAATGCTGTCATCACCCAGACTGGCAGCAACCAATTCGCCGCCGCCGAACACCTGGGGCATGAAAGCGGCCAGATCGAGGTCAACCAGAACGGCGATGGCAACTGGGCCTATGCCGAGCAAGGCTTTGGTACCGCTGGCACTGTCACTGTGGCCCAGATCGGCGACTACAACTCCGCCGAAATCTGGCAGGACAGCCAACTGGGCGGCACCACTGCCTTGACCACGCAATCGGGCAGCACTAACGAGCTGATACTCGACCAGAGCTTTGGCGAGAACAACCTGGCCACCATCGTGCAGATGGGCATCGGCAACGCCATCTATGCCGACCAGTTCGAGGTCACCAACTCCACCACGACCCTGCTGCAAAACGGCAACGGCAACATGGCGCTGACCTACCAGACGGGCGATAACCAGAGCCTGACCATTACCACCAACGGCAACGATAACAAAATCAACGCCAGCGACTGGCAAGGGCCGTACAAGGGCGGCCAGTTCGGCAACGACCAGATCGCCGTGCTGAACCAGGATGGCGATGGCAACACCGTCAACCTCAAGCAGGAGGATGTGGGACAAACCGTCCTGCTCAACCAGCTCGGCGACGGCAACAGCGCCACCGTCGCCCAGGGCGATGCCTACAACGAGCTGTATTTCGAGCAGAACGGTACCGACAACATCCTGGTCGCCGACCAGCACGGCACCGGCAACCTCGCCGAGAGCACCACCTACGGCAACGACAACAAGGTGGAACTGGAGCAGTCGGGTGCTGGCAACTACAGCTACATTTACCAGGCCTACGGCGACAACAACCTGGCCACGGTCAAGCAAAGCGACGGCGTGAACCTTTCCTTCATCACCCAAGGGGGGTCGAGCAACCAGGCCAGCGTGACCCAAAGCAACGTGAACATGAACTCGGTCATCCTGCAGACCGGCAACGGCAACCAGGCCACTGTATTGCAACAGTAAACAAGCGCTTTACGCTCCTGGCTGTTCCCCTTTACTCCCGCGTTATACGCGGGAGTTTTTTTGCCTATACGAAATGATCGACGACCGATGCCCCTGCCCTGGCAAGCTGCGCATCCTGTTCGGGCTTCACGCCAGAGACTCCAACTGCCCCGATGATCTGCCCCTCCATTTCAATGGGTATACCCCCCTCGAGCGATGTAAGCAGTGGCGCAGTGACGAACGCCACGCGCCCGCCATTGACCATTTCTTCGTAACGCGCCGTCTCGCGCCGCCCCAGCGCCGCGCTGCGAGCCTTTTCGGTCGCAATATAAGCGCTGATCGGCGCACAACCATCCAGCCGTTCAAGCGCGAGAAGGTGCCCGCCGTCATCGACGACGGCGACACTCACGGCCCAGCCATTTTTTTTGGCTTCGACTCGCGCGGCGTTCATGACCAGATTGACTTGCTCGTTCCCAAGCACTTTCTTACTTTTCATCAGCTCTCCTCCACGCAGCACAAAAGACACCGCTCAGAGTACTCGGACAGCGACAGAAAGATGACGTCGATCGACTATTTTCTTCTCCCCACCGCAGCGTCCAATTCGGCCGATAGCGTGCGAGCATGTTGACTCACTATCCTGCCGAGACGCTCCGCGCCAGGCACCAAAATGCGGCCTGTCGGGCCCGGCACACTAATGGCCGCAACGGCTATCTTGCCGTTAAGCAATACGGGAGCCGCCACACAACTGACGCCCGTCTCGACTTCTTCCTCTTCGACTGCATACCCCAGTTCCCGGACCTCAAGCAGCTGCGCCTTGAATGTCGCCACATCAACAATGGTATTTTTGGTCAACTTGCGCAGGTCTTTATCCAAAAACAAACTCCCCACCTGCTCATCGCTGGCCTGGAAGGCCAGGATCGCTTTGGCTGAGGCCGAGGTGTGCGCGGGGAAGGTACTACCAATGCGCAAGGAAACGCGAAATGCGCCAGCGCCATCCGCTTGATCGATATACACGGAGCGATTTTCTTCCAGCACCACAAGGTTGACGGTTTCGCCCGTTGCTTGCGCAATCGCCTCCAGGTGCTTGTGCGCCAGCACACGTATATGCGCTGTTCTGCGCCGTACAGAAGCCGCCACACCGATAATGCGATGCCCAAGGACGTAGTTGTTGTTTTCCTGAGAGCGCGTCACATACCCCTCCTCCACAAGGGTCGCCAGTAAACGATGGGTGGTGCTGGGTGTCAGCCCGACTTTCTTTGCCAGTAGGGTCAGGCCAACACCGTTTCCGTCGTAATCGGCCAGCGCCTCACATAACGCCAACCCGCGAAGAAGCGACTGCACCTCGCCTGCCATAGCCCCTCCCTTTCAAATAAAACGGGCACTTTAAAAACCATGAGGCTGCTAATTCTTCACTAGCGGTTGCGCAAAAGGAAGCTCGTATACGCAATAGTGGTGGCGAATAACCCTGTTCAACACCGGGTCTTCCAGTTCATATTCAAACCGTGAACCTGAACGAACCCCTCCCTGGGTTGAAAACGTACCCCCGTATAGAACGGCGCCTTCAGAGAGTTTCCCATCCTGCACGGCATAATTGTTGATCAACGTCTCGGGATGCAAGACCCCGTCAACCGGCCCCTGCTGATACAGATATCGAACATTGTCGACTGTAATATAGGAGCGCAAGATCAATTTATCCCAGTGAGAAACAACCTCTTCATAGCGCCACAACACCGGGGCGATGGATTTGTCATACACCTGCTTTGCCGCCGCCATGCAGAATGTCTCGATCCGATTATCCGAATGGTCCGATCCCACCCCGACATACAAATTACCTTTCGATTGAACAAGGACGAATTCAACCTCACCACTGGAGTGGCTTCCCAACACTTCAATCGTCTCCCTCTGCGTCAACCTGGAGTTGGCGACGCGATTGAATAGCGGCACGGTTACCGGACGAGAAATACCGAGTACCTGCATTTCCGCAATATGTTTCTCCAGGTCCTCCGGACGCCGACCTACCCAACCGGCCGCAACCACTTCAGACACGTCGACAACTTCGTTGTACGCGCCACTTCGCGTGCAAACCGTAAAACTCATCCTTAACGTACGATCCATCACCCATACCTCGGATTCCTGCAAACCCGTAAATTGACGGCCCCGCAAAGAGCCGCCGAAGATTGAATCGTCCCACGAAGCACAATAACGATTACTAACGTGGCAGCGCGGAAAATGCCTCGGCTACAGCGGCAGAGATGACCCGGGCATACTCTTCAGCCAGCAGGCGGCCTTTACTCGCCGACGCGCGGTGTGCAGGAGACAAAACACCGCTGGGCGGCACACTTGCCGGGTCTACCGGGTAGCTGTCATAAGCAGGAAACCAGGCCGGTGCGTCATCTGGAATTTCACTGAGCTTAACCAACTCAGGGTACAGGTGAAGCACCATTGAAGTTTCCATCACTGCCGCATGTTCCAGCGCGTATCCCGGAAAACCTTCGGGAAAGACTTCTGCCAACGTTTCGTCCGAGGTGAAATCCCAATATTCGAACCGCACAATCCGCAGGTCTTTGATTCCCTGCCATTGGGTTTCGCGCAATACCAGATCGATGGCTTCAATCAAAAACATCTGGTTTTCATAATGCCCATCCAACACCACAATTTTTCTTACACCATGGCGCACCAGTTCTCTAAGAACATCGCGAACAACGCAAATCAGCGTTTGCGCATCAAGACTGGTCGTGCCCACGAAGTGGTTGCCGCCCCCCATTCTAGGCTGCGATTTGTAGCCATACGAAACTGCCGGGGCGACAATACCGCCAAGCTTTTCAGCAACAAGTTTCGAGACGCCTGTAGACAGTAACGCATCAGTGCCCATAGGCAGATGTGGCCCGTGCTGTTCCAAAGCGCCCACCGGCAAGAAAACAATCGGCGCTTCTTCGGTAAGTCGACGCTGGTAGTCGGTCCAGGTCATCTCTTGCATCATGACGTTCTGGCGCATGATAGATCACTCATTAATGGTTGAATTCACTGGGTTTCCTGCTCAAGGAGCGACCGACATAGCCACGCCATGACCTGCATGCAAGCGTCGATGCAGTGCTTCGCGGCCTTCGCCATGATCGGGTTCAAAGTGAAGATTCAGATCGTCCGGGATGACGTCTGCGGATGTCGGCGCAGTCTGTCGACCGTTATTTTTGTTGTTGCGACATGACTCATCTATTGCTCCTCCAGTAGCGTGGATTTTTTGTTGTGAGGCTGCCCTCTCATCAAACGCCCAGCCGTTCCGAAGATCAATAACGCAATTCCGCCATGTGGAAACTAAGTGAAAGCGCCGCTTCTCGCTTGGAGGGGTTTGGGGAGGCCGTGAGCAAGGAAAAATGCTTCGCCGCTTGGGAGAATTTATGAAGGGTGATTGGCTTCCCAATAGCCAGGGCTCTGGTACACGGCTTTCAGATAATCGATGAAGTGACGCACCTTGGCCGGTAAAAAGCGCTGCTGAGGATAGACGGCTTGAATGTCGTACTCAGGCAACGAAAACTCATCGAGCACCGTCACCAATTCACCACTCATCAGCTCGTTGTGGATCTCCCATGTCGAGCGCCAGCCAATACCCAGGCCTTGGCGCATCCAGGCGAACAGAAGCTCACCATCGTTACACGCCAGATTGCCGCTGACCTTCATGGCGACCTGCCTGCCTTCTCGCAGGAAAGTCCATCCGCGCTGCTGCCCCCCTTGGAAGGTGAATGCCAGGCAGTTGTGGTTTGCCAGTTCCTCGAGCGTGGCTGGTTTTCCATGCCTGGCGAAATATTCAGGGGTGCCGCATACGACTCGTCGATTGGGGAAGAGCCTGACGGCCACGTAGTTAGGGTCGGTCACGCCACCGATTCGGATGCTCAAGTCATAGCCTTCGCTAACCAGATCGACCACGCTGTCGGTCAAGTTGAAAGCCAGCTTCAGGTTCGGGAACTGCTGCTGAAAGCCGGTGGCATGGGGAGCGACGTGGTACCTGCCAAAGGAAGCCGGCGCCGAAACCAGCAAATTGCCCTTGACCATGGAGCCGCGGCTGCTGATGTCCGCCTCTACATCATCGAACTCTCGCAGCAGCTGCTTCGCCCGCTCCAGCAGGTGTTCTCCCAACTCGGTCAGGCGCAAGCCGCGCGTGGATCGGTGCATCAGCTTGACCCCCAAACGTTTCTCCAACGCATCCAGCCGCCGGCCCAGTATCGCTGGAGTCACGCCTTCACTCAGGGCTGCCGCGGCAAAACTGCCCTTCAGGGCTACCTGGACGAAGCTGTGCAATTCAGTGTAACGGCCCATTCGATACCTTTTATATCGACAGAAACTCATTTCCAGGTGTTCTACTGGATTTGAGCCTAATTCAAACTGATCGCCACTACAAAAAAATATCGACTGGTTTGAAGGAGGTCGCAATGGCCAAAATGAGAGCAATCGAGGCTGCCGTCCTGGTGATGCGCCGCGAAGGTATCGACACCGCGTTCGGCATCCCCGGCGCCGCCATCAACCCGCTGTACGCAGCCCTCAAGAAAGTCGGCGGTATTGATCACGTCCTCGCTCGCCACGTTGAAGGCGCCTCGCACATGGCCGAGGGCTACACCCGCACCA
>RCUR01000388.1_pt1 | contig 15573 bp, 13 predicted proteins | sample 2166151 | NCBI WGS metagenome assembly RCUR01 (sample SAMN09932785, study PRJNA488358) | compost metagenome | isolation source: compost soil in an enriched community | place: Germany: Experimental Botanical Garden
TGACTACCTCCACCGCACGCCCGCTGCTGGGCTGCATCGCCGACGATTTCACCGGCGCCACGGACCTTGCCAACATGCTGGTACGCGGCGGTATGCGCACCGTGCAAAGCATTGGCATCCCGAGCGCGGAAGTGGCGGCCGGGCTTGATGCCGATGCGATCGTCATTGCCCTGAAGTCGCGTACCACGCCGGTCGCCGAAGCAGTCGAGCAGTCCCTCGCCGCGCTGGCCTGGCTGCGCGAACAAGGCTGCGAGCAGATTTTTTTCAAGTATTGCTCGACGTTCGACTCCACCGCGGCCGGCAATATCGGCCAGGTCAGCGAAGCACTGCTGGCCGCACTGGGTAGCGACTTTACCCTGGCGTGCCCGGCGTTCCCGGAGAATGGCCGGACGATCTTTCGCGGCCATCTGTTTGTGCAGGATCAACTGCTCAGCGAGTCGGGCATGCAGAACCATCCGCTGACGCCAATGACCGATGCCAATCTGGTGCGCGTCCTGCAATCGCAGACCCGTCTGAATGTCGGCCTGTTGCGCTACGACACGATTGCCCGTGGCACTGAGCAGGTGCGGGCGCGAATCGCCGAGCTGAGGGCTCAAGGTGTCGGCATGGCCATCGCTGATGCCTTGTCGGACAGCGATCTGTACACCCTGGGTCGCGCCTGCGCCGATCTGCCGTTGTTGACCGGTGGCTCGGGGCTGGCCCTGGGCCTGCCGGAAAACTTCCGTCGCGCCGGCAAGTTGCGCGATCTCGACGCCTCGAAACTTCCGGCGGTGTCCGGCGGGGAAGTGGTGTTGGCCGGCAGTGCTTCGATCGCCACCAATGGGCAAGTGGCGGCCTGGCTCGAAGCCGGTCGTCCGGCTTTGCGGATTGATCCGTTGGCCTTGGCGGCGGGGGAAGCGGTGGTGGCGCAAGCCTTGGCCTTCGCCCGTGATAACGAGCAAACCGTATTGATCTACGCCACCTGCTCACCGGAGGAGGTCAAGTCGGTGCAACAGCAATTGGGCGTCGAGCAGGCTGGCAGTCTGGTGGAAAACGCCTTTGGCGAAATTGCCCAGGGTCTGCGCCAGAGCGGCGTGCGCCGCTTCGTGATTGCCGGCGGAGAAACTTCGGGCGCTGTGGTCCAGGCGTTGGGCGTGCAACTGCTGCAAATCGGCGCGCAGATCGATCCGGGTGTTCCAGCGACGGTCAGCAGTACCGACGAACCACTGGCGCTGGCACTCAAATCGGGCAACTTCGGTGGCCGGGATTTCTTCAGTAAAGCCTTGAACCAACTCGCCCAGGCCGGAGGTGTGCAATGAGCAACGAGAACGCCCTGCGCGAAGAAATCTGTGAGGTTGGCCGCAGCCTTTACCAGCGCGGATACACCGTCGGCAGCGCCGGCAATATCAGCGCACGCCTGGATGACGGCTGGTTGATCACGCCGACGGATGTCTGCCTCGGGCGCCTTGATCCGGCCACCATCGCCAAGGTCAATCTGGCGGGTGAATGGGTGTCCGGTGACAAACCTTCAAAGACTCTGGCGTTGCATCGCCAGGTCTACGACCGCAACCCGAATGTCGGCGGCGTGGTGCATACCCACTCCACCCATCTGGTGGCGTTGACGCTGGCCGGTGTCTGGCAGGCGAACGACATTCTGCCTCCGCTGACGCCGTATCAGGTCATGAAAGTCGGGCATATCCCGTTGATTGCCTACCAGCGACCCGGTTCGCCGAAGGTTGCCGAACAGGTCGCGCTGCTGGCCAACAGCGTTCGCGGCGTGATGCTCGAACGGCTGGGCCCGGTGGTCTGGGAGAGTTCGGTCTCCAGGGCCAGCTACGCCCTGGAAGAGCTCGAGGAAACCGCACGGCTCTGGCTGATGAGCAATCCCAAGCCTGAACCGCTGGATCAGGTGGCGCTGGACGAACTGCGAACAACCTTTGGTGCGCACTGGTAACGCATTGTCTTAACACGACAGATCGATAACACAGGCTCTGCCCGGGAGACGCACAGGGACTCTCGACGCCCCCGGCTTGCCTTAAAAAACAATAACAACAGGAAATCCAAGCATGACTCACCTTCACTGCGGCAGCTTCAGATCCAGTGGCAGAACCCTTTCATTTACCCGGTGTGGAGGGTTTGTGAAATGAGCCCGTTAATCCTGATGATTACCGCCGGGGCAGGCATTGCGCTGTTGTTGTTCCTGGTGCTCAAGTACAAGTTCCAGCCCTTCGTGGCCTTGATGCTGGTGAGCATTCTGGTGGCGCTGGTGGCCGGGGTGAAACCGGCCGATCTGGTTGCCACCATTGAAGGCGGCATGGGCAAGACCCTGGGTCATATCGCAATCATCATTGCCCTGGGCGCGATGATCGGGCGGATCATCGAGCTTTCCGGCGGTGCCGAGGCGCTGGCCAAGACGCTGATTACCCGCTTCGGCAACCGTCGTACGCCCCTGGCGTTGACGATTGCCGGCTTCATGGTCGGGGTACCGGTATTCTTCGAAGTCGGCGTGATCATCCTCATGCCGCTGGCCTATGGTATTGCCCGGCGCGCACGCAAGCCGCTGTTGGTGTTTGCGTTGCCGATGTGCGCTGCGTTGTTGACCGTACACGCCTTCCTGCCACCGCACCCGGGTGCAGTGGCCGCTGCCAGTCAATTGGGTGCGGACCTGGGTCGCGTGCTGATGTTCGGCTTGCCGATCACCGCGTTCCTTTGCTTTGTCGGCTACCGCGTGGCCGGGCGCATGACCCGTCGGGCGTACCCGATGACCGACGATATTCGTGCCGAGGTCTATGGCCCGCATGTCACCAACGAGGATCTCGCGGCCTGGTCCAATGGCAACGACATCAGCGCTGAGCGAGCGGCTGAAGCCGTGTCACACATGGGCCTGGAAGAGTCGACCAGCAGCATCGTTTCCAAATTGCCGCCGGCACCGGCACCAGGTTTTGGCCTGATCGTCAGCCTGATCCTGCTGCCGATCATTCTGATCCTGCTGGGGACGCTGTCTACCTCGTTGCTGCCTGCCGAATCGATTCTGCGTGGCATCATGACCGTGCTCGGTGCGCCACTGGTGGCGCTGCTGATCGACACCTTGCTGTGTGCCTGGCTGCTCGGTTCGCGCCGGGGCTGGAGCCGCACTCAGGTATCGGACGTGATCGGCTCGGCGTTGCCCGGTGTGGCCATGGTGATCCTGATTGCCGGCGCCGGTGGCGTGTTCGGCAAGGTGCTGGTGGATACCGGGATCGGCGCCGTGGTCTCCGACATGCTGCGCACCACCGGTCTGCCGGTGCTGGCCCTGGGTTTTCTGCTGACCATGCTGTTGCGCGCGGTGCAGGGCTCGACCACGGTGGCGCTGGTGACCACTGCCGGCATCATCAGCCCGCTGATTGCGACCCTCGATCTCACCCCGAACCACATGGCCCTGCTGTGCCTGGCCATGGGCGGTGGCGGGTTGGCCATGTCCCATATCAATGACGCCGGTTACTGGATCTTCACCAAGCTGTCAGGCCTGAACGTGGCCGACGGTCTGCGCACCTGGACGGTGATGACCACCTTGCTCGGCACCTTGGGTTTCTGTATTACCCTGCTGATCTGGCCCTTTGTCTAACCCTTTATCTCAGGAGCTACCATGCCTCGTTTTGCTGCCAACCTCAGCATGCTCTATCCGGAACATGAGTTTCTGGATCGCTTCGCCGCCGCTGCCTCTGACGGCTTCGAGGCGGTGGAGTACCTGTTTCCCTACGACTACAGCGCAGAAGAACTCAAGCAACGCTTGAGCGACAACGGCCTGGTGCAGGCACTGTTCAACGCGCCGCCCGGTGATTGGGCCGCGGGGGAGCGGGGCACGGTGTCATTGCCGGGCAGGGAGAGTGAATTTCGTAGCGGTTTTGATCGCGCCCTGGATTACGCCAGTGTATTGGGCAACTCACGCATCCATGTCATGGCCGGGCTGTTGCCGTCAGAAAGCGATCGCCCAAGGCATCACGGCGTGTACCTGGAGAACCTCGCCTACGCCACCGCCCGGGCGGCCAAGGCAGGCGTCACCGTATTGCTCGAACCGATCAATACGCGAGACATGCCAGGCTTTTTCCTCAACCGCCAGGATCAGGCCCAGGCCATCTGCAAGGAAGTGGGCGCCAGTAACCTGAAGGTTCAGTTCGACTGCTACCACTGCCAAATCGTCGAGGGCGACCTGGCGACTAAACTGCGTCGCGACTTCGATGGTATCGGCCATATCCAGATCGCCGGCGTGCCGGATCGGCATGAACCGGACTTGGGGGAAGTCAATTATCCCTGGCTGTTCGAGCTGATCGACCAGTTGGGTTATGACGGCTGGGTGGGGTGCGAATATCGGCCGCGAGGCAATACGTCCGCCGGCTTGCAGTGGTTGCGCGACTGGAAAGCGCGGGCGCTATAGAGGAGGGAGGCGACGGGCTCCACGGGATGCAGGAGCCCGTCCTTTCACGCCGGTGAGTTGTCAGCCGGCAGCAACAGTTCGACACCCTGCTTGCGGATGCCGTCGGCCGCGGCAGCGGTCAATGCGTCGTCGCTGAGGATGATGTCGAACTGCTCGAGTCCGGCAATCCTGTACATGCTGAAGGTGCCGTATTTCGAACTGCTGGCCACCAGCACCACTTGCGCAGCCGATTGCATCGCGGCTTGCTTGACCTCCACCTTCAGCGCCGAAGGCGTGGTGAGGCCGCGACGCAAGTCCCATGAACTGGTCGAGATGAACGCGATGTCGGTGACGACCTGACGCAAGGTGGCAACCGCCAGACCGCCCACGCACGATTGGTTGGAGTGATCCAGCTGCCCGCCGGTATGAATCACCGTGACATGGGGGGCTTCGATCAGTGCCTGGACAATGCCGAAGTCATTGGTCACCACGGTCATGCCGGACAGCGCCTTGATGTAGGGGACGATTTCCAGCGTGCTGGTTCCCGCATCCAGGTAAATCGTCATGTCGGCATGCAGTAGCCGGGCGGCGAGCCTGGCCATGGCCTGCTTCTGCGGCAACTCGACCACCGCCTTGATCTGATGGCTGGGCTCACTGTGCAGCTGGCTGGCGATCCGCACCCCACCCGTTACCGAGTAAGCACGACCTTCCTGCTCCAGCAACGCAATGTCGCGGCGTATGGTCATGTGCGAACAGTCGAACATTTCCATCAATTGATGAACGCTCAGCACCTGATGCTTGCGCAACTGTCGCAGCATCAATTCACGGCGCTGTTCAGGAATCATCGGTGCGCCGCTTTCGGCGGCGATGTCCTTTTGACTAGGCATTCGGGCTCCAGAATGAAGTAATCCGCAGACAGGGAAGGCGGGTAAACATAGTAGCGAATCTGCCGCCGGATCAGTAGCGCGACGAGGCACCGGGGTGGTTTCATGCTCCGGGTGCAGTTGCCGGAAAATTTCGACACGTTGCATCAAAAGGGGCTTTACTGGAACAAGTCGTGCGGATTATCGAGGGCTGCGTGTTCTTGGCAGCGAGCACTGGCTGGATGCCGAGTTCAAATCTACACCCGTCCAGGTTGAGGACCAGCCCATGTCCCGGTTCCTCTGCGCCATGCTGTTCGCGCTGCTGCTCGTCGGCTGCGCCACCACGCGCTTGCCTCACGAATTCAGCGAGGCGATACCCGCCAGCGATTCGGCGTTCGGGCGCTCGATCCAGGCTCAGGCCGCCGAGCATGAGGGGCGCTCGGGTTTTCGCTTGCTGCCCAACAGCAGTGAAGCATTCCGGGCGCGCGCCGAGTTGATCCGCAATGCGCAGAAAGCCGTCGATCTGCAGTACTACATCGTGCATAACGGTTTCAGCACTCGGGCGCTGGTGCATGAAATGCTGCTGGCAGCAGATCGCGGCGTACGGGTACGCATCTTGCTCGATGACACTGCCAGCGACGGCCAGGAAGAAGTCATCGCTACCCTGGCGGTGCACCCGAACATCCATATCCGCGTCTTCAACCCTTTGCATCTGGGGCGCAGCACCGTGGTCACTCGAACCATGGGCCGCCTGCTTGATCTTTCCCAACAACACCGACGCATGCACAACAAACTGTGGCTGGCCGACAACAGCGCAGCCATCGTCGGCGGACGCAACCTGGGGGATGAGTATTTCGACGCCAAGCCCGATCTCAACTTCACCGACATGGACCTGCTGTGCATCGGCCCGGTCGCCGAGCAGTTGGGGCACAGCTTCGATCAGTACTGGAACAGCGCCTTGAGCCAGTCGATCAGTGACTTCCAGCTCAACAAGCCAACAGCGCAAGACTTGCTCGAAAGCCGCCAACGCCTGGAGCAATCGCTCCAGACCTCACGTATCGAGAGCAAGGCGTTGTACAACCATCTCATGACCTACCAGACTCAACCGCAACTCGAGACCTGGCGCAAGCAGCTGATCTGGGCCCATAGCAAGGCGATGTGGGACGCTCCAAGCAAGGTCCTGGCCAGCGGCGAACCGGCACGCGCGCTATTGATGGCCACACAGCTGCGGCCTGAACTCGATAGCGTCAATAGCGAGCTGATCATGATCTCGGCCTATTTCGTCCCGCAAAAGCCGGGCATGGACTATCTGCTGGGTCGTGCCGATGCCGGCGTTGATGTGCGCCTGCTGACCAACTCACTGGAAGCCACCGATGTGCCGGCGGTGCATGGCGGCTATGCACCGTATCGCAAGACTCTGCTCGAACATGGCGTGAAACTCTATGAGCTGCGGCGCCAGCCGGACGATCCCGGTCGTAGCTCCTCGTTTGGTTTCAGTGGTGGCTCTGACTCCAGCCTGCACACCAAGGCCATGATCCTGGACAGACAGAAAGTGTTCGTTGGCTCGTACAATTTCGACCCGCGTTCAGTGTTCTGGAACACTGAAGTCGGGGTGCTGGTCGATAGTCCCGAACTGGCCGGCCAAGTGCGCCAGCTGGCGCTTGAGGGCATGGCGCCGGCCATGAGTTACCAGGCCCGACTGGAAAACGGCGAAGTCGTCTGGCTCACCGAGGACGACGGTCGCCAGCGGACCTTGCGCAAGGAACCCGGCGGCACATGGCGTAGCTTCAAAGCCTGGCTCAGCGACAAGATCGGCCTGGAGAAAATGCTCTAGGTCGAAACCGGTTATCCATGACCCAGGGTCGATGGATAGCTGTTGCGCTGCATGGGTGATCTTTTCAACGCTGGCAGGCGGGTTTTTTTCTGTGTGGCGCAAGTTCATAAAATCTTCAAACACCTTAAACGGGTGATCCATGTCGATTCCCTGTGATGCGATTTTCAGCGCAATCGACCTTGAGTCAGCAGGGTGCCGGGCATATGCAGTTGCACATAGCCAATGACCAGCACCATTAACAGGCAGAACAGCCATTGCAGCCGGCTGAGCCCGGCAATCCGGTAGATCGCCTGCAATGGCTTTCGCCAGCGGTACTGGCGATCCGTGGGGACTGCACTGGCGGGCTGCAGCAAGCCGATCACTCCGGTGATCACATAAGTCGCCAGCCCCAGTACCCCGAGCCAGTTCCAGATAACCAAGGCCAATGCCAGCAACGGACCGCCATTACGTATCACCAGGTAACGACGATCGGCCGTCAGTTTGTGTCGTACACACCATTCGCTGGCGCGCAGGTCGAGGTCGTACAGGTTCTCCGTCAAGGTGGTCCAATGGCTGAGCAGCCATTTGCCGACCTGCGCCGCCACCCAGCCACCCAGTGCGTAGAGTGGCAGCATGAGCAGCACAATGAGTCCGGAACTGCCCAGGTTGTTCAGTGCAAGGGCGATGGTCAAAACGCAGGCCGCGCGTTTAACGCCATAGGGCGGGTCCTTGTGACCGATGAGTGCCTTCCAGAACCACGGATCGTGGTTGGGGAACATGCCCAGCAAGTCGGGGAAACGCGTGGCAAAGGTCTCAGCCAGCTGTTCGCAGGCTTGCCAGTCCGCCTCGACGAAACCCAGGGCCAGTTCCGCCTGCTGCGCGGGTTGCGTCGACAGCAGAAACAGCGCGGCGGCGTTGGCGCACGCACTGGGGTGTTGCTGGCGTTGCTGCATCAGGGAGCGCAGTTCGCCGAGCCAGGCTTGTTGCTCGCAGCGCCTGTGCAAAGCTTGCCACTGGTCCTCGGCAATGGGCACAACCGCCGCTTCGACATCCCAGGCGAACAATTGACACACTCGTTGGAACAGTTGCGCCGACCAGTCCTCGGTATTCAGGAACAGGTTCAGAACCTGTACCTGAAGCGCCTGACGACGTGCGAAATCACCGAGCCAGGGTTGGCGGCTGTGGTGTTCCAGGAAGTCCAGGAAGTACTCTTGCTCGCCACTTGCCAGCAGATGATCAAGCTTGCGGTACAGCGCTGCGGTGAGGGCGCGGATCAACTGCTGCTGGTGAAACTCACTGGCGGGGATCTGTTGCCAGGGCGTCAACCATTGACGTTGTTCAAGGCCCCAGCTCAGCAGGGGCCAATGTGCTTCAGGGTCGTCCACGCAACGCTGGAACAGCAGCCGTTCGAATTCGGCGTTGCAGCCCCTGGCCGATGCCTCGGTCCAGTAGCGATCAACCGCCTGATCTTCAAATCCGGATAACAGTTCAACGGCCTGTTCGTGCAGGGACCGCGTGGGTGTCAGGTTCGGGTGCGGCCGGTGCTGTGTTATGGACGCAGCGGTAACGTCAGCGGCAACCTTATGAACTTCGTCGGGGCCCTCACGCAGGATTTGCAGGGCTTGCTCATAGGCTTCACGCAGTTGCTGGAAGGCGACGGGATCCTCATCCGGACGTCTGACCTTGAGCAGCCTGGCGTATTGGCGCTTGATGCTGCGCTCGTCGGAGCGGGCGGGCAGGTCGAGGACTTCCCAGCAATCGAAAACAGGTTCCATGGCTTAGAATCCACCACCGGTTTCGAGCAGGCCGATGCGCTCGCTCAGATTGTTGCGAGCCTGGCGGATGACACGCTCGTCCTGGCTTGCCAGTGCCTGCTGAAACAGGCTTGCCCATTGGTCAATCTGCTCACGAAGCTCGCCCAGGCTTTCTTGATACAAACGCTCCAGGCGGGCTACCAGTAGGGTATTGATCTGCTGATCGCGGGGATGCACCTTGAACTCGGCCAGCGCTTTCAGGCGCTCGGCGATTTCTTCGCTACTGAGCACGCCCGGATTGTTTTCGATCACCAGGGTGCGCTGTTCACCGGTCATGGGAATGCTCACCTGACACTCCAGAATGCCGTTGTTGTCGTAGGTGAAGCGCACGTCCAGTTCGACGACGCAACCGGTATTCACCGGGACCGGAATCTCCAGCTCACCCAAGGCGATGTTGTCGCGCACCAGGCGACTCTCACCCTGGTAGATCTTCACCAGTACGCTTTCCTGCAAGTCATGAACGGTGCACACGGTTTCTACCCGGCTGACCGGGACCGTACTGTTGCGCTCAATGATCGGCAGATAGTGCCCTGGCTCATGGTGTTGACCCACCCGTTGCGAGACTGCTATGCCCAGGGTGTAGGAGCAGACGTCGGTCAACACCACTTCTTCCAGGGCGGCGCTGCGGGACTTCAGCGCCGCCTGGATCGCGGCGCCATGAGCCACGGCTTCGTCGGGGTTGATGTGGATGGACGGGAAGCGGCCAAACAGCCCCGCAGCCAGTTTGCGCACCAATGGCATGCGGGTGGTGCCGCCTACCAGCAGCACTTCGTCGAGCTCGTTGATACGGATTCTGGCATCGCGCAGGGCGCGTTCAATCGGATTGCGCAGGCGCTCGAGCAAGGGCGCGAACAATGTGGCCATCTCGTCCTGGGTAAAAAGATGCTTCCACTGCTGGCCGTCCACACGCAAGACAAACTCGCTTGCCAGTTCCTGCCCCAGCGCCTGGCGTACCCGCTCGGCTTCGCGGCGCAGCGCTTGGGCGATCGATTGCACTGGCGGAAATCCTGGCTGGTCGCACTGGGTCTGGATAAAGCGCTCGGCCAGCACCTGGTCGAAATCCTCACCGCCCAGATAGTTGTCGCCAGCGCTGGCCCGCACCTCCATGACGCCGTCGAACAGCTCAAGGATGGACACGTCGAAGGTGCCGCCGCCCAGGTCGAAGACCAGGAACGAGGTTTCCTTGCCATGCTGCGGCAAGCCGTAGGCCAGTGCGGCAGCGGTCGGTTCGTTGATGAGCTTGTCGACTTTCAGTCCGGCCAGTTCGCCGGCGATACGGGTGGCCTTGCGCTGCGCGTCACTGAAGTACGCGGGGACGCTGATGACCGCCTCGGTCACCGGTTCGCCGTAGGCACGTTCGACGTCTTCCTTGAGGCTCCCGAGCACCAGCGCCGAAAGTTCTTCAGGGCGCAACGTCTTCGTACCCAGTTGCACGGTGCGCGCGCTGCCCATATGACGCTTGAACAGCGCGGTGGTCATGCCAGGGTGGGTGTGCAGGCGCTCGCGGGCAGCCTGGCCGACCAGAATCCGGCCTTCATCGTCCAGCCCCACGACCGAAGGGGTCAGCCATTGACCCAGTGCGTTAGGTACCAGAACACTGGCATCGTTATGCCAGACAGCCACCAGGCTGTTGGTGGTACCCAGATCGATCCCGACAATCATCAGTGCTTTCCTTTTCCATGGCTTGACTTAACGAGCCTGTTCTTCCTTGACCAGCAGAGGCAGATCCTAGTCACCTGCGATCATTTTTTCCAATGAAGGTTCAATATCCGCATGCTGGATAAGTGGACCGGGTCGCGACCTGTAAGTGATGGACATGTTTGAGTTTAAGCATGGCCATGAGGTTTTTTGGCCGATTGTTGTCGGTTGAGAAGGGCTGCAAACGACGGTGGATTCAACCGGTCGATGCGACACAAGCAAATTCTGTGTGAGCGGAATTTTGAACTCCCGATCCAGAGCCCAACTCCTAACTCACAAGGCACTGCACACGACAATGATGTGGCGATGACCCACCAACAGCTGCATAGCCGCGAGCCCGGCGCGATATTCGAAACCGATCTTCCAGCACGCCTGGACCGCTTGCCGTGGGGCCGCTTTCACTCCCTGCTAGTGTTCGCGCTGGGCATCACCTGGTTGCTCGACGGTCTGGAAGTGACCCTGGCCGGCTCGGTGTCCGGCGCGCTGAAAAACAGCCCCGACCTGCGCATGAGCAACTTCGATATTGGCTTGGCCGGCGGCATCTACATCGCCGGCGCAGTGCTCGGTGCCTTGCTGTTCGGCTGGCTGACCGATCGCCTGGGGCGGCGCAAGCTGTTCTTCGTAACTTTATGGCTCTATGTAGGTGCCACGGCGGCCACGGCGTTCTCCTTCAACCTGGAAAGCTTCCTGCTGTTTCGCTTCCTCACGGGCATGGGCATCGGCGGCGAATACACGGCGATCAATTCGACCATCCAGGAATTCACCCCGGTACGCTATCGCGGCTGGGTCGACCTGAGCATCAACGGCACATTCTGGTTGGGCGCAGCGCTTGGTGCCGGCGGGGCCATCGTTCTGCTGGACCCGCACGTGGTCGGCGGCGAGCTGGGCTGGCGCCTGTGCTTTGGCATCGGTGCCGCGTTGGGTGTGTTGATTCTGGTGATGCGCCTGTGGTTGCCGGAAAGCCCGCGCTGGCTGCTGGTCCATGGTCAACACGATGTGGCGCGAGGCATCGTAGAAGGCATCGAAGCGCGTCTGCGCGAACAAGGCCATGAACTGCCGGCGGTGACCAGCAAACCACTGCGCCTGCACGCGCGGGACCACACGCCGCTGGCGGAGGTCTTCCATACCCTGTTCATCAGATTCAGCCGCCGCGCGCTGGTGGGGCTGACCCTGCTGACCGCGCAGGCCTTCTTTTACAACGCGATCTTCTTCACCTATGCGCTGGTGCTCACCGATTTTTACCAGGTGCCCGCCGAGCAGGTCGGCTGGTACGTATTGCCCTTGGCACTGGGCAATTTCTGCGGGCCGTTGCTGTTGGGGCGCCTGTTTGACGTGGTCGGCCGACGCGTGATGATCAGCTTCACTTACGCGACGTCCGGGGTGTTGCTGGCGCTCAATGGCTACGCCTTCCAGCAGGGCTGGCTGGATGTCACCCAGCAAGCCGCGGCGTGGATGGTGATCTTCTTTTTCGCTTCGGCAGCGGCCAGTTCGGCTTACCTGACGGTGGCAGAAACCTTCCCACTGGAAATCCGTGCCTTGGCCATCGCCGTGTTTTACGCGTTTGGCACTGGCCTGGGCGGCATCATCGGGCCGACGCTGTTTGGCCAACTGATCCAGACCCAGCAGCGCAGCAGTCTGCTGATGGGTTATCTGGCAGGCGCTGCACTAATGTGTGTGGCAGCGGTGGTGCAAGCGGTTTGGGGGGTGGCTGCCGAGCGTCGAGCGTTGGAGCAGGTGGCCAGGCCTTTGTCGCAGGCTGGGGATTGAGTGGGGGACTACTGGCAAAAGAGCCGTTTGAGAAAACCGGATTTTTAACAGAATCGGCCGATTGTTGCCTGCCGCGACGGGCACCAACCACCCCATCCCGACCTGCCACAGCAACCGGAAATCCAGGGACGATTCACTCAAAAGGGTGACGCGGTCGAGCTGGATGTCTTCTGACGTTTTTGCCTGCACCTGCATGACTCGGGCTTCTTGCAGTAAACGGAGGGTACCTATGCCCTTACTTTTGAGGGTAATGAATGAAACAAGGACAAGTTCTGCTGTTGGCTTTGTTGTTTATGTTTTTGACCGGTTGCACGACGACGCCACCAAAAGATCAAGGCAATCTCTGCAGTATTTACCGTGAGTATCCCGACTGGTATGAGGATTCGCTGCAAATGCAGAGTGAATATGGGACGCCTCTGCATGTGGCCATGGCGATCATGAAGCAGGAAAGCAGCTACGTGGCGGACGCATTGCCGCCTCGTGACTACCTGCTCTGGGTGATCCCCTGGGGGCGAGTCAGTTCGGCCTACGGTTATGCGCAGGCTCAAGACCCTGTGTGGGGTGAGTACAAGGACAGTACAGGCAACGGTGGTTCGCGTGACAGTTTTGACGACGCGATCATGTTTATCGGTTGGTACACCACTGGCACCCAACGTCAGCTCGGAATCTCCAAATGGGACACCTACAATCAGTACCTGGCTTATCACGAGGGGCGCGGGGGCTTTAGCCGCAATACCTATCGCAGTAAACCGTGGCTGATGCAGGTTGCCCAGAAAGTGCAAAAGCAGTCAGAGATTTACAGCGCGCAACTAAAAGTGTGTCGCCAAGAGTTGGAAGATGATCGTAGCGGGTGGTTTTAACGTCTTTACGAAAAAATCCCCGCACCTCCTGGGGGAAGATGCGGGGCAAGGTATTACACATGGTGAGGAAGGTCGGCCTCCTCAAATGCAGACTGGCTGTATTCGAAGCGTCCGTTAAAGGTGTCACCTGTAAACCTCACCTTGGCCAACGCCCCCTCGACGCATATTTAAAGTCGAGGGAGAGGGGCGAGCGAAATCAATAATTATCAAAGACAGATTAATAAATACGGATATGACGTCGTGGATAGCTTCTCGGTGATGGCGTCGCGAGGTCAAGCCTGTTCCAAAAGAAGTCTGGCGGTGCTGATAGGCAAGGGGTGAGGTGCATTGATCCGGCCTTCCAATCTGATCACGAACGCCAAGGCCTCTGCGTAGCTGCGAAACTCAACGCACCACGCGTTCATCCATACATTCCAGCCTTCCGGTTTGCTCGCTTTCTCGATTTTTATCAGCATCCTGGAATCCCTCCATGTGGTGGTTTAGCCTGGTCTCGAACCGGGGAAAACCGAAGTGCGGTGTGTGAATGTTTGTCTGCGTGGCCTGGGTGACGACGCGGGACAAAACAGTGAATCTGCTCAGGAAAGTCAGCCTCTGCAAATGCGGTTTTGATGGCAGTCGAAGCTTTCGTCAAAAACGTCACCTGCAGGCCCTGCCATGGCTAACCCTCCTCTTGGCACATTTAAAGCCGATAGAGGGGAGTGTTTGGAAATTAATAATTATCAAAAATGGATTTACGGCGGCGGGGGGATTCAGACGTTGGAACCGTATTTGCGTTCGATTGGGCATTCTCTAAAGCAAGGGCTTGCAAGCGAAAGCGGATGCAAGCCCTTGTTTTTTTCTATTCCATTATTTCTATCTTGATCGTGATTGCCTGATGCTTTTCAGGACGTCGGGTCTGCCTTGCGGCGATCGCTGCCGGCCGGGTTGCCGGTATCGATCAGCCTTCTTTCCAGCAGTACGTTTTCCAGGGCCTGGCGGTCTGACGGGTTCATTTGATGTTCTCGCTCCTTGAGTTCCAACAGGATCGGGGTCGACCACTGGCGGTAGGTTTGTTCAGCACTACGATTGAGTGACATGGGTTCCTCCTTGATCAGGCTCCTGCCAATAAAGGCGCCGCACTTCGATACGCCAAAAACCCTAGTCGACGAAGCCTGTTCCCGCCACTGCTTTACGTCGGACGGCCATTGCCCCAGATGCCCGTAGCGGCAGTGCGCCGTACGTAGTCGCCAAAGTCGCGCGCCGGCCGGCCCAGCGCCCGCTGTACACCATCGGCCACGGGTGTGTTGCGCCCGTCCAGCACAGTCGTGAAGAGATACAACACCAGGTCGATCAACGCCGGGGGAAGCTGTTCCTGTTCCATTGCCTGTCGATAGGCGTCCGCCGGTACGGCCACCAATTCGATCTTGCGACCGGTGGCGCGAGCAATCTCGGTCACGGCTTGGGCAAAGGTCAACGCCCGAGGGCCGGTCAGTTCATAGAGCTGGTTGGTGTGTCCGGGTTGGGTCAGTGCCGCGACGGCACACTCGGCGATGTCTTCTGCATCGACAAAGGGCTCGGCGACCTGGCCGACGGGGAGTGCGAGTTCACCTTGCACAATGGGTTCAAGAAAGTGTGCCTCGCTGAAGTTCTGGCAGAACCAACTGGCCCGCAGAATCGTCCAGTCAATCCCGCTGTCCTGTACGACACGTTCGGCCTGTTGCGCTTCAACTTCGCCGCGCCCGGATAACAAGACCAGTTTGTGTACGCCGCTTTTCACCGCAAGTTCGGTGAACGCCTGGATGGTTTCAGGGGCGCCTGGGACGGCAAGATCCGGTTGAAAGGAAATGTAGACCGATTGAACGCCATCGATCACGGCGTCCCAGGTTGATCGGTCTTCCCAGTCGAAGGGTGGATTGGCGTCGCGCGAGCCCCGGCGAACGGGCAGGCCGGCCGCTTCGAGTCGTTGTGTGATGCGCCGTCCGGTTTTGCCGGTGGCACCGAGGACCAGCGTGATTGGTTGAGCCGTTTTCATCGCGTTTACCTCCATCGATTAATGTGAGTAATGCTCACGTTTAAAAGATGATAGATGCTCACGTTTTTCCGTCAACCCATCGGATCTCATTCCCCGACGTGTGGCATCTGCTATTGGGCGCAGGGCTTGGCGATGCTAAGGTGAGTACATGTCATGTTTTTGATCGGGAATTCACTCGTGCGCAAAAAAACCTCTGGAACCCTCGAACAGCCTGCTGCAGAAGCGGTCCGCCGCAATCCTACGCAACAGCGCAGCCGCGATCGTCAGGAGCGGATTTTGGCGACGGCTGCCGAGTTGATCGCGGACAAGGGCAGCGACCCACTCAAGATGAGTGAAATCGCCGAGCGCTCCGAGATCTCGATCGGTTCCCTTTAT
>RCUR01000389.1_pt1 | contig 15539 bp, 14 predicted proteins | sample 2166151 | NCBI WGS metagenome assembly RCUR01 (sample SAMN09932785, study PRJNA488358) | compost metagenome | isolation source: compost soil in an enriched community | place: Germany: Experimental Botanical Garden
GGATGGTGGCGTTGCCGGACTTCAGGCACAGGCTGGCGGCGTCGATGGTCACGTTGGGCCGCGACTCGTAGATGATGCCGATCACGCCCAGCGGCACGCGCATCTTGCCGACCTGGATGCCGGACGGCCGGTAGCTCATGTCGCGGATCGCGCCGACCGGATCGGGCAGGCTGGCGACCTGGCGCAGGCCCTCGATCATGCCGTCGATGCGCGCCGGGGTCAGCGCCAGACGGTCGAGCAGCGCGGCGTCGAGACCATTGGTGCGGCCATTGGCCAGGTCCTGCTCGTTGGCGGCCAGCAGGGCGGCGCGCGCGGCATCGAGGGCGCGCGCAGCAGCCAGCAGGGCGTTGTTCTTCTGCGCGGTAGTGGCGCGCGCGGTGACGCGCGAAGCTTCGCGTGCGGCGCGACCCAGGCGGGTCATGTAGTCGAGTACGGACTCGGTCATGGTCTCGGCGATCCGGCGTCTGGAAAAAGTCGCTGATTATAGCCCCGCCACCATGGCCACGCCCAGCGCCGCGGACAGCCGGGCGCACCGTCCGCTTGCTATGCTGGCCGAAATTCCCTGTCAGTTGCCCCCATGCCGCCCACCATCTCCCCATCCCGCCTGCCCTGGCCCGGCGCCCGGCCACTGGCGGACGCCTTCTTCGACCGCGACGCCTGCCTGGTCGCCCGCGAACTGCTCGGCAAGGTGATCCGCCACCGGGTCGACGGGCTGTGGCTGAGCGCGCGGATCATCGAGACCGAGGCCTACTACCTGGCCGAACGGGGCAGCCATGCTTCGCTGGGTTACACGGAAAAGCGCCGCGCGCTGTTCCTCGATGGCGGGCATATCTACATGTACTACGCCCGCGGCGGCGACTCGCTGAACTTCAGCGCCCACGGCGCGGGCAACGCGGTGCTGATCAAGTCCGCCCTGCCCTGGCAGGATGCGCTCAGCGGCGCCGCCGCGCTGGCGCGCATGCAGGCCAACAACCCCGACCGCCAGGGCCGCCCACGCCCGGCGGAAAAGCTCTGCGCCGGGCAGACCCTGCTGTGCCGCGCCCTCGGCCTCAAGGTGCGCGAGTGGGATGGCCAGCGCTTCGACTGGCAACGGCTGTTCGTCGAGGATGTCGGCGAGCGGCCGGCGCAGATCGTGCAGACCACCCGCTTGGGCATTCCGCTTGGGCGCGACGAGCACCTGCCATACCGCTTCGTCGACGTTGCCTGCGCCCGCCACTGCACGCGCAACCCGCTGCGCCGCGGCCAGCGCGAAGGAACGGACTTCCAGCTGATCGACGTCAAGGAGCAAGACCCATGAGCCAGTGGCTCGATCCCCTCACCGCCTGGCTGGGCGCTCATCCCCAGTGGCTGGGCCTGGCCATCTTCCTGATCGCCTGCATCGAGTGTCTGACCATCGTCGGCCTGCTGATCCCCGGCGTCGTGCTGCTGTTCGCCGTCGCCGCCCTGGCCGGCGGAGGTGCCCTCGAGCTGTGGCCAACCCTGCTGCTCGGCTACGCTGGCGGTCTGCTCGGCGATGCGCTGTCCTACGCCCTCGGCCGCCGCTTCCATCAGGACATCCGCCGACTGCCCTTCCTGCGCCAGCACCCGGAATGGCTGGCCCAGGCCGAGTTCTACTTCCAGCGCTATGGCGTCGCCAGCCTGCTGGTCGGCCGCTTCATCGGCCCGCTCAGGCCGATGCTGCCGACCGTCGCCGGCATGCTCGACATGCCGCTGCTGCGCTTCATCGCCGTCAGCCTGCTGGCCGCCGCGGCCTGGGCGGTGGCCTACCTGCTGCCCGGCTGGCTGACCGGCGCCGCCCTGCGTCTGCCGCTGCCGGATGGCTTCTGGTGGCAGGCCGGTCTGCTCGGCGGCGCCCTGGCGGCACTGCTCGGCCTGACCGCCCAGACCAGTCTGCGCGAGCGGCGGGCGGCGGCACCGCTGGCCGCCGCACTGAGCGCGACCCTGCTGCTCGCCCTGTTCGTCGGCTGGCGTCATTTCGCCGTGCTCGACCAGGCGCTGCTCGAGCTGCTGCAGGGGCTGCGCAGCCTTGAACTGGACGCCTGGATGGCGCAACTGACCCGCCTCGGCGACGTCACCGTGCAGCTCGGTGCCGCCCTGCTGCTCGGCCTGCTGTTGCTGGCGGCCCGCCAGTGGCGCGCGCTGCTGTTCGCCACCCTGTGCCTGGGCGGCAGCGCACTGGCCAATCAGGCGCTCAAGCTGCTGTTCGCCCGCCCCCGTCCGGACATCCTGCTGCAGCCGCTGGACAGCTTCAGCCTGCCCAGCGGCCACAGCTCGGCGGCTTTCGCCTTCTGTCTGGTGCTCGGCGTGCTCGCCGGCCGCGGCGCACTGGCACGCATTCGTCTCGGCTGGCTGCTGCTGGCCAGCCTGCCGGCCATCGCCATCGCCATCTCACGGATCTACCTGGGCGTGCACTGGCCGACCGACGTGCTGGCAGGCGCCCTGCTGGCCGGCAGCATCTGCGCGCTCAGCCTGTTGCTGGTGCAGCGCCACACACCGCTGCCCGCACTTGGCCAGCTCCTGTGGTGGACACTGGCACCACTCCTGCTGCTCGGCGCTCTGTTCGCTGTCCACAGCGCCGCTGGCAGCGTGCTTTATCGCTACTGAAGCGCGCCCGCTCAGGCGACCATGGCCACCACCAGCGGCAGCAGGATCGCCGTGGCGCCGCCCATCAGGCTCATCGCCAGGGCCGAGAAGGCGCCGGTTTCCTCGCCCTCCTGCAGCGCCTGGGCAGTCCCCACCGCGTGGGCGGTGATGCCCAGTGCCATGCCGCGCGCCGCCGGGCTGCGTACGCCGATGCCGGTCAGCAGTCCGGGACCGAAGATCGCCCCGATCACCCCGACGATCAGCACGAACACCGCCGCCAGCGCGGCGATGCCGCCGAGCTGCTCGGCGATCAGCATGGCGATCGGCGAGGTCACCGACTTGGGCAGCACGGTCATCTGCATCACGTGGTCGGCGCCGAACAGCCAGGCGAAACCGATGCCCAGCGCGGTAGCCAGGCTGCCGGCCAGCGCCAGGGTCAGCAGGGTCGGCCAGAGCAGCTGGCGGATGCGCCTGAGGTTGAGGAACAGCGGGATGGCCAGGGCCACCGTGGCCGGACCGAGGAACACCGAAAGCATGCTCACGCTGGCGCGATACTCGGCGTAGTCGATGCCGCACAGCAGCAGCACAGCGACCACCAGGGTCATCGACAGCAGCACCGGCTGCAGGAACACCCAGCGGGTACGTTCGAACAGCGCCAGGGCCAGCTGGTAGGCGCCGAGGGTGATGCCGAAGCCGAACAGCGGGTGCTCGAGGATCGCCTGCAGGGCCGCAGTCAGGGTGCCAGTCATACCTCTCCCTCCTCGCGACGCTGCTGACGGTCGATCAGCTTCTGCATCAGCCAGCCGGCAAACAGCATGGCCAGCAGCGTCGACAGCACCAGGGTGCCGGCCAGCGCCCAGAAATCGGCGGCGATCGCCCCGGCGTAGGCCATCACCCCCACCGCTGGCGGCACCAGCAGCAGCGGCAGGTAGCGCAGCAGGGCACCGCCCGCCTCGCCGACCGGCGCCGGCACCTCGCCGCGCCAGACCAGGAAGGCGAACAGCAGCAGCATGCCGATGATCGGCCCCGGCAGCATCGGCAACAGCAGCACATTCAGCCCCGTGCCCAGCAGCTGGAACAGCACCAGCCAGCTAATACCTCGCAACAGCATCGCAACACCTCCATGAACTCGGCCGCATTATAGAGCCGCCAACACCAATTACACTTGGGTCGACTTGACCACAGCCGATTGCCCATGCTGATCTAGAGACATGAGCGCGCGACCAGCGCGGGCAAGCATAACAAGCAGAACGAGCAGCCCATGCCGCACACCAACAGTCCCCGCAACCTGCTTATTCTCGGCGCCAGTGGTCTGACCGGCGAGCACCTGCTCGACCGTGTGCTCAGCGAACCCACCATCCAGCGGGTACTGGCCCCCAGCCGTCGCCCGCTGTCGACGCACCCTCATCTGGAAAACCCGCGCGGCAACCTGCTGGAAATCCTCCAGCAGCTGCAGGGTCCGATCGACACCGTGTTCTGCTGCCTGGGCACCACCCTGCGCCAGGCCGGCTCCGAATCGGCCTTCCGCGCCATCGACCACGACCTGGTGATCGCCTGCGCCCAGCGCGCGCGCGAACTGGGCGCCCGCCACTTCGTGGTGCTCAGCTCGCTGGGCGCCGATCCGCACTCGCGCGTGCTCTACAGCCGGATCAAGGGCGAGATGGAAGAAGCCCTCAAGGCCCAGCACTGGCCACAACTGACCATCGCCCGCCCCTCGCTGCTGCTCGGCGAGCGCTGCCAGCGGCGCCCGCTCGAACAGGTCACCGCACCACTGGCACGCGTATTGCTTGGAAAGTGGCGTGCCATTTCCGTATGCACGCTGGCGCGGGCCCTTTGGCGCCTGGCACTGGAAGAGGGACAGGGCATACGCATCGTCGAGTCCGACGAACTGCGCCGCCTGGGCCGCTAGAGATCGCCAGCGCCATCGAGTTGTCACAACCGGCCGCTACTCTGCCCGGCGCAACACCGCAAGCCGCGACTACAGCGGCACATAAAAAGATGGATTCTTACCAAGGGGACACCACATGACCAATTTCACACCCTGGATCGAACAAGGACTGCGCGGTATTGCCGTCATCGAGGCGCAACGCTGCTGGCTGACCCAGCTGGCGGAAACCCTCAGCGCACGCCTGCAGCTGAACAGCGCCCAGCAAGCGGTCGGCGACTGCCTGACACAGCTGATGAGTGGCCTGCTGCAGTCGCTGGTCAGCGAGGAGGAAGCCTTTGTCGAGCTGGGCAGCCCGATCGACGACGCCCACCTCGCCGAACACAACGCGCTGTGCCTGGAAGTGCTCGAGATGATCAAGCGCCACGAGCGTGGCGAGCTGGTCGGCCTGCAGCTGCTGCAGCGCCTGCAGGACTGGCTGAGCCAGCACTGCGACGGCACCCCGCACCGCGCCGTCCTGCACTGAGGCGCCGCCCGCCGACGGCGGCAGCGCCCTCGCACTTCCTCACCGACCAGCGAGCCCGCGCCACGGGCTCATGGCTGCGCTCAGCGCGCGCCGGGGCGCTTGCCGCTCGGCTTCTTCCTGCCCTTGGCAAACGCCTGCGCCTTGCCTTCCTCGCCCTTGCTCCACGCCTTGCTGCCATCGCTGGCCCGCGGCGGCAGGCCGTTGTGCTGGGTCAGCAGCGGCTTGCCCGAGGCGGCCCCGCCAACCTTCTTGCTGCCCACCGGGGTGGAGTTCTTGCGCCGCGCGCTCTGGTAGCCGCCATCGCCGGCCGGCTGGGTGGCCGGAATCAGCTGGTGCTTGCCCGGACCGATCAGATCGCTGCGCCCCAGCTCCTTCAGCGCCTCGCGCAGCAACGGCCAGTTCTTCGGGTCGTGGTAGCGCAGGAAGGCCTTGTGCAGGCGGCGCTGGCGCTCGCCCTTGACGATGGTGACGCTCTCGCTCTTGTAGGTGACCTTGCGCAGCGGATTGCGCCCCGAGTGGTACATGGCGGTGGCGGTGGCCATCGGCGACGGGTAGAAGGCCTGCACCTGGTCGGCGCGGAAGCCGTTGCGCTTGAGCCACAGGGCGAGGTTCATCATGTCCTCGTCGGTGGTGCCCGGGTGCGCGGCGATGAAGTACGGGATCAGGTACTGCTCCTTGCCCGCCTCCTTGGAGAACCTCTCGAACATCTTCTTGAAACGGTCGTAGGTGCCGATGCCCGGCTTCATCATCTTGTCCAGCGGCCCGCGCTCGGTGTGCTCCGGGGCGATCTTCAGGTAGCCGCCGACGTGGTGGGTGACCAGCTCGCGGACATACTCCGGCGACTCCACGGCGAGGTCGTAGCGCAGGCCGGAGGCGATGAGGATCTTCTTCACCCCGGGCAGCGCGCGGGCGTCGCGGTACAGCTGGATCAGCGCCGAGTGGTCGGTATTCAGGTTCTGGCAGATGCCCGGATACACGCAGGACGGCTTGCGGCAGGCAGCCTCGATCTCCGGGCTCTTGCAGGCGATGCGGTACATGTTGGCGGTCGGCCCGCCGAGGTCGGAGATCACCCCGGTGAAGCCCGGCACCTTGTCGCGGATCTCCTCGATCTCGCGCAGGATCGATTCCTCCGAGCGGTTCTGGATGATCCGCCCTTCGTGCTCGGTGATCGAGCAGAAGGTGCAGCCGCCGAAGCAGCCGCGCATGATGTTGACCGAGAAGCGGATCATCTCGTAGGCCGGGATCTTCTCGCCGTTGTAGGCCGGGTGCGGCACGCGGGCGTAGGGCAGGCCGAAGACGTAGTCCATCTCCTCGGTGGTCAGCGGGATCGGCGGCGCGTTCAGCCACACGTCGCTGTCGCCGTGGCGCTGCACCAGCGCGCGGGCGTTGCCCGGATTGGTTTCCAGGTGCAGCACACGGTTGGCGTGGGCGTAGAGCACCGCGTCGCTGCGCACCTTCTCGAACGACGGCAGGCGGATCACCGTCCTGTCGCGCTCCAGGTGCGGATGCGGCAGCAGCTCGACCGGCCTGGCCTCATTCGGATCCCCCACCTCGCCACGGTCGGCCGCCCCCTTGCCCTGCTCGATGGCGCAGGCCTCGAGGTCCTGGGTGTTGACGTAGGGGTTGATGATCTTGTCGACCTTGCCCGGGCGGTCGATGCGCGTGGAATCGATCTCGAACCAGCTCTCGGGGGTGTCGCGACGCACGAAGGCGGTGCCGCGCACGTCGGTGATCGACTGCACCGGCTGACCGGCCGCCAGGCGCTGGGCGACCTCGACGATGGCGCGCTCGGCGTTGCCGTACAGCAGCAGGTCGGCCTTGGCGTCCATCAGGATCGAGTGGCGCACCTTGTCCTGCCAGTAGTCGTAGTGGGCAATGCGGCGCAGCGAGGCCTCGATGCCGCCGAGGATGATCGGCACGCCCTTGTAGGCTTCGCGGCAGCGCTGACTGTAGACCATGCTGGCGCGGTCCGGGCGCTTGCCGGCCATGCCGCCGGCGGTATAGGCGTCGTCCGAGCGCGCCTTGCGGTCGGCGGTGTAGCGGTTGATCATCGAGTCCATGTTGCCGGCCGCCACGCCGAAGAACAGGTTCGGCTCGCCGAGCTTCATGAAGTCGTCTTTCGACTGCCAGTCCGGCTGGCTGATGATGCCGACGCGGAAGCCCTGGGCCTCGAGCAGACGGCCGATGATCGCCATGCCGAACGACGGGTGATCGACGTAGGCGTCACCGGTGACGATGATGATGTCGCAGGAATCCCAGCCGAGCAGATCCATCTCATCCCGACTCATCGGCAGGAAGGGTGCGGGCCCGAAACACTCGGCCCAGTACTTGGGATAGTCGAACAGCGGCTTGGCGGCGTGCATGGCGATGACCAGGAACTCTCGGAGGGATTTACGCGGGCGCGGAGGATAGCACAAAAAATGAGCAAACCCGACTCAGCAAGTCGGGATTAGCGCCTCAGTAGCGATGCCGGCGCGGCACCCGCGCGGTGACCTTGCTGAGCAGCTCGTAGCCGATGGTGCCGCAGGCCGCGGCCACCTCGTCCACCGGCAGCTGCGCGCCCCACAGCTCGACCGGCGAACCGACCCGAGCCTCGGGCAGCGTGGACAGATCCACGGTGAGCAGATCCATGGAAACCCGACCGACCAGCGGCACGCGCTGCCCGCAGACCAGCACCGGCGTGCCGGCCGGGGCGCTGCGCGGGTAACCGTCGGCATAGCCGCAGCTGATGGTGCCGATCCGCGTCGGCCGCTCGGCGACCCAGCTGGCGCCGTAACCGACGCTGTCGCCGGCCGGCACCTCGCGCACGGCGATCAGCGCGCCACTGAGGGTCATCACCGGCTTGAGGCCCAGCTCGGCCGCCGAGCGGTCGACGAACGGGCTGGCGCCATACAGCATGATGCCCGGACGCAGCCAGTCCAGGTGCGCCTCGGGACGGGTGAGGAGCGCCGCCGAGTTGGCCAGCGAGCGGTTGGCGAAGGGCAGATCGTCGAGACTGCGATACACGGCCAGCTGCGCGGCATTGAGCGGATGCTCGGGCTGATCGGCGCAGGCGAAGTGGCTGAGCAGGTTGAGTTCGGCCACCTGCTCGGCGCCGCTCAGCCGCGCATGCCAGGCGCGCAGCTCGGCCGCACTGAAGCCCAGGCGATGCATGCCGCTGTCCAACTTGAGCCAGACGTTCAGCGGCTGACCCAGCGTCGCGCCGAGCAGCGCCTCGGCCTGTTCGGCACTCTGCACCACCACGTCCAGCGCCAGGCGCGCCGCCGACTGGTACTCGGCCGCCTCGAAGCAACCCTGCAGCAACAGCAGCCGCGCCTTGCCGTGCAGGCCGCGCACCTCGCCGGCCTCCTCCAGGCAGGCGACGACGAAGCCATCGGCCTCCGGCAGGGCGCTGACCACCTCGCGCGCGCCATGCCCGTAGGCATTCGCCTTGACCACCGCGAAGGTCTGCCGCTGCGGCGCACAGGCCTTGGCCAGTGCATAGTTGTAGCGGATGGCGGACAGATCGATGGTGGCAACCAGGGGGCGCATGACGGTTCGGCCTCGAAACGGAAAACGGGCGCCCATCTTACCCGCTGGGCGCCCGTTTTCCTTGATCCGGCTATGGCTTCGCGGTCACTCGTCCTCGAAGTTGTACATCCCCGGCGCCAGGTTCTCGAAGCGCGTGTACTTGCCGAGGAAGGCCAGACGCACGGTGCCGATCGGGCCGTTCCGCTGCTTGCCGATGATGATTTCGGCGACGCCCTTGTGCTCGGTCTCCGGGTGATAGACCTCGTCGCGGTAGACGAACATGATCACGTCGGCGTCCTGCTCGATGGCGCCCGACTCGCGCAGGTCGGAGTTGATCGGCCGCTTGTTCGGCCGCTGCTCCAGCGAGCGGTTGAGCTGCGACAGGGCGATCACCGGGCAGTTGAATTCCTTGGCCAGGCCCTTCAGCGAGCGGGAGATCTCGGAGATCTCGTTGGTGCGGTTCTCGCCGCCCGAACCGCCGATCTGCATCAGCTGCAGGTAGTCGACCATGATCAGCGCCAGGTCGCCATGCTCGCGCACCAGACGACGGGTGCGCGCACGCATTTCCGAGGGGGTGATGCCGGCGGTGTCGTCGATGAACAGCTTGCGCTCGTTGAGCAGGTTGACCGCCGAGGTCAGCCGCGGCCAGTCGTCGTCGTCGAGGCGGCCGGAGCGCACCTTGGTCTGGTCGATGCGCCCGAGCGAGGACAGCATACGCATCACCAGCGACTCGCCGGGCATCTCCAGCGAGTAGACCATCACCGCCTTGTCGCTGCGCAGCACGGCGTTCTCCACCAGGTTCATGGCGAAGGTGGTCTTGCCCATCGACGGACGGCCGGCAACGATGATCAGGTCGCCGGGCTGCAGACCGCTGGTCTTGTCGTCCAGATCGGCGAAGCCGGTGGAGATCCCGGTGATCGCCTCGTGGGTGTTGAACAGGGTGTCGATGCGGTCGATGGCCTTGGTCAGCAGCTCGTTGAGGCCGACCGGGCCGCCACTCTTCGGCCGCGCCTCGGCGATCTGGAAGATCTTGCGCTCGGCCTCGTCGAGCACCTCGTCGGCGCCACGCCCCTGCGGGTTGTAGGCGCTGTCGCCGATCTCGTTGCTGATGCCGATCAGCTGACGCAGGGTGGCGCGCTCGCGGATGATCTGCGCGTAGGCCTTGATGTTGGCCACCGAGGGGGTGTTCTTGGCCAGCTCGCCGAGATAGGCCAGACCGCCGGTCTGGGCCAGCTGCCCTTCCTTGTCCAGCTGCTCGGACAGGGTGACCACGTCGAACGGCTGGTTGCGCTCGGCCAGCTTGTAGATGGCGCGGAAGATCAGGCGGTGATCGTGGCGATAGAAGTCGCCATCGGAGACCAGATCCAGCACCCGCTCCCAGGCGTTGTTGTCCAGCATCAGGCCACCGATCACGGCCTGTTCGGCCTCGATGGAATGCGGCGGCACCTTGAGGGCGGCGGTTTCCAGATCGTACTGTTCGGGGACGCTGATTTCGTTCATGGGCTCGCGATGTTCTGTGCTGCAGAAAGACAAAGGGCACGCCTGCGAAGACGCAGGACGTGCCCGATGTTAACCGCCCGGCATCATCGATGCACGGGCGCTGGGTGGGTGCCTCAGGCAGCCACCACCACCACGCGAACGGTGGCTTCGACGTCGCTGTGCAGGTGCACGGCCACGTCGTATTCGCCGACCTGACGGATGGTACCGTTGGGCAGGCGGACTTCGCTCTTGGCCACTTCCACGCCGGAGGCGGTCAGGGCGTCGGCGATGTCGTGGGTACCGATGGAACCGAACAGCTTGCCTTCATCGCCAGCGGTGGCGGTGATGGTGACTTCCAGTTCGGCCAGCTCGGCAGCGCGGGATTCGGCGTAAGCCTTCTTCTCGGCAGCCAGCTGTTCCAGCTCGGCACGGCGGGCTTCGAAGGCAGCGACGTTCTCGGCGCTGGCCACGGTGGCCTTGCCCTGCGGCAGCAGGAAGTTACGGCCGTAACCGGCCTTGACGTTCACCTTGTCGCCCAGGTTGCCCAGGTTGGCGATTTTTTCCAGCAGGATGATTTCCATTTGGCTCTAACCTCTTAACTTTTAACCTTCACCGTCCGTGGGACCACTCGCACCATCGCGCGCAGCACGCCCACGGAAATCAAACAGACTGTCGACTACGGCCAACACGACCAACAACGGATACACCAGCTGCATGAACAACAGCAGCGAGACGTACAGCCCCACCAGCCAGAAGCGCCCCAAGCGCTGCTGAGCCACCAGCCCGTGCAGCAGGGCCACCCCGGCAAACGCCAGCGGCACGCTGCACAGCGGCGTCAGCATGGCCAGCTCGATGCCCAGACCCGGCAGCAGGAAGATTCCCACCAGCAGGGCCACGGCGATCGGCGCCGGCAGTCGTACCGCGCGAAACTCGCGGGCAAAACCACCCGGGTTGTACAGCAGCGCCTGCCAGTAACGTCCCAGCAGCAGGCTGAGCAGACTGAGCAGCTGCAACAGGGCAGCCATCAGGCCGGTCAGCACCGGCGTCAGCAGATTGCCGACCCGCGCCTTCTCGTCCGCACTCATCTGCTGGTAGGCCTCGCCCAGCATCTGCGGCATCAGCTCGAGCAGCTCGGCGGCGTTGCGCTTGACCGTCTCGCCGAATACGGCATCGATGATCACGCCATACAGCACACCGAGCAGCACGCTGGCCAGCAGCACCCGCGTCCAGGAGACGCTGGCACGCAACACCAGGGCCAGGACCAGCGTGCCGAACAGCACCAGCAGCGGCCGCGGCTCGCCGAAGTGCCACCACAGCAGGGTCGGCAGCAGCGCCCAGGCCACGATGCCCAGGGCATCGTGGAGACCGCGGCGCAGCACCACCAGCGAGCCGGCGGCCGCGCTCACCCAGAACAGCAGGGGCAGCGCCGCCGCGATGACCACCGCGAAGGTGGCCTGCAGGCGTCCACGCATGACGAAGTCAGCCAGTGCCCGCATCTATTGCGTCCGTTGACCTGTCGACGGCCGGGCCTTAACGGCCGTGGCTGTCGGTGTAGGGCAGCAGGGCCAGGTAGCGGGCGCGCTTGATAGCGGTAGCCAGCTGACGCTGATACTTGGCTTTGGTACCGGTGATACGGCTCGGAACGATCTTGCCGGTTTCGGAAACGTAGGCCTTCAGGGTGTTGAGATCCTTGTAATCGATCTCCAGAACACCTTCAGCGGTGAAACGGCAGAACTTGCGACGACGGAAAAAACGTGCCATGAAAGTGGCTCCTCAAAACTGGTTACGAAGATTACTCGTCGGCGCTGTCGCCGTCGCTGCCTTCAGCGGCGCCTTCGGCGCTGTCGCTGCGGTCACGACGCTCGCGGCGCTCGTTGCGGCTTTCTTCGGCCTTGAGCATCTCGGACTGTTCGGTCACGGCTTCGTCGCGACGGATGACCAGGTTGCGGATCACGGCGTCGTTGTAGCGGAAGTTGTCTTCCAGCTCGGCCAGGGCAGCGCCGCTGCACTCGACGTTCATCAGCACGTAGTGAGCCTTGTGGACGTTGTCGATGGCGTAGGCCAGCTGACGACGACCCCAGTCTTCCAGACGGTGGATCTTGCCGCCGTCTTCTTCGATGGTCTTGGTGTAACGCTCGACCATACCGCCAACCTGCTCACTCTGATCCGGGTGAACCAGGAAGACGATTTCGTAATGACGCATAAATGCTCCTTACGGTTATGCAGCCTGCCGCCAGAGCGGTCAGGCAAGGAGTGAATGTTTCGTATGTGCTTGCCGGCCGCGGGCGCGCATGCGCCTGCCAGAACGACAAGGGGTGGCATTGTACGGAGGGCGGCGGCGCCCCGCAAGCGATGCGGGGCGCGATTCAGGCGCCGGTGGACGGCCGGCGCTGACGCACCGCCTCGAACAGGCAGACGCCGGTAGCCACCGAGACGTTGAGACTGCTGACGCTGCCGCCCATCGGCAGCTTTGCCAGGTAGTCGCAGTGCTCGCGGGTCAGCCGGCGCATGCCACTGCCCTCGGCGCCCATCACCAGCACGGTCGGCCCGCGCAGGTCGAGATCATAGATCTCCTGGGTCGCCTCGCCGGCGGTGCCGACGATCCACAGCCCCTGCTGCTGCAGCTTCTCCAGGGTGCGCGCCAGGTTGGTCACCGCCACCAGCGGAATCACTTCCGCGGCACCGCAGGCGACCTTACGCACCGTGGCATTGAGGGTGGCCGACTTGTCCTTGGGCACGATCACCGCCTGCACGCCGGCGGCATCGGCGGTGCGCAGGCAGGCGCCGAGGTTGTGCGGATCGGTCACCCCGTCGAGCACCAGCAGCAGCGGCACCGACTCCTTGCGCGCCAGCAGCTCCTCGAGGAAGTTCTCGCCCCACACTTGGCTGGGACTGACCTCGGCGACCACGCCCTGGTGCACGCCTTCGGCCCATTCGTCCAGCTCGCGCCGCTCGCGCTGGCCGACCGGCACGCGCGCCGCCCCGGCCAGCTGCACCAGCGCCTGCACACGCGGATCCTGGCGACCCTCGGCCAGCCACAGCTGCTTGACCCGCTTGGGATGATGGCGCAGCAATGCCTCCACGGCATGCACGCCGTAAACCCGTTCCCACTGACTCATTCTTTGACCTTGCGTTTACGTATGGCTCGCCCGCCCGGCGCATCCGCCGCGGGCGTCTTGTCGGTTGCCCCGACCACCTTGCCGGCCTTGCTCGGCTTGGCAATCTTCACCGGGCGGTGGGTGACCTTCTTGCCTGCCGCCTTGCTGGCGCCGACCGCCTTGGCCTTGCCGCCCTTGCCTTCCTTGGCCGCCTTCGCCGGTGCCCGCGATTCGTCGAGCAGCTTTTTCTTCAGCGCGCGACTCTTTTCCACCTCAGCATTGCCCAGCAGCATGTCGGCCTGCTCCAGCAGCTGCGGGGCCACTTCCGGCAGGGCCTGCACCCGCCCGGTCTTGCCCGCCCGGCTGCGCGACACCGGCTCCACCGGCGCCTCGCTCGCCCGCGGCGCATCCGCCTGGCGGGTGTCGGACTTGCGTCCGCCCGCCTTGGCCTTGCCAGTCCGGGTCTTGCCCGAGCCGCCCTTGCCCGCAGCCGACTTGCCGCCCTCGCGCTGGCGCGCTGGCGCGGCAGCCGGGACGGCGCCGGCGACTTCGAAGTCGATCTTGCGCTCGTCCAGATCGACCCGCGCCACCAGCACCTCGATGGTATCGCCCAGCCGATAGCTGCGCCCGGAGCGCTCGCCACTCAGGCGGTGATGGACCGGATCGAAGTGGTAGTAGTCGCCCGGCAGCGCGGTCACGTGGACCAGGCCCTCGACATAGATGTCGGTCAGCTCGACGAACAGCCCGAAACCGGTGACCGCAGTGATCACCCCCGGGAAGCTGTCGCCGACCCGCTCGCGCATGTACTCGCACTTCAGCCAGTTGACCACGTCGCGGGTCGCCTCGTCGGCGCGCCGCTCGGTCATCGAGCACTGCTCGCCGAGCTGCTCCAGACGACCCTCGTCGTACGGATAGATGCGCGCCTTGGGCATGCTCGCCGCCCCGACCCGGCGCACCTTGTCGGAAGTGCGCTTGGAGCGGATCACGCTGCGGATCGCCCGGTGCACCAGCAGGTCCGGATAGCGGCGGATCGGCGAGGTGAAGTGGGTGTAGGCCTCGTAGTTGAGGCCGAAGTGGCCGGCATTGTCCGGGCTGTACACCGCCTGACTCAGCGAGCGCAGCATGACCGTCTGGATCAGGTGCTGGTCCGGACGCTCGCGCACCGCCTCGAGCAGGTTCAGGTAGTCCTTGGGCGTCGGCTCGCCCTTGCCGCGATACAGGGTCAGCCCCAGCTCGCCCAGGAAGCTGCGCAGCTTTTCCAGCTTCTCCGCCGGCGGGCCGTCGTGCACCCGGTACAGCGCCGGCACCTCGTGCTCCATGAGGAAACGCGCGGTGGCGACGTTGGCGCAGAGCATGCACTCCTCGATCAGCCGGTGCGCATCGTTGCGCTGGGTCGGACGGATCTCGGTGATCTTGCGGTCGGCGCCGAAGACGATGCGCGTCTCCTGGGTTTCGAAGTCGATGGCGCCGCGCACCTGGCGCGCCGCCAGCAGCGACTTGTACAGCGCATACAGCTGACGCAGGTGCGGCACCAGGTGCGGCATCTGCTGGCGCAGGTACTTGGCTTCGGTGGAGTTGGGCTTCTCCAGCAGCTGGCTGACCTTGGTGTAGGTCAGGCGCGCATGGGAGTGGATCACCGCCTCGTAGAACTGGTAGCCGGTCAGCTCGCCGCTCTTCGACACGGTCATCTCGCAGACCATGGCCAGGCGATCGACCAGCGGATTCAGCGAGCACAGGCCGTTGGACAGCTCCTCGGGCAGCATCGGGATCACCCGCTCGGGGAAATACACCGAGTTGCCGCGCTTGACCGCCTCCTCGTCCAGCGCCGAACCGACCTTCACGTAGTGCGATACGTCGGCGATGGCGACGAACAGCCGCCAGCCGGCGCCCTTGACCGCCTCGGCATACACCGCGTCATCGAAGTCGCGGGCATCCTCGCCATCGATGGTGACGAAGGGCAGCTCGCGCAGATCGACGCGCTTGTGCTTGTCCTTCTCCTCCACCTCGGGCTTGAGCTTCTTCGCCTCGGCGAGCAGCGCCTGCGGCCACTCGTGGGGCAGGTCGTAGCTGCGCATGGCGACCTCGATCTCCATGCCGGGCGCCATGTAGTCGCCGAGCACTTCGACCACTTCACCCTGGGCCTGACGGAACACCGTCGGCCACACATCGATGCGCACCTGGACGAACTGGCCGTGGTGCGCCGCACCCTGCTTGCCCGGCAGGATCAGCACCTGCTGCTGGATCTTCGGATTGTCCGCCACCACCATGGAAATGCCGCTTTCCTCGAAGAAACGGCCAACCAGGGTTTCGTGGGCGCGCTCGAGCACCTCGACCAGCGCGCCCTCTCGACGGCCACGCCGATCGAGACCGGAGACCCGTGCCAGCGCACGGTCGCCGTCGAACACCAGGCGCATCTGCGCCGGACTGAGGAAGAGGTCGTCGCTGCCGTCGTCGGGAA
>RCUR01000390.1_pt1 | contig 15530 bp, 16 predicted proteins | sample 2166151 | NCBI WGS metagenome assembly RCUR01 (sample SAMN09932785, study PRJNA488358) | compost metagenome | isolation source: compost soil in an enriched community | place: Germany: Experimental Botanical Garden
ATTTCGCCCAGGTGCGCGGCCAGGGCGACATCACCCGGCAGATTGCCGACTCGGCGCTCAACCTGCTGGATGTCGACGAGCGCGGCTTCGATCACCAGGATCGCCGGCTGCTGTTGACCATGATCGAGAAATTCGATGGCGGCCCCGTGGGGGTCGACAGCCTGGCCGCGGCGATTAGCGAGGAGCGCCACACCATCGAAGATGTACTGGAGCCTTACCTGATTCAGCAGGGCTACATCATGCGTACCCCGCGCGGGCGCGTGGTAACCCGGCATGCCTACCTGCACTTCGGCTTGAATATGCCGAATCGCATGGGGGATATGCCGTCCGTCGACTTGTTTGCTGCCGATGGCGAGTAACAGGCCGTTGAAAAATGTAGGCGAGGCAGGCAAGACAAGAACTAGGCGTCCCCGCAAAAACAGCCGAGGAAGCGGAGTGTACGAGTTGTACATGAGCATTCCGAGGCCGTTTTTAACGCCCCTCGCTTATCAAGAGGGCCAACGCAGGTAGTTTTTCAACGGCCTGCCAAGCAAAAAATACTTGCTGCCAGTGATTGGCAAGTTGAGGAGCTAGCACTAGAGTATGCACGCGCAAAACGGAGTTAAACCGTTCACCCATCGCTGTCGGGTTTATTTCGAAGACACCGACGCGGGCGGCATTGTCTACTACGTCAATTACCTCAAATTTATGGAACGGGCTCGCACCGAGTGCCTGCGTGATCTGGGTTTTCTCCAGTCGACGCTGGCCGAGGAGGGCCTGTTGTTCGTTGTGCATTCGGCTGAAGCGCGCTATCACGCGCCAGCCAGGCTCGACGACGAGTTGCTGGTAAGCGCCGAAGTGATCGAATTAAACCGTGCCAGCCTGCGTTTTCGTCAACAGGTCAGGCGGGCAACGGATGATGCGCTGCTTTGTGAAGGGCAGTTTATGGTGGCCTGTGTGCGCGCCGACAATTTGAAACCCCGGGTCATTCCCCAAGCTCTGCACACGGCCTTTGCCGGTCAGGGCGGCGCGGGCACATCTAGAGCAGGAGAGTAAGCGTGGAAGCCAACGCCGTTGACCATATGTCGATGTGGAGTCTGATCAGCAATGCCAGCCTGGTGGTCCAGTTGGTGATGTTGACGCTGGTGGCCGCCTCGGTCACCTCGTGGGTCATGATTTTCCAGCGCAGCACCCTGCTGCGCGCCGCCAAACGCGCCCTGGACAACTTCGAGGAGCGTTTCTGGTCGGGTATCGACCTGTCCAAGCTGTATCGTCAGGCGGGCAGCAACCCGGACCCGGACTCGGGTCTGGAGCAGATATTCCGTGCCGGTTTCAAGGAGTTCTCCCGTCTGCGTCAGCAGCCGGGGGTCGATCCCGATGCGGTCATGGACGGTGTGGCGCGCGGCATGCGCGTGGCCATTTCGCGTGAGGAAGAGAAGCTCGAACAGAGCCTGCCGTTCCTCGCCACCGTCGGTTCCACCAGTCCCTATATCGGCCTGTTCGGTACCGTGTGGGGGATCATGAACTCCTTCCGCGGTCTGGCTCAGGTGCAGCAAGCGACCCTGGCCACCGTGGCGCCGGGTATCGCCGAGGCGCTGATCGCCACCGCCATCGGCCTGTTCGCGGCGATTCCTGCGGTAATCGCCTACAACCGCTTCTCCGCGCGCGGGGAAATGCTGATCGGTCGTTATTACACCTTCGCCGACGAGTTCCAGGCGATCCTGCACCGTAAAGTCCATACCAGCGACGACTAAGCCTTAGGCACTCTCAAGATAGGTTTCAAGCCATGGCCAGAATTCGCAACAGACGCAAGCCGGTTTCCGAGATGAACGTGGTGCCATACATCGACGTGATGCTGGTGCTGCTGGTGATCTTCATGGTGACCGCGCCGATGCTCAACCAGGGGGTCAAGGTCGATCTGCCGCAGGTCAGCAGTGAGGTCTTGCCGCAGGATAATAATGCTCAGGTGCTGACCATTTCGATCAAGGCCGACAAGTCCTATTACTGGAACATGGGTACGGAAGTCGATGTCGATACCGTGCAGGATCAAGCCATGACCCTGGACGAAATGACCCGTGCGGTGACTGCGATCCTCAACCAGAGCCGCAGCCAGGGCAAGCAGGTGCAGGTGTTCGTGCGTGGCGACAAGGCGGTCGATTACGGCACGGTGATGCTGGCCATGGGTGGCCTGCAGCAGGCCGACGTGGGTAACGTCGGGCTGATTACCGAGGCCCCCTGATGCGCCAGGAACGCGAGCCTTCACCTTCGGAAAGCCTGTTTTGGCCTGTGCTCTGGGCTGTGGCGCTGCATGCCCTGATGTTCGCCATGCTGTTCGTCAGTTTTGCCTTCGCTCCGGATTTGCCGCCGGCCAGGCCAATCGTGCAGGCGACCCTGTATCAACTGAAGTCGCAGAGTCAGGCGACCACCCAGACCAACCAGAAGATCGCCGGTGAGACCAAGAAAACCACCGCGCCGATCTATGAGACCGAACAGCTCGAGCAGAAAAAGGCCGATCAGGAAAAACGGGCCGTTGCGGCAAAGGCTGCGGAACAAAAGAAGGCCGAGGAGGCTCGAAAGGCCGATGCGGCGAAGAAGGCCGAGGCAGAAAAGAAGACCGCCGAGCAGAAGAAGCTAGCCGCTATCGCCAAGAAGAAGGCGGCGGATGAAGCAGCGAAGAAGAAAGCGGCCGAAGACGCCAAGAAGAAAGCCGCCGAGGAGGCGAAGAAAAAAGCCGTAGCCGAGGCCGCCAGGAAAAAGGCCGCGGATGATGCGAAGAAAAAGGCTGCCGAGGCGGCCCAGCGCAAGGCCACTGAAGACAAGAAGGCCGCCGCATTGGCCGAGTTGTTGTCCGAGGATGTCGGTCGCCAGCAGGCGCTGGCCGATGAAGTGGGCGACCAGGTTGCCGGCAGTCTCGACGATCTGATCGTCAAGTTGGTCAGCGAGCAGTGGCGCAGGCCGCCATCGGCGCGTAACGGTATGAGTGTAGAAGTGCTGATCGAGATGTTGCCCGATGGCACCATCATCAACGCCAGTGTCACCCGCTCCAGCGGCGATTCGCCTTTCGACAGCTCCGCCATCCAAGCGGTGCGCAACGTTGGCCGTATCGCTGAAATGCAACAATTGGATCGCGCTACTTTCGATCGACTTTACCGGCAGCGACGTGCCGTCTTCAAACCGGAGGATTTAGGCCTGTGAATACCCTGATGCGTATCGTCCTGCTCGGTCTGGCCATGTTGGTCGGTTCCGTGCAGGCGGCTGATCCTTTGGTGATCAGCACTGGTACTGACCGTGCGACACCTATTGCCGTCGTGCCATTCGGCTGGCAAAGCGGAACAGTGCTGCCGGAGGACATGGCCGAGATCATCGGTAATGACCTGCGCAACTCGGGGGTGTTCGAGCCGATCCCGAAGCAGAACATGATCAGCCTGCCGACCCAGGCCAGCGAGATCATCTACCGCGACTGGCAAGCCCTGGGCGCGCAATATGTATTGGTTGGCAACATGCTGCCCAGCGGCGGTCGTTTGCAGGTGCAGTTCGCCCTGTTCAATGTGGCGACCCAGCAGCAGGTGCTGACCGGCAGCGTGGGCGGCGCAACCGACCAGTTGCGCGACATGGCGCACCATATCGCCGATCTGTCGTTCGAGAAGCTGACCGGGGTCAAGGGTGCGTTTTCCACGCGCATGCTCTATGTCACGGCCGAGCGCTTCTCGGTCAACAACACCCGCTATACCCTGCAGCGTTCCGACTATGACGGCGCTCGTGCGGTGACCTTGCTGCAATCGCGCGAGCCGATCCTGTCGCCGTCGTTTGCCCCGGATGGTCGGCGCATTGCCTACGTGTCGTTCGAGCAGAAGCGTCCGCGTATCTTCGTCCAGCACATCGACACCGGTCGGCGTGAACAGATCACCAATTTTGCCGGCCTCAACGGCGCGCCGTCCTGGTCGCCGGACGGCAGCCGGCTGGCATTCGTGCTGTCGAAGGATGGCAATCCGGAAATCTATGTGATGGACATGGGCTCGCGGCAGTTGCGCCGGGTGACCAATCAGGGTTCGATCGACACCGAGCCGTTCTGGGGCAAGGATGGCAATACCATCTACTTCACCTCGGATCGATCCGGCAAGCCGCAGATCTACAAGACCAGCATCAACAGCGGCGCGGTGGAGCGGGTGACCTTCGTCGGCAACTACAACGCCAACCCGAAACTCTCCGCGGATGAGAAGACCCTGGTGATGATCCATCGCCAGGATGGTTACACCGTGTTCAAGGTCGCTGCCCAGGACCTGCAGCGGGGCAATTTGCGCATCCTTTCCGACACAAGTTTGGATGAGTCGCCCACTGTCGCGCCCAACGGCACCATGCTAATCTACGCGACCCGCCAGCAGGGTCGGGGAGTCTTGATGTTAGCGTCCATTAATGGACGCGTGAGGCTCCCTCTTCCTACCGCTCAAGGCGAAGTTCGAGAGCCTTCCTGGTCCCCCTACCTGAACTGATGCGGCGCTACACCGATTTATTGTTTTGAAATACTGCTTAACACACTGGGGTTCATTAGGAGTTACATGATGGAAATGCTGAAGTTTGGCAAATTTGCTGCACTGGGTCTGGCTCTGGCCGTTGCTGTTGGTTGTTCCTCCAAAGGTGGCGATGCTGCCGGTGAAGGCGCTGTAGATCCAAATGCTGGTTACGGTGCCGACACTGGCGCCGTAGATGGCAGCCTGAGCGAAGAAGCTGCTCTGCGCGCTATCACCACTTTCTACTTCGAATACGACAGCTCCGACCTGAAAGCCGAAGCTATGCGCGCACTCGACGTTCACGCTAAAGACCTGAAGGGTAATGGCGCTCGCGTCGTTCTGGAAGGCCACGCTGACGAGCGCGGCACCCGTGAATACAACATGGCTCTGGGCGAGCGTCGTTCGAAAGCCGTTCAGCGCTACCTGGTGCTGCAGGGCGTTTCCCCGGCGCAACTGGAACTGGTTTCCTACGGTGAAGAGCGTGCGATTGCCACTGGCAACGACGAGCAATCCTGGGCTCAGAACCGTCGCGTAGAACTGCGTAAGTAATAGCCATGCATACCTGCCGTCGTGCCTTGACTGTTTTGGCCCTCTGCCTGCCGTTCGCGGCTTGGGCCGAGGTTCCTGTGGTGGATAACAATGCCGATTATGGCAGCAGCAGTTACCCGCCATCGGGTTATGGCACGTCCGGCGCCTACGTCGGGGGAGGGGCTGAGGCCCCGACCTCGGCGCAAGGCATGGTGTTTACCCAGTTGCAGCAGATGCAGCAGGAAATCGCGCAACTGCGCGGCATGCTTGAAGAGCAACAGAATGAAATTCAGCGTTTGAAGCAAGAAGGCCTGGAACGTTACCAGGATCTTGATCGACGTTTGAGCAGTGGAGCAGCAGGTGCTGCGGCCACCCAGAATTCCCCAGCCGGTGGTGCTGCTAGCGCCAGCGGTAGTCCGGCAGCCGCTGCTGGCCAGGCGCAAGCGCCCGCCAGCAATGGTCCGGCTGACCCTGAAAAGGAAAAGCTGTTTTACGACGCCGCCTTCGATCTGATCAAGGCCAAGGATTTCGCCAAGGCCAGCCAGGCGTTCAGCGCCTTTGTGCGTAAGTACCCCAATAGCCAATACGCGGGCAATGCCCAGTATTGGCTGGGTGAGGTAAACCTGGCCCAGGGCGATCTGCAGGGTGCCGGCCAGGCCTTTGCCCAGGTCAGTCAGTCCTATCCGCAGCATGCGAAGGTGCCGGACTCGTTGTTCAAGCTTGCTGACGTCGAAATGCGTCTGGGCAACGCAGACAAGGCCAAAGGCATTCTGCAGGAAGTCATCGCGAAGTATCCGGGGAGTTCTGCGGCCCAGTTGGCGCAGCGGGACTTGCAGCGGATGCAGTAGAGGGGCAGCGACGAGCTGCAAGGCCATAAGCCGCAAGTAAGAACAAACAGCTCGGCGGTGTCCGTCAGACTGATTCGCTTGCAGCTTGCAGCTTGCAGCTTGCAGCTTGCAGCTTGCAGCTTGCAGCTTGCAGTGATAAACCCGCGCTTGTCGCGGGTTTTTTCGTTACAATCCGCGCCCCTTTTCCCGCAACGGAGGCGGATGGCCTGTTTAGCCGTCACGCCCGTGGCTGATATGCAAGATACCCTGCGAATTACCGAGATTTTCTACTCGCTGCAGGGCGAGACGCGCACCGCCGGCTTGCCGACCGTGTTCGTTCGCCTGACCGGCTGCCCCCTGCGCTGCCAGTACTGCGACACCGCTTACGCCTTCAGCGGCGGCGAAGTCATGTCCCTGGACGCCATCGTCGAACAGATTGCCGGTTACCGGCCGCGCTACATCTGCGTGACCGGTGGCGAGCCACTGGCGCAACCCAACTGCATTCCTCTGCTCGAGCGTCTGTGCGATGCCGGCTATCAGGTGTCGCTGGAAACCAGCGGCGCGCTGGATGTATCGGCGGTCGATCCGCGGGTGAGCAGGGTGCTCGACCTGAAGACCCCAGGCTCGGCGGAAGTCGCGCGCAACCGCTACGAGAATATCGAACTGCTGACGGCGAACGACCAGGTCAAGTTCGTGATTTGCTCGCGCGAGGACTATGACTGGGCGGTGACCAAGCTGATCCAGTACCGTCTGGACCAGCGTGCCGGCGAAGTGTTGTTCTCGCCGAGCCACCACGAGTTGAGCGCGCGTTCGCTGGCCGACTGGATAGTCGCCGACAACCTGCCCGTGCGCCTGCAAATGCAGTTGCACAAGATTCTCTGGAACGACGAGCCGGGACATTGATATGAGCGACAAGAAAGCGCTAATTCTTCTCTCTGGTGGCCTCGATTCGGCCACCGTGGTGGCGCTGGCCAAGGCCGAGGGCTACAGCTGTTACAGCATGAGTTTCGACTATGGCCAGCGCCATCGCGCCGAATTGCAGGCGGCCGAGCGGGTGGCCAGGCACCTGGGGGTGGTCGAGCACAAGGTGATCGGCCTGAACCTCGATGGCATCGGCGGTTCGGCGCTGACCGACAGCAGCATCGCGGTGCCGGAAAGCCCCACCGAAGGCATTCCGGTCACCTATGTGCCGGCGCGCAATACCGTGTTCCTGGCCCTGGCCCTGGGCTGGGCCGAGGTGCTGGGTGCGCGCGATATCTTCATCGGGGTCAATGCGGTGGACTATTCCGGCTACCCGGATTGCCGTCCCGAGTTCATTGCGGCCTTCGAACGCATGGCCAACCTGGCGACCAAGGCCGGGATCGAAGGCCAGGGTTTCCGTATCCAGGCGCCGCTGCAGAACATGAGCAAGGCCGAGATCGTCCAGGCCGGCATGCGCCATGGCGTGGATTACGCGCTGACGGTGTCCTGCTACCAGGCCGACGAGCAGGGGCGTGCCTGCGGCAAATGCGACAGCTGTCGCCTGCGAGCGGCCGGTTTTGCCGCGGCGGGCGTAGCCGATCCGACCCGGTATCGCTAAAAGTTTTCTCCGGGTGTTGATTTCCTGAATTAAATCAGTATCATGCGCCCTGCATCGGGTCGTTAGCTCAGTTGGTAGAGCAGTTGGCTTTTAACCAATTGGTCGTAGGTTCGAATCCCACACGACCCACCATTTTCACCATGGCGGTATGTAGTTCTAGGACGGGTAATGCAGTGCCGTCTTGCTAGTCTTGCAGCCGTATGGGGCGAACACTGGTTTCGCTCTGGAGTGATGTCAATATCGAATAGCCCGCCTTTTTAGGCGGGCTTTTTCGTTTTTAGAGCTTTTCCCTTCCTGTAGGCGTGCGAAACCGGCCTCGATGTGAGCGAAAATCACCGGGGTTGCGGCATGTTCAAAATTGCAGCATTGCACCGTCTTCAGGGATCTGCACGCGATCGCTGATGCCCTGTTCCTCGACGTACTTCTTCAGCGCCTCGCGGCTCAGGGCCATATGGTTGATCGCGTCGAGGTGGACCGCCACCACGGTGGCATTCGGCGCGGCTTGCGTGGCTCTGAGCACGTCTTCCTTGCCCATGATGATGGCGCCGTCGAAGTCGCTAAGCTGGGCGTAACCGGCGTTCAGCACTATGACTTCGGGGTTGTACCGGGCCAGCGCCTGATCGACCTCATTGCGCCAGATGGTATCGCCGGCGAGGTAAAGCGTCTTGTGGCCGGGGGCCTGGAACACCACGCCCATGGCTTCGCCGAGGAACTCAGCCACGGCGGGCAAGGCATACATCTGATCGGTGCCGTGCTGGCCGCCGGTCTTGCTCAGAGTCACCCCGCCGAACTCGGTTTTCTCGCTGAGGATGCGCACATCCTGGAAACCCTGGGCGCGAATGGTCCGGGCATCGGCCGCGTTCTGCACGAACAGCGGCAGATCCTTGGGCAGCAGCTTCTGCGCCGCATCGTCCCAATGGTCGAGATGGGTATGGGTGACGATCACCGCATCGACACCCTTGATCAGGTCGTCGGTGGAAAAAGGAAGCTCGACCAGGGGATTGCGCAGATAACTGCGATAGGTGTTCTCGAATCCCGGGTAGCTGCCTTTTTTGGCCAGCATGGGATCGATAAGGAAGGTGGTATCGGCGTAGCTGATCTTTACCGTGGCATTGCGGATCTGTTGCATCTGTACCGCGGCGCTGGCCGAGGCGGATGAGCCGGTGTTGGTGTCCTGGGCCCAGCTGACGCCGGCGGCGAGGCTGAGGGCAAGCAGCAGAGAGCTTGCGAGGGTGGGTTTGCACAGCATAAGGCGACTCCTGAGTGTTGATGTTGCGGAAGGAGTGCGCAGTGTGGGGATAGGGACCAAGCAGCGAAATCGGCCTGAAAGACAGCCTTCGATAAATTCGGGCCAAGTTTTGTGCGGGTGGTCTGCCGCATCCCGCGGGCCCTCAGCGCGCAGCGCCCGGCTCCATGCCAAAGCGGCGGCGATAGGCACCGGGCGTCAGTCCGACGACGCGGGTGAAGACTTTCCTGAATGCGCCCGGGTCCGCGTAACCCACTTCCCAGGCGACCCGCTCGATGGGCAGGCGGCCGGCCTGTAGCAACTCGCGGGCGTGGCCGACGCGTAGCCGCTGGCAGTAATCGGTGGTAGTCATGCCGGTGGCCTTGCGGAAGCGCCGCAGAAAGGTGCGCTCCTCAAGGCCGGCGCGTTGCGCCAGGTCGGCCAGGGCAACCTCCTCGGCAGCGGTCTCTTGCAACCATTGCTGCACGACGAGGATGGCGCTGTCGCCGTGATTCAGGCGCGGCGCAAAAGCGCTGTAGTAGCGTTGTTGCCGGCCCGGCGGGTCGATGACGAACATCTGTGCGGTATCGATCATGGCCCGGGCACCCAGGTAGCGGTCGACCAGCCGCAGTCCCAGGTCGGTCCAGGCCATCAGTCCGCCGGCCGTGATGATGTCATCGGCGTCGATGATGAGCTGGTCCACATCCAGGCGTACATCCGGGAAGCGGGCCATGAAGCGTTCGACATACAGCCAGTGGGTGGTCGCCGTGCGCCCGGCCAGCAGTCCGGTTTCGCCCAGCAGGAATGCCCCGGCGCATATCGATGCCAGCCTGACGCCGGCCTGGTGTTGTTGGCGCAGCCAGTCCCGATAGGGCCGAGCGGCCTCAGCGGAGATCGGCTCCTCCAGGCTCGGCGGCAATATCAGCACGCTGGGTGTGCTGCAGGCTGCGGGGTGGGAGTCATGCACTCGTCCGGGTGCCTGGCCGCTTTCGCCCAGCTGCCAATGACTGATGCGCAACGGCGCTCGGTGGGGGGCATCGAAGCGTCCGGCGATGCCGAACAGGTCGGTCAGGCCGAGTACCGTGGCCATCTGTACGCCGGGGTAGAGCAGGATACCCAGTTCGATTTGCGCTTGATTCGGCATCTGTCGATAGCACCCTTGAAGTTGTCGGCAGCGCCCCTTCGCAACGCGCCGTGGATGACCAATGATGGCCCCGTCATTTCCTACAGCATCTTCGCAGGAGCCAAGCATGAGCAAGTGTGCAGTGGTCGTAATCGATCTGCAAAATGAATACCTGGCAACGGGCAAGTTGCCTCTCAGCGGCATCGACGCTGCCGTCGCCAACGCGGCGCAAGTGATCGCCGCTGCCCGCGCCCAGGGCATCCCGGTGATCCACGTCCGTCACGAGTTCGCCCAGGGTGAAATGCCGGTGTTCGTCCCCGGCAGCGACGGCGTGCAGATCCAGGCCGCCGTTGCGCCCCAGCCTGGCGAACCGGTGGTGCTGAAGAACTACCCCAACTCCTTCCGCGAAACCAATCTCAAGCAGCTGCTGGACGAACGGGGCGTGGAGGAGCTGGTCGTGGTCGGTGCCATGAGCCACATGTGCGTCGATGCCGGGGTGCGTGCGGCGGCCGACATGGGCTACGCGGTCACCGTCATCCACGATGCCTGCGCCACCCTTGACCTGGAGTTTGGCGGCGTCAAGGTACCGGCGGCTCAGGTGCACGCCGCGATGATGGCCGCCCTCGGCTTCGCCTATGCGAGCCTGGCGTCGACCGCAGAGTATCTCGCCGCCTGAGCCCTGTGCCGACGAGCCTATTCCGGCCCGCGCGATGGCGCGAGCCGGATTGATGGTCAACGCGGGGCGCAGCGGCAATCGGTTGATGAGCCCCTGCGATCCGCCTGCCGCTGCACCCGTCATCAGTCAAGTACGATACTCGCCAGCCGTTACACCACTGCGGAATTGCCATGTCGCCACTGCAGGTCTGCATTGTCGCCTTCGAAGGCGTGAGCCTGTTTCACCTTTCCGTACCGGCGATGGTGCTGGGGGGCGCGCACGAGCACGCCGGCGGCCCTCGCTATGAGATCAGTTACTGCGCGGCGCAGCCGGGCACGGTGCGCTGTGATCAGGGGCTCACTGTCGAGGTGCCGGACGGGATGGTACCGATGACGCGCGCCGATATCGTCATAGTCCCGGCCTGGAGCGATCCCGAGGTGCCCGCGCCGGCACAGCTGATCGATGGCTTGCGTCGGGCCCATGCCAGCGGCGCCTTGATCGTCGGCCTGTGTCTCGGCGCCTTCGTCCTGGGTGACGCCGGCCTGCTCGATGGGCGGCAAGCGACCACGCACTGGGTGGCCCGTGAGGTGTTCGCTCGGCGCTTTCCCGCCAGTCACTTTCGTCCCGACGTGCTCTACGTGGAGGACGATAACGTCATCACCTCGGCCGGTACGGTGGCCGCCATTGATTGCTGCCTACACCTCCTGCGTCAGCGCCACGGCGCGGATGTGGCGAACCGCATCGCCCGGCTGCTGGTCACGCCCCCGCATCGTCAAGGGGGGCAGGCCCAGTACATCGAGCAGCCGGTTCCCCAGCTGCCGAGTGAGAGCCGCCTGCCTGAAGTGCTGGCCTGGGCGCGCGAGCATCTGCAGGACGCCTTGTCGCTGGATGCCCTCGCCGGGGTGGCCCATATGAGCCGCCGCACCTTCACCCGCCGATTCCGCGAAGCGACGGGCACCACCTTCATCAAGTGGCTCAATGCCGAGCGAGTGGCCAGGGCCCAGCAGCTGCTGGAAACAACAGACATGCCCATCGAGTGTGTGGCCTCGCAGGTCGGCTTCGGCACCGCGCTGTCGCTGCGTCAGCAGTTCGCTGCCCAACTGGGCACAACGCCTTCGGGCTACCGACGCACGTTTTGTCAGGCTGTGCGTGATCGCCACCTGTAAACACGGCGCCACGAGCCCAAGACTTTCAATGTGAGCCTCTCAGCGCTCGACCCAAAACAGGCAGGAATCGGCCAGAGCAGGCATTGCAGATACTGCCCTTAGACAACGCGGCTTCGACGATGGAAACGTCCATAGATAGGCTCGCCATGCGCGTGCGCGGCTCAGTATCCGGTCCGCCACGAATCTGCTGAGCTGGATTAAACATGTCGCTGCGCGCACTACGGCCCCTGATCGCGATTGCCCAGCACGGCTCCTTCGCCCGCGCGGCGGAGGCCGTTCACCTCACCCAGTCCGCCGTCAGTCTGCATGTGCGCAGCCTGGAGGAGCAGTTCAATGCCCTGCTGTTCGACCGCTCGCGGCGACTGCCTGTGCTCACCGAAGCCGGGCATCTGGCGGTGGAGCGGGCGCGGGAAATCCTGGCCATCTACGACAGCATCGCGGCGGACCTGGGCGACGGCAGCGAGCTGCGCGGGCGATTGAAGCTGGGCGCAATCCAGACGGCGCTGGCCGGTGTGCTGCCGGTCGCCTTGGCCGCCCTGAGCCGCGAGCACCCCAATCTGCGGGTCAACGTTTCATCGGGCATGTCCGCAGAGCTGGCGACGCGCATCGAGTCGGGCGAGCTGGACGCGGCTGTGACGACCGAGCCGGTCAAGCCTTACCCGCATGGGCTGGTGAGTACCCTGTTGTATGAAGAGGGCTTCTGGATCATCGCGCCGGCCGCTGTGTTCAGCGCCGATGCGCGCCGACTTCTCCAGGAACACCCCTTTATCCGCTTCGATCGCCGCGCCTGGGCAGGGCGCATCATCGAGCAGGAACTGCGGCGCATGCGTTTGCGGGTACAGACCAGCATGGAGCTGGACAGCCAGGACGCGATTATCCAGATGGTCTCGAGCGGGCTTGGGGTGGCGGTGATTCCGCTCTCGACCCGCGACTTACAGGCGCTGGATGGGGTGGTGAAAATACCTTTTGCCGATTCGCAGCGCATGCGCCGGGTGGTGCTGCTGGAGCGTGAGGACCGACCGGCCGGGCGTCTGGCCAGCGCCTTGAGCGAGGCCGTTCGCCGCCAGGTGAACGATGGCTGAACCATGAGTAATGCTTGAGTAACCATCAATTTAATATCGTTTTTTATCAGGTAACTACATCGTTATCGTAGCGCTCATTCCCGTTCACACGAGCGCTCATCATGCACACCAGCCCTGATTACCAAGCCCCCCCAGTCGCCCATTCTGCTGATGGCGCGTCGCGCCGCCGAGCTGCGTGGCGAAGGTGAGGATGTCATCGATCTGACCCTGGGCGAGCCGGACTTCAGTGCTCCCGAGCATGTTCTGGCTGCGGCCCGCAACGCGTTGCAACAGCGCCTCGGTTACACGCCGGCCAATGGCCTGCCGGCGCTGCGCTCGGCCATTCGCCGACGCCTGGCCATGGATCGCGGCCTGCACTATCAGGACGATCAGGTCGCCGTTGGCTGCGGTGCCAAACAGATCATCTGCAATGCCTTCACTGCCACGCTCAAGGCCGGTGACGAGGTGCTGGTACCCGCGCCTTATTGGGCCAGCTACCCGGACATGATCCGCATATGCGGCGCTTCGCCGCTGATTGTGCCGACCACTGCCGCGCAAGGCTTTCGCTTGACCGCCGAACAGCTTGCCAGCGCACTCCAGCGCGCTAGAAGTCCTCGCTGGCTGGTACTCAACGCACCCGGCAACCCGTCGGGTACCCTCTACAGCAAGGAGGATCTGGCAGAGCTGGCGCGGGTGCTAGAACTGCACGCAGACCAGCACGCTCAGTCAGCTCGCCACCATCGCGGCGTTGGACGGCCCACGGGAGTTCCTGCGCGAGCGCAACGAGATCTACCGCCAGCGGCGAGATGCCGCCCTGGAAGTCCTGCGCGCCTGCTCGCTGCTGGAGGTGAACTGTCCTGAGGGCGCGTTTTATCTGCTACCCCAGATCAAGGGGGTCAAGGATGATCAGGCGCTGGCTTTCGACCTGCTCAAGGCAGGCGTCGCCACGGTCCCCGGGAGTGCGTTCGGCATACCGGGCCACCTTCGACTGTCATTCGCCACCGATCAAGCCAGCCTGGTGGAGGGCTGCCGCCGTCTGGTGACGGCTGTGGGTAACGCGCGATGACCACCTTGCTGCTACTCGCACTGGTGCCCATCGCCCTGCTGATCGGCATGGGAACCTGGCTACGCCATTCGGGTTTTCTGCAGGAGTCGTTCTGGCCCCAGGCGGAACGGCTTGGCTACTACCTGCTGCTGCCGTCGCTGTTCTTTCACAGCCTGGCCACGGCGCAACTGAGCGAAGTGCCGGTGCGGGACATGATTCTCGCGTTGCTGCTGTCTACCGTCGCGGTGGCAACCTTGCTTGTTGCACTGCGGCCTGTCGTCAGCGTCGATGACGCGGCCTTCACCTCGTTGTTTCAGGGCGGCGTGCGCTTCAACAACTACGTGGGCGTGTCGGTCGTGGCAGGTCTGTTCGGTGCCCAGGGTATTGCCCTGGCCGCCGTGGCGAACGCGGCGATAGTGCCGACGGTGAACGTACTCTGTGTACTGGTATTCGCGCGCTATGGCTCCCACGGCCGATTGTCCCTCAAAGCCATAGGTCGGCAACTGGCGCTCAACCCGCTGGTGGTCGCCTGCCTGCTGGATATAGCGGTTCAGGCTACCGGGCTCGGCATTCCCGCGGGTATCGGCGCAGTGCTGAAGGCGCTCGGCCAAGCCTCGCTGCCGCTCGGGCTGCTGTGCGTCGGCGCCGCCTTGAACCTGGGCGCTGCCGCCAGCTGGATCAAGCCGATCGGCCTCTCGTCCATCGCCAAGTTTCTGCTCATGCCCTTGGCCACCTTAGGCTTCTGTCATGTCTTCGGCTTGCGCGGCGAGGCCGCAATCGCGGCAATCCTGTTCCAGGCTCTGCCGACTGCCTCATCGTCCTACATCATGGCTCGTCAGCTTGGCGGGGATGCGCCCTTGATGGCGGGCATCATCGCCGGCCAAACACTGCTTGCTGGCATCGCACTGCCCCTGGTGGTGGTGAGCATGGGGCTTTTATCCTTGTGAACCATGCCCATCGCTCCTGCAGGCCATTTCCTTTTGCGCCATTTGTGCCGCTATCCAGGTGGCACTGGATTTTCATGGTGGCACGCTCCAGTAAATGACCGATTATTCGAATCTGCTCATACGGCCGCTGGATAGCAACCACGACAGGCCTGGATTCCATTGCGGTGTAGCCATCGCTGGATGACTACATTCAAAAGCAGGCCCGGGCTCAGCGTCATGGCGTGGGGAAAATGTTGCTGGTCGATGCCATCGATGATCAAGCCCGGTGCTTCTATGAGCAATTGCGATTATCGGACTAGCGTTCGATAATCGCATCGTTGTTGCTCCCGTCTGCTTTGGAGGTCGTATGACCGATGCGCGTCCGCCGCTGTCCGGCCTGGTGCCGCCGGTGTATGTTTCACCGGCCAAACGCATCGCCGAGCTGAGCGGCGATCCGAACTTCATGACCTCGCTGGCTCGAGGCCTGGCGGTGATCAATGCCTTCCAGGAGCGCAAGCGCCACCTGACCATCGCGCAGATCAGCCACCGCACCGAGATTCCCCGCGCAGCCGTGCGCCGCTGCCTGTATACCCTGATGAAACTGGGTTATGCGACCAGCGACGGACGCACCTATTCGCTGCTGCCCAAGGTGCTGACCCTCGGCCATGCCTACCTGTCGTCGACGCCCTTGGCGGTCTCGGCGCAGCCCTACCTGGACCGCATCAGCGAGCAGCTGCACGAGGCCTGCAACCTGGCCACCCTGGAAGGCGAGCAGGTGCTCTACATCGCCCGCTCGGCGATTCCGCAGCGGCTGATCTCGGTGGACTTGAGCGTCGGCAGTCGCCTGCCGGCCTACTGCACCTCGATGGGCCGCATCCTCCTCGCCGCGCTGGACGACGACAGCCTGC
>RCUR01000391.1_pt1 | contig 15496 bp, 13 predicted proteins | sample 2166151 | NCBI WGS metagenome assembly RCUR01 (sample SAMN09932785, study PRJNA488358) | compost metagenome | isolation source: compost soil in an enriched community | place: Germany: Experimental Botanical Garden
TCGGCGCCGATGAAGAGATCCTTCAGGATTTCCTGGTTGAGGCCGGCGAGATTCTTGAGCAACTGTCCGAACAACTGGTCGAGCTGGAAAGCCGTCCGGATGACGCAGATCTGCTCAACGCAATTTTTCGCGGTTTCCACACTGTAAAAGGGGGCGCCGGCTTCCTTCAGCTCAATGAGCTGGTGGAGTGCTGTCACATCGCCGAAAACGTGTTCGACATCCTGCGCAAGGGTGAGCGTCGCGTTGATGCAGAACTGATGGACGTTGTCCTCGAAGCACTGGACGCGGTGAACAGCATGTTCAGCGAAGTCCGTGAGCGTGCACCGATCACCGCTGCCACCCCGGAACTGCTGGCCGCCCTGGCGCGTCTGGCCGAACCGCAATCGGCGGATGCCGCCCCGGCATCGCCGGTGGCCGAGATGATCGAAGAACTGGTCGTCGAAGGCGACGCGTCTGGCGACATCACCGATAACGAATTTGAACAACTGCTGGACTCGCTGAACGCCGTCAAGGCTGAAGCTGAAGCCCCGGCCGCTGTTGCACCTGCGCAAACGGCGGCTGAAGCCGCGAGCGACGAAATCACTGACGCCGAGTTCGAGTCTTTGCTCGATCAGTTGCATGGCAAAGGCCAGTTCGCGGCGGATGCCGTGGCTCCGACCGCAGCGGCTGCGGTAGCCCCGGCGGCGGGCGACAGCTCGGATATCACCGACGACGAATTCGAAGCCCTGCTCGATCAACTGCATGGCAAGGGCAACTTTGCCGTTGAAGCACTGGAATCGGCGATCGCCTCGGCACCGGCTGCGCCAGCCGCGCCGGCAGCCGCCGCAGCCGGCAGCGATCTGATCAGCGATCACGAGTTCGAATCGCTGCTCGACGAATTGCACGGCAAAGGCAAGTTCACTGACGTTGGCGCCGCGACTGCCGGCGCCGCGACTGCCGGCGCTGCTTCCACGGTGGCTGCGCCTGCCGCCAAGGCTGCGGCCGCTCCGGCTGCTGCGCCGAAGGCAGCTCCCAAGCCTGAGCCGAAAGCCGAAGCGCCGAAACCGGCTGCCGCTGCTGCACCGGCTCCGGCCCGTGCCGCCGCTGCGCCGCCACCGGAAAAACCGGCTAGCGAAGCCGAGACCACCGTGCGGGTCGACACCGCGCGTCTCGACGAAATCATGAACATGGTCGGCGAGTTGGTGCTGGTGCGTAACCGCCTGGTCCGCCTGGGCCTCAACAGCGGCGACGAAGCCATGTCCAAGGCCGTGTCGAACCTCGACGTGGTCACGGCTGACTTGCAGACCGCGGTGATGAAGACGCGGATGCAGCCGATCAAGAAGGTCTTCGGGCGCTTCCCGCGTCTGGTTCGCGACCTCGCGCGTCAGCTCAAGAAAGAGATCAACCTGGAACTGGTGGGCGAAGAAACCGACCTCGACAAAAACCTTGTCGAGGCCCTGGCCGACCCGCTGGTCCACTTGGTGCGCAACGCTGTTGACCACGGCATCGAGTCGCCGGAAGAGCGCGAGGCATCGGGCAAGGCCCGTGGCGGTCGTGTTGTTCTGGCCGCCGAGCAGGAAGGCGACCACATCCTGTTGTCGATTTCCGATGACGGCAAAGGCATGGACCCGAACGTCCTGCGCGCCATCGCGGTAAAACGCGGTGTGATGGACAAGGACGCAGCCGATCGCCTGAGCGATACCGAGTGCTACAACCTGATTTTCGCCCCGGGTTTCTCGACCAAGACCGAGATCTCCGACGTGTCCGGCCGCGGTGTCGGCATGGACGTGGTGAAGACCAAGATTTCCCAGCTCAACGGTTCGATCAACATTTACTCGACCAAGGGCCAGGGCTCGAAGATCGTCATCAAGGTGCCGCTAACCCTCGCGATCATGCCAACCCTGATGGTCATGCTCGGCAATCAGGCGTTTGCGTTCCCGTTGGTCAACGTCAACGAAATCTTCCACCTCGACCTGTCGACCACCAACGTCGTCGACGGCCAGGAAGTGGTGATCGTGCGGGACAAGGCGCTGCCGTTGTTCTACCTCAAGCGCTGGCTGGTCAGCTCCGCCGCTCACGAAGAGCAGCGCGAAGGCCATGTGGTGATCCTTTCGGTGGGCACCCAGCGGATCGGCTTCGTCGTCGATCAACTGGTGGGCCAGGAAGAAGTGGTCATCAAGCCATTGGGCAAAATGCTCCAGGGAACCCCGGGCATGTCCGGCGCCACCATCACCGGTGACGGCCGCATCGCGCTGATTCTCGATGTTCCGAGCATGCTCAAGCGTTACGCCACACGGCGTATTTGATTCTGGTGGAGCGAGGCGCCTGGCCTCGCTCCATCTAATGGAGTGTTTATGGCAGTCAAAGTCCTGGTGGTGGACGATTCGGGGTTTTTCCGCCGCCGCGTCTCGGAAATTCTTTCAGCGGATTCCAATATCCAGGTCGTCGGCACGGCGACCAACGGCAAAGAGGCGATCGATCAGGCGCTGGCCCTCAAGCCGGATGTGATCACCATGGACTACGAGATGCCGATGATGGACGGCATCACCGCCGTGCGGCACATCATGCAGCGCTGCCCGACCCCGGTGTTGATGTTCTCCTCGCTGACGCACGAAGGCGCCCGGGTCACCCTGGATGCGCTGGACGCCGGCGCGGTGGATTTCCTGCCGAAGAATTTCGAAGACATCTCGCGCAATCCCGAGAAGGTCAAGCAACTGCTGTGCGAGAAGATTCTCAGCATCTCGCGCAGTAATCGTCGTGTCAGTCACTACAGTGCTCCGGCGCCTGTCGCTGCGCCAGCGCCGACGCCTGTGCCTTCCAGCGTGGGCAGTTTTGCCAGCAGCGCGCCCGCGCGTCCGGCACCGGCACCGATCCCGGTGCGTACGCATGCACCCGCTACGGCGTCGCCCGCGCCAAAACGCAAGGCCTACAAACTGGTGGCCATCGGTACGTCCACCGGCGGCCCGGTGGCCCTGCAACGGGTGTTGACCCAATTGCCGGCCAACTTCCCGGCCCCGATCGTGCTGGTTCAACACATGCCGGCGGCCTTCACCAAGGCCTTCGCCGAGCGCCTGGACAAGCTCTGCCGCATCAGCGTCAAGGAAGCCGAGGATGGCGACATCCTGCGTCCGGGCCTGGCGTTGCTCGCACCGGGTGGCAAGCAAATGATGATCGACGGCCGTGGCGCGGTGAAAATCCTCCCGGGCGACGAACGTCTGAACTACAAGCCGTGCGTGGACATCACCTTCGGTTCGGCGGCGAAATCCTACGGCGACAAAGTTCTGGCGGTGGTGTTGACCGGCATGGGCGCCGACGGCCGTGAAGGCGCGCGTCTGCTCAAGCAGGGCGGCAGCGCGGTGTGGGCACAGGATGAGGCAAGCTGCGTGATCTACGGCATGCCGATGGCCATCGTTAAAGCCGACCTCGCCGACGCGGTGTACAGCCTCGACGACATCGGCAAGCACATTGTCGAGGCGTGTCTCTGATGGATGTTTTAAGCCTTATCGGGATCATCATGGCGTTCGTCGCCATCATCGGTGGTAACTACCTTGAAGGTGGTCACCTCGGTGCGCTGGCCAACGGCCCGGCGGCATTGATCGTACTGGGCGGCACCATCGGTGCCGCACTGCTGCAATCGCCGATGAGCGCGTTCAAACGCGCCATGCAGATTCTGGCGTGGATCCTGTTTCCGCCACGGGTCGATCTGGCCGGTGGTATCGATCGCGTCGTCAACTGGAGCCTCACCGCGCGCAAGGAAGGCCTGCTGGGTCTGGAAGGCGTGGCTGATGCCGAACCTGACAACTACTCGCGCAAAGGCCTGCAACTGCTGGTCGATGGCGCCGAGCCGGAAGCGATCCGCAGCATCCTCGAAGTGGACTTCTACACCCAGGAAGCCCGTGACATCGAAGCGGCGAAAGTCTTTGAAAGCATGGGCGGCTACGCGCCAACCATCGGCATCATCGGTGCGGTGATGGGCCTGATCCACGTGATGGGCAACCTCGCCGATCCGACGCAATTGGGCAGCGGCATTGCCGTGGCCTTCGTCGCGACCATTTACGGCGTGGCCAGTGCCAACCTGGTGTTGCTGCCAGTGGCGGCCAAGCTGAAGTCAATCGCGTTGCGGCAGTCGCGTTATCGCGAAATGTTGCTGGAAGGGATCTTGTCGATCGCCGAAGGTGAAAACCCTCGCTCCATTGAGTTGAAGCTGCAAGGCTTCATGGATTAAGGGAATAACCTCATGGCACGACGTCGCCACCAGGAAGAGCATGTAAACCACGAACGCTGGCTGGTTTCCTACGCTGACTTCATCACGCTGCTGTTCGCGTTCTTCGTGGTCATGTACTCGATTTCGTCGATCAACGAAGGCAAGTACAAAGTCATTTCCGAAGCGCTGATCGGCGTCTTCACCGACTCCGACCGCTCGCTCAAACCGATCCCGATTGGCGATGAACGACCGAAGACCGTGACCCCGGCCAAGCCGCTGGTCAAGGACGCTGAGCAGGTTGACGCCGGTATTGCCGGTGCCAGCGATCCGCTGAAAAGCATCGCCGATGACATCAGCGCCGCGTTCGGCGATTTGATCAGCTCCAATCAGATGACCGTGCGCGGCAACGAGTTGTGGGTCGAGATCGAACTCAATTCCAGCCTGTTGTTCGGCAGTGGCGACGCCATGCCCAGCGACATCGCGTTCAACATCATCGACAAGGTCGCGGCGATCCTGAAGCCGTTCGACAACCCGATCCATGTCGAAGGTTTCACCGACGATCAACCGATCCGTACCGCGCAGTACCCGACCAACTGGGAGCTGTCCTCGGCACGCTCGGCGAGCATCGTGCGCATGCTGGCGATGCAAGGGGTGAACCCCGGTCGCCTGGCTTCGGTGGGCTACGGCGAGTTTCAGCCGGTGGCCAACAACGCCACCGCCGAAGGCCGCGCCCGCAACCGTCGCGTGGTGCTGGTGGTGTCGCGCAACCTCGATGTTCGCCGCAGCCTGACCGGCACCGGAACCGCCCATGCGCAACCGGATGCCGCATTGAAGCGTGCTGGCACACAAACTGCACCGACCCCGGTCAAGTCGCCGGTACGAGAGAGCGCCGTCAATTCTCCGTCACCCGCATTAACACGTTGAGCTATTTCCCGGTCGAATCGACCGGGAGGAACAATCCGAATGAGAGTCTGGGCAGTTGCCAATCAAAAGGGTGGTGTTGGTAAAACCACTTCCTCCATCGCTTTAGCCGGTTTACTGGCGGAGGCGGGCAAGCGCGTGGTCGTGGTCGATCTCGACCCCCACGGCTCCATGACCAGCTACTTCGGCTACGATCCCGACGCCCTGGAGCACAGCAGCTACGACCTGTTCCTGCACAAGGGCAACGTGCCCCAAGGCCTGCCGGGTCAACTGCTGCTGTCGACCAGTGACGAACGCATCTCCCTGTTGCCCTCCAGCACCGCGCTGGCCACCCTTGAGCGCCAGTCGCCGGGGCAGAGCGGTTTGGGCCTGGTGATTGCCAAGAGCCTGGCGCAACTGTGGCAGGACTTCGATTACGCCGTGATCGACAGCCCGCCGTTGCTCGGCGTGCTGATGGTCAATGCCTTGGCGGCGAGCCAGCAACTGGTGATCCCGGTGCAGACCGAACACCTGGCGGTCAAGGGCCTGGAGCGCATGGTCAACACCCTGGCGATGATCAACCGCTCGCGCAAACAGGCGTTGCCCTTCACCATCGTGCCGACCCTGTTTGACCGCCGCACCCAGGCGTCCCTCGGAACGTTGCGCGTGCTGCGCGACAAATTCCCCGACGAAATCTGGCAAGGCTATATCCCGGTGGACACGCGCCTGCGCGATGCCAGCCGCGCCGGTCTGACGCCTTCGCAATTCGACGGCAAGAGCCGTGGCGTTCTCGCTTACCGTGCGTTGCTCAAGCATCTGCTGGCGGCGCAACTTGTTGCGCAGGTGGCGTGACATGAGCCCAATTCCTGTAGGAGCGAGCTTGCTCGCGATGGTCGTCAACGATGACGCGGGAAACCTGACACCCCGTGGCGCTCTCAGGTTCATCGCGAGCATGCTCGCTCCTACAGGTGCGTGCTCATGAACCGGCCATTGAAGACCACTTCGCGCCCGCAACTGGCATTGCAGTCCTACCTGGACAGCTTGCTGCAGGAAGTGACCGAAGAATTGACGCTGCCCGTAGAGGCAGTGGCCGAGGAGATCGCCGCAGAAGCGGTGCTGGACGAGTTTCAGGCAGCGGTGCTCGAAGAGCAGGCCCGCGACGCCGCAGCCGCTGTGACGGTCGTCCCGGTGCAGGCATCGGTGGCGCCAGTGTTCAAGGCGCCGGTGATCGAAGCTCCGGTCCCTGTTATGGCGCCGGTCTCGACCATCGCGCCGCTGCTGCAAGCCTTGGTGCCACCACCTGTCGAGGCGCAGCCAGCAGTCGTCGAAGTGCAGCAAACCCTGGTGCCGCCGGTCGTCGATGTGCATCTACCACCGAGCAACACGCCGCCCCCGGTTGAGTCCGACGGTCGTCCGTCCTGGGCTGCCGAACCCTTCGAATGCCTGCTGTTCGATGTCGCCGGCTTGACCCTGGCGGTGCCGCTGGTGTGCCTGGGGTCGATTTACTCCCTGGCCGGCCACGAGTTGACCCCATTGTTCGGCCAGCCCGAATGGTTCCTGGGCATCCTGCCGAGCCAGGCCGGCAATCTCAAGGTGCTCGATACCGCGCGTTGGGTCATGCCCGACCGTTACCGCGACGATTTCAAACAGGGCCTGCAATACGTGATTTCGGTCCAGGGCTATGAATGGGGCCTGGCGGTGCATCAGGTCAGCCGCTCGTTGCGTCTGGACCCGAATGAAATCAAATGGAGAAGTCACCGGGGTCAGCGGCCATGGCTCGCCGGCACCGTGATTGAGCACATGTGTGCATTGCTTGACGTTTCCGCACTGGCCGAGTTGATCGCCAGCGGTGGGGCAAAGCACCTCGGCGGCCACAAGCCGCTACATAAACCGACATAGCAGCCGACATAACAATCAGGCGACGGCATTGTTGAATGCCGCCACACAGAACACACACCGCTCAGAGCGGTTTTTTCGAGGGGTCAGGGTATGAGTAGTCAGGCGACGAATGCAAAAGGTTCTGAAGATCCGATCCTGCAATGGGTGACCTTCAAACTGGACAACGAGACTTACGGCATCAACGTAATGCGCGTTCAGGAAGTGCTGCGCTACACCGAGATCGCTCCGGTGCCGGGCGCGCCAAGCTACGTGCTGGGTATCATCAACCTGCGCGGTAACGTGGTCACCGTGATCGACACCCGTCAGCGCTTCGGCCTGATGAATGCCGAGATCAGCGACAACACCCGTATCGTCATCATCGAAGCCGACAAGCAAGTGGTCGGGATCATGGTCGACAGCGTGGCTGAAGTGGTTTACCTGCGTCAGTCGGAAATCGAAACCGCGCCGAACGTGGGTAACGAAGAGTCCGCCAAGTTCATTCAAGGCGTGTGCAACAAGAACAACGAATTGCTGATCCTGGTCGAGCTGGACAAGATGATGAGCGAAGAAGAATGGTCGGAACTGGAGAGCATCTGATTGATTCTCGAGGTCGCGGTCATTGTCCTGTTCCTCTTCTGGGCAGGCACACTGGCAATGTTTGTGTCGTACATCAAGGCGCAGCGGGTGATCGCTGCGCAACAGGCTCAGGGCGATGCGTTGCGTGACCAGCGCATCAAAGACTTGGCCAAGCGTGTCGACGACTACCAGAACGGCAACGTGCGCATGGGCGACGCCCTGCACGAGTTGCGCGCGGTGGTGAATCCGTTGCCGGACAAGATTGTCGCGCTTGAACAACGCGACCCGTCGAGCCTGTCATTCGCCCAGGCGGCGAAACTGGTGGGCATGGGCGCAAGCGTGGATGAACTGACTCAGTCGTGTGGGTTGACCCAGGCTGAGGCGGAGTTGATGCGCAAGTTACATAAGGGCAGCTAAGAGCTTCGAGCTTATAGCGGCAAGCAATATCAAAAGATCGCAGCGTTCGGCAGCGCCTACAGGGGAAACGCTAATCCTGATGTAGGAGCGGTCGAAGGCTGCGATCTTTTCATTTATGCATAAAGTACCGCCTGTCGGGACTGTCAGATCTGACAGTAGATAACAATCTTCGATGCTCAACATACTCAAGATGAAATCAACTTCATCAGGGTGTGAATATGAAACTCTTACTGTTCTTGACTTTAGTTTTTTCCGCTGCTGTTAATGCCATGTCTGGTCCGGCGTTAGTGGCAGACTTGAATGCAAAATATCAAAACAATGTTGCGCAGTGTTCAAATGGCACTCCTGCCTATTATTGTTCCGGTGTTCTTTTGCGGGCGGTAGACTACAGCACATTTTTCAAATTCTGGGATTATGGTTCACAGGCGACAAAGCTTGGATCCGTTGCATTCACTTATATCCGCTCGGATGTCGGTAGTACTGCACTTAACGGAAACAGAAAAAGCGGCTTTATCTTGAAGGACCAGACTTCAGCATTGGCGGTGGGTAAGGCCGTGAGTCTGCGTTGTATTTTCCCTTTTCCGACCGAATCACTCAATGAACGGGCAGACCACGGTTGTGGATTTGCACCGAAAGTGGCACAAGCGGATCCTGATCTTGCCAATTGTGCAAAGTTATGGGGCTCTCCCACTACGGCTGCGGCATGGTTGAAAAATTTCAAGGAACATGATTCTTTGCCAAAGAACCAATGTTCGTTAAGTACGGTTGTCGCTGCGCAATTCAAGGCCAGTCTGGAAGCACACAAGCTCATGGATGCAACGTGGACGGCCAAGCCCACTGAGGTCCTGGTTGAAACCTGGGATGAAAGCAAGCCTGAGAAACTTCCAGTCGAGGCCGTGTTTTACGAGGCTTCATCACCGGCTAAATTGGCGGACGCACAGAAATTTCAACGTGAGTATTATCTTGAGACGTCTTTGTACGTCCCTATTGTGAAAATCAATATGGCCGCAGCCAACAAGCAGATATTCAGTTTTGATGCGAAAGATCAACGATTCGGTCAGTTGGTCGCGGAAAGGCTGAACAGCCGATACAACAATGTTTCAAATAACTGTAGCGCAAAGCCTGCGTATTATTGCAGTGGTGTGATAGTGCGTACCACTGGGGCCAAGCCGTCTTACCATTCCTGGAATCCAAGCCCTACGGCAATCAACAAGAAAGGGGTTCCTTTTTCTTACCTGCGTAAGGATTTAGGCATCACAAAACTGGCGTGGGGAGATCTTCACGGTTTTATTTTCAAGGACTTCGCCACTGCAGAGCGGCTGGGCACCTATCCGATCAGCCTACTGTGCTCGTTTCCTACGGATGCCGCGAGTTGGTACCGCGCAGGCGTTGGTGGTTGTGGAGCGCACAGTTCCTATCCCGCCAACAGTCGTTCCTGCCCCGAAGAAGGTGTCACCACTCTAGAGAAGTGGAAAACACATTATCGATCAGTGGCGGGTTCCGGATCTTTTTCAAACAGAAATAAACATCAATGTGGATTCACTTCTAGTGTTGAACAGTTTGCCATCAGCCTTGAAGCGCGAGCTCATTTTGAGCCGCCTGCGGGTGAGCGCCCACAGCACAACGAGATAATCATGTCTCTTTGGCCCCAGGATATTCCGAAGCAACTACCGCTTTACGCGTTTTTCTATCTTCAACGCCAAGACGGTGGTTCAGGGGTGACGGGGGCCAAGTACATCCAGCAGGACTATTTCAACATGACCGGTGATGTGTTGCCTGTTATCAGAGTGGATCTTGCACCCGGGGCAGCGGCCGCGTTCAGTTTTCATGAAGCAGATCAGGCCACAGCGGTGAAAGGACGTTAAGCGCGCTCGTCGCGATTGAGGTTGAAAGGCATAAGGTGTGGATTATCTGCACTTTATGCCTTTTTTTTCGGGGGGATTCAAAGCGTGACGCGCAATACACGAGAAAACATTAGATTATCGTTAGAGCCTGAGCGGTGAACGCTGTAGTTTATCGGCACGACCTTGCCCGCATTTTCTGTTACCCAGTGTGCCGGAATGTTAAAGGTCATCGACGAACTGTTTTGAATCGGCTGGCTCTCGGTATCCCGGACCACCACGCCATGCCACCTTACTCTTACGGTATAACCGGAAGTCATGTTCAAGAACTTGACGGTTACATTTTTTCTGTCTGCGGAAAGTCGCGGCTGACTGAGATCAAATAGTTGTGGGTCGATACTCAATGAGAGTGATTTGGAAATGAGCAGCGGCGCGCCAGGGGTCGGGCGGACGCTATAGTTGACAGTGACAAGGCTGTCAATGGAATCGATAACTTCCAGGCGAGGAATTCTAAAGTTCAGCTTTCCGGGGATGCCTACGGTCAGTGTCTCGGTGTCATATTTATAACGGCCATTTGTCCAGCGTACCCTCACGGTTTGCCCGCCGAGCATGCCGACGTAGTGTGGCACCTGCACATTGACATGTGTGCTGTTATAAACGTCGTTGAAGTTCAGACGTTTACCGTCAGCACCGTAGGCCTCCAGAACTTTGGGGGCAGTAAGGTCCAATGCATTGAGTTCAGTACTCATCTCTTTAACTCCTTTTGGGGGACATCAAGTGCGCGGCGGATTGCCTGCACTGCTTACAGCTCTACTCTCAATACCTGAGAGAACTGGCTTTGCTCATCGATACCGATCTGATTCACGCTGTAGTTGATCAATACGGTTTTTCCTTTGTTTTCTGATACCCAGTCCGCGGGGATTGAAAACTCTGCAGTGACCCCTGTTTTCATATCCTGCCATTGCGTCCGGTGGGTGATGATTCCGCCGAAACGGACGCGTGCCTGATATCCGTTGGTCATTGCCGGATATCGCACCGTCACTGTGGTTTGGTCGGGGGTAAGCCTTGGAGGGGGCAGCACGAATTCCTGGGCGTCTACCGCCAGGCTGAGCGGATCGGATCGGTGCAATGGGCCGTTCGGGTAGGTACGTACCGTGAAACTGACGGGAACGGTACTGCCTATGGAATCCACAACTTCCATGCGTGGAACGTTCAGGTTCATTGCGCCAACGGCCGTCACCGGTGTGATTGCACTGTCGTAGACATGGCGCGCGGACGCGTAACGGACACGAATGGTCTGCCCAATCGCCATTCCTACATATTGTTCAATCTGAACTGTTATGTGCCTGGCAGTGTAGATGTCGGACATTTTCAGGCGATCACCTTGCGCGCCATAGGCTTCCAGGACTTTGGCGGGCTTCAAGATGATTGTGGTTTTGACTGTGAAGGATTTAGCCTCGGACTCGGGCGATGCACTTCCACGAGCCACGCGCAAGGTGACATTGACCGCGCTTTGGTCGCTTTCGTTGGCCCAAGCCAACGGTATAGGGAACTCTAGTGCTCCGTTTCCTGAATAGGTCTTGGGCGTAGTCTCGCGCTCTATTCGCCCCTGCCAATGAACGCGGACGCTGTCGTCGGCCAATAGACCGGCACCTGAGGCAACAACCTGAATGCTGGAAAGGTAAGCAGGATCCAGTACATCTCCTTGTTCGCCTGTAACCGTGGGTGCAGGTATGCGATTCACGTTTACGCTGACTTCAGTGGGAATGGCCCAAGGGGCAAAGGCATGTGGACGGTTGCCACAGCGATCAATCACCTGGAAGGTAATTGAGTGCTTACCATCCCCCGCACGCTTGATCAGCTTCTCATCGAACAAGATTAAAATCGGATGGTTTTTCGGGTCACTTATTTGCTCAGGAGTGACGGGATAAAACATCACCTGTTCTTCATTGCCCCATCGCGCCATTATGCGGTCGAATGGCGTGATGTTCGGATAAGGTTCGATAAGCATGACAATGCCGTTTTTTGCCATTGCGGCATCGACACCCTTCCCGATATCGGGAATGAAGCTATACAACAGGCGGGGATGACCTTGTGGTTCGGGTTTATCGAGCACACCACCCGGAAGTGTTCGCTTGATCAGAATGTTGAGCTTGAACGAGTCGGCTTCGTTGTGGCTGGAACGGATAATACGATAAAAAACCGGAAACGCCCTTCCATCCAGTATCTGGCCCGCCGGTACATGGAAAAAAACGGGGGCTGTAAGTTTTTCGGAGGTGTCGAGGATTTCCGTCAGTACGGGAGTTACGTCGTCGCCCCAGAAGAGCTGGCACCTTTGGCCTATTGCGTTATCGAGCCACGGATCAACGCTGACGAGCAGATCGGCATTAAGGGGGGCGGCGCCAATGCCGCCGTGGTAACCCTCATTACCACCAATCGGTGAAATCCATGCGGGAATATCTGGTGCTCCTAGGGCCAGCGTATTGCTGTCCGTGGAGTTCTCATCGGTCTCGGGGGGCAAAGTCATCGGAGTGCTCCTGTCAGGGCAGCGCCGAGAACTATTCCATCGGAGCTGTCACTTCATCAGGCGACAACCGCGACTTTTCGCGCAACTGTCAGATCTGACAGTTGCGATGAACGGTATAACTGGGTGGGGCTTCGAGTCAGAGCCGGGGCGATCGCGTCGCTAGAAGATTCAAGCGGCAAGCAAAATCAAAAGATCGTAGCCTTCGGCAGCTCCTACATCAGGATTAGCGTTTCCCCTGTAGGCGCTGCCGAAGGCTGCGATCTTTTGCTTTCAGGGCTTAATAATCATCCCCACGCTCGGTAACATCCTTCTCGACCATCGGCGCATTCGGGTCCTGCCCCTCGGGGAATTTGCCCTTCAGGTTCCACGCAAACGCGATGATTTCGGCGATGGTGCGGTACAACTCTTCGGGAATGCTGTCGCCCAGTTCCATCCGCGCCAGCAAGCGCACCAACTCGGCGTTCTCGTAGATTGGGACTTCGCAATCGCGAGCAATGCGCAGGATTTCTTCGGCCAGTTCGTCATCACCTTTGGCGGTGAGGGTTGGCGCGTGGTTGCCGTCGTATTTGAGGGCGATGGCCTGGCGTGGGGCAGTGGAGTCGTTCATGCGGTTTCGTCGACCCAGCGATGTTCAAGACGGGTTTGGTTGCCTTGCGGCGGGGTGCCATGGTGGCAGTCGATGTCGCCGACGTTCAGCCCGCGATCGAGCAGGCGCTGGCGCAGGGCAAACAGGTTGTTTTCGATGAGTTCGGCGGTGTATGGCCGTTCGGCCCACAGTTGGCTGGACAGGCTGCCGGCGATCAGTTGCGCCTGAATCTGCATCGGCCCGAGCGGTTCCATGTCGAACGCCAGATCGACGCGCCACAGTTGCTGCTTGGGCTCGCGCTCGTCGCGGCGTTCGTTGGGTTGCGGTTCTCGCTCCGGCGCTTCTTCACGCTGAAACTTGACCTGCAACGGCACGATGTCCTGCAGATTGCGCATGGGGATTTCCAGTTGCCAGGTGCTGAGCAGGCGCCCATCGTCGGTGACGCCGGTCTGCTCCAGGCTCGACAGTTGATGGCTTTGCAGGCGCGAAACAGCGGCAGCAGCGAGGCGCAACAACTGTTCCAGATCGCCTTCGCCGTCCAGACTTTGCAGCAGGCGGTCGGGCAGCGGGAAGCTGCTCGGTACAGGTTTGGCGCTGACCTGGCCGAGCATGCCGAGGGCGTTACGGACGAAACTCGGCAGCGCTTGCGCCAGGGTGTTGGCGGCGATGATTGCGTTGAAACTGGTGCTGCTCGGCAAACCGGGGGTCAGTTGTGCGATCAGCTTGAGCAGATCGGCTTTCATGTCCGGTGCCAGCGTCGGGTTCTGCCCGGTCAGCAGTTTGCCTTCGAGGAACACGCCGCTGTTGGCCAGGGCAAGGGCCACGCCTTTGGCGGTGCTCAGTTGTTGCACGTCCGGGAGGCTGGCAAGGAGCTTGTCGACCACCGCGCGTAGATCCGCAGAGGTTTGGTCGGTGGCGGGTGGCAGGTTTTGCAGCGCGTTCAACAACCCGCTCAGCGACGCCTGACGACTTTGCTGGCCGAGCAGTTGCTGACTCACGGCCAGTTGTTCCTGGCGACTGCTCATCGGCAGGAATTTCAGGGTTTGTGCGTCTTCGACCAACGCCGACAGCAAAGTGCCGATGCGCAGCGGCTGCGGGCTGTCGATGGTCAGTGTGCTGCCGCTCTGCGCGGTGTTGAGCAAACTGACCAGCGAGCGGAACACCGCTGCCTGCCCCGGCGTCTGCGGCAGCGCCTGCGAGGTCAGCACCTTGCCTTGCAGCAGGGTGCCGACCGGCAATTGTGCGGTGTCGATGCGGGTGAGGGTGGCGACGCTGTTGGCAATGGCTTGTTGCACAGTAATCGCCAGATTGCCCGCCGAGGGCTGAGTGATCGCCAGACTGGTGCCTTGGGGTAGCGGCAGATTGCTGGTCGCTTGCACGGTGGTCTGGCGGCCGCCGTCGACGGTCACCTTGAGCAATAACTGAAAAGTCTGATCCGCCTGCTTGAGCGACAACACCTCGGCCTTGGCGCTTTGCCCGGCGCCGATCAGGCCTTCGACCGGGGTCAGCAGCTTGAGCAGCTCACCGACCTGCGGGCGAACGGTCGCCGGGGGGGGGGGCGGGAGCGGGAGGATGTTTATTTCGCCTGTCATACGCGGACACAACCTGAGGAAAATGCACTCTTGAGAGTAAGGCACGACATGTATAATGCCGCCCGTCTTGCGCTTCGAATAAAAAACATAGCAATTGTTTGACCCAGCTCTCTAGATCGAGCCGTCAATGCATCTATGCTGCATCTCTTTAACGGCCGCGCCAGAGCCGACTTGAACCGTATAAGGCCCGTGATCCCTTGACCAGTCCTGTCCTGCAAACCGTTGCCCTTGCCTGTGAGCGAGACCTTCGGCTGCTCTTCGAAAATCTCGATTTGAGACTGGCCAGTGGCGAAATGATGCAAATCAGTGGCCCCAACGGCAGCGGCAAGACCAGCCTGTTGCGCCTGCTCTCCGGGCTGATGCATCCGACCGCCGGTCAAGTGCTGCTCAACGGCAAGCCCCTTGATGAGCAGCGCGCTGAGCTGGCGCGCAATCTGCTGTGGATCGGCCATGCGGCGGGAATCAAGGATCTGCTGACACCGGAAGAGAACCTGAGTTGGCTCTGCGCCCTGCATCAACCGGCCTCCCGTGAGGCGATCTGGCAAGCCTTGGCGGCGGTCGGATTGCGCGGATTCGAAGATGTTCCCTGCCACACTCTGTCCGCTGGGCAGCGGCGTCGCGTCGCACTGGCGCGTTTGTATCTGGACAGCCCGCCGTTGTGGATTCTCGATGAGCCGTTCACCGCTCTCGACAAGCAAGGCGTGGCGCAACTCGAAGAACACCTGGCCGGCCACTGCGAACGCGGCGGCATGGTGGTGTTGACCACCCACCACACGCTGAGCCGGATGCCGGCCGCTTATCGCGACATCGATCTGGGGAATTGGGCCGTATGAGTGTTTTTGGCCTGTTGGTCGCCCGTGAGGCCCGTCTGCTGTTTCGCCGTCCCGCGGAGCTGGCCAATCCGCTGGTGTTTTTCGCCATCGTCGTTTCCTTGTTCCCGTTGGCGGTCGGACCCGAGTCTCAATTGTTGCAAACCTTGTCTCCGGGGTTGGTCTG
>RCUR01000396.1_pt1 | contig 15442 bp, 9 predicted proteins | sample 2166151 | NCBI WGS metagenome assembly RCUR01 (sample SAMN09932785, study PRJNA488358) | compost metagenome | isolation source: compost soil in an enriched community | place: Germany: Experimental Botanical Garden
AAAAAATAAACATTTCTTCCTATTTCAAAACATCTACAAAAAAAGCCACCCATTAGTGATTTATTTCTAAGTATTTAACATAAATATTTTTATTTTCAACAATAAAAGATATATTTGTCCTTTATTGAAATTTCTCTATTGATAACTAACCAAATCGATACATACAATCAAATGCGATTGACGGGATTCAATAAATTAAAAAAGTATAAACAAATCAAAACCATCAAAATCTATGAATCCTACAGCAAAGACATCCGGTAGTATTAATTATATTATGAACACCAAAAATTGGTGGAAACCGCTAACATTCATTTTGATAATAAGCGTACTCGGTGTTGGACTAATAGGATATCAAACGTATGTTGAAGCTCCCCCAATGACAGGATTTGTCAAAGAGGATAATTCTGTTATTATCAGTAATGAATCCATTTTAAAAGGACAAGAAGCATTTCATAAATATGCTTTAATGGAATATGGGAGTATGTTTGGTGATGGTGCACAGAGAGGACCTGATTTCACAGCGGAAGCATTGCATATGATATCCGTATATATGAGCGATTATTACTCTCAATCCTCTTTATTCGATACCGCAAATATTGATTCAGCGAGCAAAAAAAGCTTAATCACTGAAAAGATCACTAAAGAATTAAAAACGAACAGATACGATTCCGAAAAAAACCAAATAAAGCTCACTCCAGCTCAGATATATGCTTACCATGAATTGATTAAATACTACAAGGGTCAATTATCCGGAAAAGGAAAATCATTACCCGAACACTATATCTCAAATACAGCAGATATAGAAAACCTTACCTCCTTTTTCTTTTGGGGAGCTTGGGTATGCAGCGCCGAAAGACCTGGTTCAAGTTATAGCTATACACACAATTGGCCTTATGATCCTGCTTCAGGAAATACACCAACATCGCCGGTAATCGTTTGGAGCGTTTTAGGTCTTTTAGCATTTGTATTGATGTGTGGTGTTGTTCTGTATTTTATTGGTCAGTACAACCAAATCCCCAATAAGTTTTTCAAACCGGCATCTAAAGAATTATTCTCACTAGAAAGAGTTAAAAACTTTTCTCCAACCAAATCTCAAAAAGCCACATTCAAGTTTTTTTATGTTGGAATTTTGTTATTTTTTATACAGGTATCCAGTGGTTTGGTGACTATTAATGATTTTATTGACTGGATTGGATTCCTGGGTATTCCCATACAAGAAAACGTACCGGTTACCATCTCTAGAAGTTGGCATTTGATGTTGTCCTTATACTGGATTTCAACTTGTTGGATTGCCTCCTCATTGTTTATAATGCCAATACTTTCCAAAAAAGATGTAGCAGGTCAAATTCCTCTAATCAATACTTTGTTTGTTTTATTGTTTATACTTGTTGGAGGATCCCTGACAGGAATGGTTTTGGGACCATTAGGTTATTTAGGTGATATGTGGCGATTTTTAGGTCACCAAGGATGGGAATTTGTTGATTTTGGCCGATTGTACCAGATCTTATTGATGATTATATTTGTTTTATGGGGAGTCATCATCTATAGGGGATTGAAGCCTGCTTTCATTAAAACCCAACCATGGAATTTACCAAATTGGATTGTTTATTCTGTTATCGGTATTCCATTTTTGTTCATATCCGGCTTTGTTGCAAAACCAGAAACTAATTTTGTAATTGCTGATTTTTGGAGATGGATGGTGATCCATATGTGGGTAGAGGCCTTTTTTGAAGTATTTATCACGGTTATCGTCAGTTATCTGATGGTATTAATGGGATTGGTACGAAAACAAGCTGCTATACGTGTCGTTTATTTTGCAACAATTTTATTTTTAGGAACCGGTCTATTAGGAATTTCACATAATTTTTATTGGAACGCTAAACCAGTGGCCACAATGGCACTCGGGAGTATCTTTTCTACGCTTCAATTTGTTCCGCTTATCCTATTGACCGTAGAAGCTTGGCGCTTTAAAAACCTGCCTAAATTTGCTGTCAATGGAATTCAGAGTCATCAATTAGGGAATTTCGGATTTCAGGAAGTTTTTTTGTTTTTGGTGGCCGTCAATTTCTGGAATTTTTTCGGAGCAGGCGTTTTGGGAATCATCATCAATTTACCAATCATGAATTATTTTGAACATGGCACCTATTTAACCGTGAATCATGCCCATGCTGCCTTAATGGGAGTTTACGGAAATATTTCTTTGGGAGCCTTAGTATTTGCTACCCGATTAATGATCAAGGATGAGAAATGGAATAAAAAAATGATTGTCTTTTCTTTCTGGTCCATAAATATAGGGCTCCTCCTAATGGTTGTATTGGACTTGTTCCCGGCAGGATGTATCCAATTCAAAGCTGTGGTCGAAAAAGGACTGTGGTTTGGAAGATCCGCAGAATTTATTGATTATGGAATATTCCACTCCTTAACCTGGCTTAGAGGAATCGGTGCTACTGTCTTTTTTTTGGGTGGAGTCGCACCAATGACCTGGTTTGTTATTTCAAGACTTAATTCATTAAAACCTGCTGCAAACAGTATTGATGAAATGGATAACTATCAGGATAACAAAACCGATAATGAGGATCTGGATGACGATTATAAATATGCATAATTGACTCAACTAAATGTATTTTATCAAACCTCATAATTCCACTAAACCCTAGCCCAGATAGCAGTGGAAATCCTTTCTACCGCCTTTTCGGCGGATAGAAAGATTGCAACGAATAGCTGGAAATAGCTCCTGAAAAAAAACTTTGTACCTTTGCAGCTTTGAAACTTTGTATCTTATTAAATATGCGCATAGATATTATTACCGTTCTTCCGGAATTATTGCGAAGCCCGTTTGAGGCTTCGATCATGAAACGTGCTATCGATAAAGGTTTGGTGGAAGTCCATATTCATAATTTACGGGATTACACGACCAACAGACAGAAAAGTGTAGACGATTATCCCTATGGCGGTGGTGCGGGAATGGTGATGACCGTACAGCCTATTGATGCTTGTATTACGCATTTGAAAAGTGAAAGAACTTACGACGAAATCATTTATATGTCGCCAGACGGGGAAACCCTGAACCAGAAAATGGCCAATACTATGTCGATGTACGAAAATATAATCATCCTTTGTGGTCATTATAAAGGTGTGGATCAACGCGTACGCGATCATTTTATTACGAAAGAAATCTCCATTGGTGATTATGTATTATCTGGCGGAGAATTAGGCGCGCTGGTATTATCCGACGCTTTAATCCGATTGATTCCAGGTGTTTTGAGTGATGAAACCTCAGCCTTGACAGACAGTTTTCAAGACGGGTTATTGTCCGGACCAATCTACACCCGCCCGGCGGATTACAAAGGATGGAAAGTTCCTGAAGTTTTGACGAGTGGGAACTTTGCCAAAATTGACAAATGGAGGGAAGATATGGCCTATGAACATACGAAAACTAGGAGACCGGATTTGTTGGAAGAATAAATTACGAATTTGGAATTATGAATTACGAGAAATAATTCATAATTCATAATTCATAATTCATAATTATTTTTTACTTTTGCGCCCACATTAGACCAACCTCTGGCGAAAACCGCGAATGTTGCCCTAATTTAAAACCATAATTAAACAAATATCATGGCAGATTTATTGAAATTCGTTCAAGACGAATTCGTAACAAGAAAAGATTTCCCTGTATTCGGAGCTGGAGATACAATCACAGTTTACTACGAAATTAGAGAGGGTGAAAAAACAAGAACTCAGTTTTTTAAAGGAGTTGTTATTCAAAGAAGAGGTTCTGGAAATACAGAAACTTTTACTATTCGTAAAATGTCAGGTGCAATTGGAGTTGAGCGTATCTTCCCAGTTAACTTGCCAGCTTTGCAAAAAATTGAAATCAACAAGAAAGGTCATGTACGTAGAGCTAGAATTTTCTACTTCAGAGAACTTACTGGTAAAAAAGCTAAAATTAAAGACAAAAGAAGATAGTCTACTATCTCTTTACTATAAAAGTCCCAACAAATGTTGGGACTTTTTTTTTGACAATTTTACCCCTCTCATTTTCCTAATTTAGGATTTAAAGCATGTTAAAAATCACAAATTCAGAATAACACGTTAGTAATCTCTAAATTCGCTTTTTTATACCCAAAACCAGGCGACAATTACATCTGATTTTCATATATTTGTCCGCCTTTTTTAAATGAAACACTTCATGGAGGCTCCTATTAACCGTGATTCGATTATAAAAATAAAAAAATGACACAAAAATCAAAAATTTTTTACACTCTTACAGATGAGGCGCCTTTGTTGGCAACTTATTCTTTTTTACCTATTGTGCAAGCTTTTACAGCTACTTCAGATATTGAAATTGAAACAAGAGACATCTCTCTTGCAGGAAGAATTTTAGCTAACTTCCCTGAGTTTTTGACTGACGATCAAAAAACAGGAGATGCTTTATTGGAATTAGGACAACTAGCCAACACTCCTGAAGCAAACATCATAAAATTACCAAATGTTTCTGCATCTGTTCCTCAATTGAAAGCGGCTATTGCAGAATTACAGTCTCACGGTTATAAATTACCAAATTTCCCTGAAGAACCACAAACTGAGGAGGAGAAAACAATCAAAGCTAAATACTCTAAAATATTAGGTTCTGCCGTAAATCCGGTTTTACGTGAAGGAAACTCTGATCGTAGAGCACCTAAAGCGGTTAAAAATTATGCTAAAGCAAACCCACATTCTATGGGTGCTTGGTCTGCTGACTCTAAAACTCATGTTGCTTCTATGGAAAGTGGTGATTTTTACGGAAGTGAAAAATCAATCACCGTTTCAGATGCTACAGACGTTAAAATAGAATTCGTTGGTAAAGATGGTTCATCTACTGTTTTGAAAGCGAGTACTCCATTAAAAGCAGGTGAAATTATTGACAGTTCAGTAATGAATCTAAACGCTTTAAAAAGTTTTGTTACCAAAACAATTAAAGAAGCTAAAGAACAAAACATATTACTTTCAGTTCACCTGAAAGCTACCATGATGAAAGTATCAGATCCTATTATTTTTGGTGCTATCGTAGAAGTATACTTTAAAGATGTTTTCGAAAAATACGCTGCCTTATTTAATGAATTGAATATTGATACCAGAAACGGTTTAGGTGATGTGTATGCAAAAATCGCTGGACATCCAATGCAGGCTGAAGTGGAAGCAGCATTAAACCAAGCGATTGAAAACGGACCAGCATTAGCCATGGTAAATTCTGAAAAAGGAATCACCAATCTTCATGTTCCTTCAGATGTGATTGTAGATGCTTCTATGCCGGCAATGATTCGTACTTCAGGACAGATGTATAATAAAGAAGGAAAAAGACAAGATACCGTAGCTATGATACCAGACAGATGTTATGCTGGTGTATATACTGCTACTATTGATTTTTGTAAAAAACACGGAGCTTTTGACCCAACTACTATGGGAAGTGTACCAAACGTAGGTTTGATGGCACAAAAAGCAGAAGAATATGGTTCTCATGATAAAACATTCCAAATAAAATCAGACGGTGTTGTTCGTGTGGTTGATACAAACGGAAATGTATTAATGGAACAAGCTGTTGAAGCTAATGACATTTTCAGAATGTGTCAGGCAAAAGACGCTCCAATTCAGGACTGGGTTAAATTGGCTGTAAACAGAGCCCGTTTATCTAATACTCCTGCCATTTTCTGGTTGGATAACAACAGAGCACACGATAGAGAATTAATCGAAAAAGTACAAAAATATTTAAAAGATCACGACACAACCGGTTTAGACATACAAATCCTTAATCCTATTGAAGCGACTAACTTCACATTAGACAGAATCATCAAAGGATTAGATACTATTTCTGTAACAGGAAACGTATTGCGTGATTATTTAACCGACTTATTCCCAATTTTAGAAGTGGGAACATCTGCTAAAATGCTATCTATCGTTCCGTTAATGAATGGTGGTGGTTTGTTCGAAACAGGTGCAGGAGGATCAGCTCCAAAACACGTTGAGCAATTTTTAGAAGAAGGTTACTTACGTTGGGATTCTCTTGGTGAATTCTTGGCTTTAGGTGCTTCGTTAGAGCATTTAGGACAAACTTTAAACAATTCTAAAGCCATTGTTCTAGCTGAAACTCTTGATGTAGCTACCGAAAAATTCTTGGCTAACGATAAATCACCAGCTCGTAAACTGGGAGAAATTGATAACCGTGGTTCTCATTTTTACCTGGCTATGTACTGGGCAGAAGCCTTAGCAACTCAAGACAAAGATGCTACTTTGAAAGCTATCTTCACTCCTATTGCTGCAGCTTTCAATGAAAACGAAGCTAAAATCAATGCAGAATTAATTGGATCACAAGGAAAACCACAAACAATTGGTGGATATTACCAACCAAATCCGGAATTAACAAGCAAAGCAATGCGTCCAAGCGAAACATTCAATACGATTTTATCGAAAATTAATGTTGCTGCAAAAATAGCTTAATAGAGCAATTATATATTTATCAAAAAGACAACCCGAAACGGTTGTCTTTTTTTTATCTTAGCAATATATTAACGTTTGTTGAACAGCAATTTAGACATATTTTAGTGAGATTTGCCTCTCTTTACAATAGAAAAAAAATCAAGCAATGATTCCCAAGAAAATTAGCCTCCTATTTATCATTCTATTCACTACCCTAACTTCTTTTTCACAGAACAAATTTACACTTAGCGGTACGATTACCGATGCCAACAGCAATGAAACACTGATTGGCGTAAACGTGATAATTCCCGAATTAAAAACCGGTGTAACCACTAATGAATACGGGTTTTATTCGATAACAATTCCAAATGGAAACTACACGGTTCAAATCTCTTATTTGGGCTATCAGACTATCGAGGAACGCATTACTCTGGATAAGAATATCAAAAATAATTTTAAGCTTTTCGGAAATGAAACCGCTTTACAAGAAGTAGTCATTACCGATAACAGAGCCAAAACCGATATTAAGAAACCCGAAATGAGTGTCAACAAACTCTCTATTTCAACCATCAAAAAAATGCCGGTCGTTCTTGGAGAAGTTGATGTCCTTAAATCTATTTTATTACTGCCGGGCGTTACCAATGCAGGTGAAGGTGCTTCAGGATTCAATGTGCGCGGTGGTGGTGCCGACCAGAATTTAATATTATTGGACGAAGCAACAATATTTAACTCCTCGCATGTTTTTGGTTTTTTCTCGGTCTTTAATCCGGACGCGATCAAAGATTTGAAATTGTACAAAGGGGGAATCCCCTCTCGTTATGGAGGAAGGGCTTCTTCTGTTTTAGACATTTACCAAAAAGACGGAAGCAGTAAAGGTTTTCACATGAATGGCGGTATCGGACTCATTTCAAGCAGGCTTTTGGCCGAAGGACCATTGGTAAAGGACAAAGGTTCTTTCCTTATCGGAGGACGTGCTTCCTACGCCCATCTGTTTTTAAAATTATCCGAAGAACAGAAAAACAATGCGGCTTATTTTTATGATTTAAACACCAAGTTGAGTTACAAACTGAATGACAATAACAGCATTTACTTATCCGGTTATTTCGGCCGTGACGTTTTCAGCCTGGACAAAAGTTTTACCAATACCTACGGAAACTCGACTTTAAACCTACGTTGGAATCATTTATTTTCAGACAAACTATTTTCTAATCTGTCCCTGATTTACAGTGATTATTATTATGGTTTAGATTTGGATTTTGTGGGTTTCAAATGGGATTCCGGCATCAAGAATTACAACATCAAATACGATTTCAAAAATTACATTTCAGATACATTCAAATTGAATTATGGTGCCAATGCCATTTACTATGATTTTAATCCCGGAACCATCAAACCATCTGATCCTGATTCAGGAATCAATTACGATCAATTGGATAAAAAATACGCCTTAGAACCTGCAGTATATCTCAATGTAGACCAAGAGATTTCAAAAAAAATATCCATTTCCTATGGACTTCGTTTCAGTTTATTTTACCGTTTAGGGGAATCTACCGTAAACATCTACCAAGACAACAATCCTGTGACTTTCAATACCGATATGCAGATTTATGAAAAAGCCACGCCGACAGATACTAAATACTATGGAAAAAATGAGGTTATTGAAAGTTTCAACAACTTCGAACCCCGTTTTTCGCTCGCTTACCAACTAAATGACAATCAGTCAATAAAAGCAAGCTACAACCGTATGGTGCAATACCTGCAATTGATTTCGAACACCTCTTCTCCAACACCACTGGATGTTTGGACTCCAAGTGACAATTTCATTAAGCCTCAACTTGCCGACCAAGTGGCTTTGGGGTATTTCAGGAATTTTAAAGATGGAGCCTACTCTCTTGAAGTCGAAACCTATTACAAAGAGATTCAAAACCGATTGGATTATATTGATGGCGCTGATTTGATTGCCAATAAAGCTATTGAACAAGTAATTTTAAATGGCCAAATGCGATCATACGGACTGGAACTGATGTTGAAGAAAAACGAAGGTCGATTAAACGGTTGGATTTCCTATACTTTATCCAAATCAGAACAACAAACTCCGGGAAGAACACCCCTAGAAACTGGAATCAACAACGGGCAATGGTACAATTCAGTTTATGATAAATTACATAATATTGCCATAACCAGTTCGTATAATTTAAACGAAAAATGGTCCTTCGGAGCTAATTTTGCATTGCAATCGGGACAACCGGTAACCTATCCGAATGGACAATATGAGTACCTTGGAATCAGCGTTCCCAGTTATGGATTAAGAAACGAAAACCGATTACCAGCTTACCATCATCTGGATATTGCTGCGACTTTGACTCCCAGAAAAAACAAGGACCGAAACTGGAAAGGGGAATGGGTTTTTAGTATTTACAACCTGTATAACCGTAAAAATGCCGCATCTATCAATTTCAGGCAAAACGTAGACACAGGATATAATGAAGCCGTAAAGACTTCTATTTTTGGTATTGTACCAGCGGTTAGTTATAATTTTAAATTTTAATTGTGATGAAAAAGATAACACTCTATTTAGTAATTCTAATGGCTATTTTTTTTAGCAGTTGCGAAGACGTTGTCGAAGTGGATTTAGATACTGCACCACCAAAACTGGTGATAGAAGCCGCTATTAATTGGGACAAAGGAACAATCGGAAATCAGCAGAAAATTAAGTTGACAACAACAACGGCGTATTACAGCAATGTAATTCCAACTGTTTCAGGAGCCACCGTCTTCATTAAAAACAGTTCCAATGTTATTTTCACCTTTGTTGAAACAGCTAATTCTGGAGAATACGTTTGCAATGATTTTATTCCGGTGATTAACGAAGCCTATACACTCACCGTCATCAGTGAAGGAAATACCTATACTGCCACAGAAACCTTAAAATCTGTTGCTCCAATAACAGAAATTGTTCAAAATAACGAAGGAGGTTTTACCGGAAAAGACATTGAAATCAAAACGTACTTCAATGATCCTGCTGGCGAACCCAATTATTACCTTTACAAATACGTCTATTCCAATCAAGTGAAATCTAATTATTATGTAGATGACGATGAGTTTTTTAACGGAAATGAATTCTTCAGTATATCCCAAAATGACGAACTGGAACCAGGTGATCAAATAGAAATCAGCCATTACGGAATTTCTAAAACCTACTACAATTACATGAGCGTTTTAGTGAGTATTGCTGGGAATAATGGTGGTGGCCCCTTTCAATCCCCTCCCGCAACGGTCCGAGGAAATATCATAAACACTACAGATGCTGCCAATTATCCATTGGGTTATTTTTCTTTAAGCGAAGTCGACAACATTAGTTATACAGTAGAATAATCAGGAGCTCATCCAGCTATCCATTACAATCCCGATGCTTCGGGAATCCCTTAAAATACTATTTTTCTAAGTCCTAAAAGGAGCTACTGGCAGGTGCTATTTTAGGACAAGAAAAATTATTATTTTTCGGTCCGGGCTTTTCATTCTGTCTGTGCTAAAAAACGGGGAATTACAAATTACGAATTATGAATCACTATCTTTGTATTCGGAATTTTCTATTCGTAATTAATAATTAACTATGTCTTCACACCATATCGTTCGAGATGACCAAGAACCCGCATTAATCATTGCAAACGGAGCCGCCTGTAATCCAGAATTATTAGGACAATTATTAGAATGGTCTCCACTTGTTGTCGTATTAGATTCGGCTATCGAAAGAGTCATGGAACTGGACATAAAAGTAGATGTTTTACTGGGTGATTTCGACCGTGGTTTTGATCCCGAAATCTATCAGACTTCGCAATATCCTATCGAAATTATTCATAGGCCAGACCAAAACAAAACCGATTTGGAAAAAGCTTTTGATTACCTGATTGAGAGAAAAATCCCGGCTGTAAATGTGGTTTGGGCCACCGGAAAAAGAGCCGATCACACCATTACCAATCTGACCAACATCACCCGATACCGTAATTTATTGAAAATTGTCATTCTGGACGATCATTCAAAAGTATTTTTATTACCCAAAAAATTCGAAAAATGGTATCCTGCCAATACGCCAATATCACTAATCCCGATTGGACATGTCACCGGTATTCATTCTGATAATTTGTTCTATCCCTTAAAAGATGACAGCCTGACCATCGGTTACCGAACCGGAAGCAGCAACCATGTTATCAAAGACGGCATCGTTACCATTGAACATGATGAAGGTGATTTGCTGATGATGGAATGCATGGATTAATAACAAAGCCTAAAATTCTCATTATCTTCCTTTTATTAGCCAACAGCTGTTTTGACAAAAACAGATTGACTATCTTTGCGGCGAAATGAAAAAAATGAAACAGAAAACGATTACCGAAAAGATTAATTTACATCCGAGAAATCTAGACCGATTTGGATATGATTTTGACCAATTAATACAAATTTCCCCTGAATTAGAAAGCTTTGTTTTTATCAATGAACATGCTGTCAAAACAGTTGATTTTAGCAATCCCGAAGCCGTAAAGGCATTGAACAAAGCATTATTGGTAACCCATTACGACATCAAAAATTGGGATATTCCTAAAAATTACCTTTGCCCGCCAATACCGGGTCGGGCAGACTACATCCATAATATCGCAGATTTATTAGCTGCCGGAAACAACGGAATCATACCCGAAGGAGAAACCGTTCAAGGTTTGGACATCGGAATTGGTGCGAATTGTATTTATCCAATTATTGGAAATTCAACGTATGGATGGAGTTTTGTAGGTACTGATATTGATGAAAAAGCAATTCAGAATTGTAAAAAAATAATACAGGACAATCCTCGTTTAATGGATGCTGTCAGTCTGCAATTACAGACTGAAAGTCGTTTTATTTTTAAAAACATTATCACACCAGAAGACAAATTTGCATTCACCATTTGCAATCCTCCTTTTCATAATTCGAAAGAAGAAGCAACGAAAAGTACCCTTCGAAAAATAAACAATTTAGAATCCCAAAGCCTCGGGACTAAGACGACGAAACCCGTTCTGAATTTTGGTGGTCAAAATGCTGAATTATGGTGTGAGGGAGGCGAAATCGGTTTCATAACCCAGATGATTTACGAAAGCGTCAAATACCCAATGCAGTGTTTATGGTTTACTACTTTGGTTTCAAAAAAAGAAAATCTTACCAGTATTTACAGGACCTTAAACAAAGTAAGTGCCGTTGAAGTAAAAACAATTGATATGGCTCAAGGCCAAAAAACAAGCCGAATTGTAGCTTGGACTTTTCTGACAGAGACACAACGGAAAGCTTGGAAATTCTAATAAAAAACTCCCCAATTTTTCAATAAGGGAGTTTTTTTTTAAAAGTTTTACGTTCCTAAAATCATGGAATAATTAATCTTTATTCCCAATTTTAAAACCCTTGATATATTCGGTAGGTTTTCTGCCGTCGTATAGCATATTATCAACAAAATCAGTGGTCGCGGGTTTGTATCCATCGGTTTCCGGAATATCGGTTTTGGCCAAAAATCCTTCATCAAGCAATAATTTGGCGGCTTTATTCCATATTTCCGGTTTGTAAACTTCCCTGATTTTATAATCATACCATTCTGCCGATTTTGACTCCGAAATTTGTCCCCAGCGTCTCATTTGTGTCAAAAACCAAACACCATCAGAATAATACGGATAAGTAGCATTGTACCTAAAAAAAACATTGAAATCCGGCAAAGAACGAACATCTCCTTTTTCAAATTCAAAAGTACCCAACATCGAATTATCGATCACTCGTTTCTCTCCGTCAACATAAGCCGATTTTGATAATATTCGGGTAGCTTCTTTTCTGTTCTCCGGATCATCCAGCCATTTACCGGCCTTAATTAGTGCCTTAGTGATAGCAATGGCGGTATTGGGATTTTTCCCAACAAAAGCCTTGGTCATAACAAACACTTTTTCAGGATGATTTTTCCAAATATCTTTACTGGCAATAATAGGTACTCCTATTGACTGGTCTACCGCCTGCTGGTTCCATGGTTCTCCCACGCAATACGCATTGATGGTTCCGGCCTCAAGTGAAGAAGGCATTTGTGGCGGAGCAATTACAGATAATGATACTTGCCCTACTGTGGTTCCTTGTGTATTGACGTTGTTATAAAATCCTGGATTTATACCTCCTGCGGCTAACCAATATCGCAATTGATAATTATGATTGGAATAAGGTGAAACAATTCCCATTGTAAATGGCTTATTCAGTTTTTTATATAAATTAATTGCCGGAATAAGAGCACTCGCCGGTATTGGATGTACAGGTCTTCCGTACTCTTTCGGTAATTCACTTTCAATTTTAGTCCAAACATCATTAGACACAGTAATGGCATTTCCATTTAAGTCCATAGAAAATGAAGTGACTAATTCTGCTTGTCTGCCACATCCGATGGAAGCTGCAATGGGCTGACCCGCCAACATTTGTGCACCATCAAGATGACTGTCAATTACTTTATCTAAAATATCTCTCCAGTTAGCCTGTACTTCTAAGGTGACATTTAAACCTTCATCCTCAAAAAAACCTTTATGTTTGGCAATTGCCAATGGCGCCATGTCCGTCAGCTTTATAAAACCCAAAACCAAATTGGTCTTTTCCAAAACCAATCGCTTTGTTTTTGGCGGGTCAGGATCCGGTAATTCATTTTTTAAAATATTATCCGCATTTTTAAAACTTAAAATAAAGAATGACGTTACCACAACTAACGACAATTTGAATGCTATTTTTTTCATATTAAAGACTTTTTGAATTATTACTTAGACGAAATTAAGTATTAATACTTAGCTAAAATCTGTCAAAAAACATATTTTTTAGTATTTTTAGTACATTTTAAAAAACGATTCTTTTTACTATTCAATCAGTAAAAAAGAACGCTGAGGAAATAATTATATAATTTTAGCTACAAATACCTTCCAATTTAATTCACTTTCTAACTTTCTTAAAAACATTTACTCTCCAAATATTTTTTTAGATTTTCTTTATGTTTTTTGTAAAAACCAATCTTCGTATCTTTGCAATCGCCTAACGTAAAGGCTTATCAATATAAACAAATGAATTTCCAAGTATCCTCCGATTACCAACCTAAAGGCGACCAACCACAAGCGATTGAAAAATTAGCGCAAGGCATTATTGACGGAGAAAAATTCCAGACATTATTAGGGGTCACCGGTTCCGGAAAAACATTCACCGTGGCCAATGTGATTCAGGAAGTACAACGACCAACTTTGGTTTTGGCGCACAACAAAACTTTGGCGGCGCAATTATACTCGGAATTCAAACAGTTTTTCCCTAATAATGCCGTCGAATATTTCGTTTCCTATTATGATTATTACCAACCGGAAGCATTCATGCCCGTAACCGGTGTTTTTATCGAGAAGGATTTATCCATCAATGAAGAATTGGAAAAAATGCGTTTGAGCACCACTTCTTCCCTCCTTTCCGGACGAAGAGACATATTGGTTGTAGCATCCGTTTCTTGCTTGTACGGTATTGGTAATCCTGTGGAATTTCAAAAGAATGTTATTGCGATAGAAAGAGATCAAACCATTTCCCGTACTAAATTATTACACAGCCTGGTTCAGAGTTTATATGCCAGAACCGAAGCTGATTTTAATCCGGGAACTTTCAGAATAAAAGGCGACACTGTTGAAGTGTATCCAAGTTATGCCGATGATGCTTTTCGAATCCATTTCTTCGGGGATGAAATCGAAGAAATCGAAAGTTTCGATGTCAAAACCTCCCAAGTCATCGAAAAATTTGAAAAATTAACCATCTACCCCGCCAATATGTTTGTGACTTCTCCTGATGTTTTACAAGATGCCATCTGGCAAATTCAACAGGATTTGGTGAAACAAGTAGACTATTTCAAGGAAATCGGAAAGCATCTTGAAGCCAAACGTTTAGAGGAACGAACCAATTTCGATTTGGAAATGATTCGGGAATTAGGCTATTGCTCCGGAATCGAAAATTACTCCCGTTACCTCGACGGACGCGAAGCCGGTACCAGACCATTCTGTTTATTGGATTATTTTCCGTCTGATTATTTAATGGTGGTTGACGAGAGTCACGTTACGCTTTCTCAGGTTCATGCCATGTATGGTGGCGACCGAAGCCGTAAAGAGAACTTGGTGGAATATGGTTTCCGCTTACCGGCGGCCATGGATAACCGTCCGTTGAAATTTGAGGAATTTGAAGCCATGCAAAACCAGGTTATTTATGTTTCGGCCACACCAGCCGATTATGAATTACAAAAAACTGATGGGGTTTATGTAGAGCAAGTTATTCGACCAACAGGTTTACTGGATCCTATCATTGAAATACGCCCAAGTTTGAATCAAATTGATGATTTAATTGAGGAAATTCAAGTACGATGTGAACTGGATGAACGTGTTTTAGTGACTACTTTAACCAAAAGAATGGCCGAAGAATTAGCTAAATATTTGACAAAAGTTTCCATTCGTTGCCGCTATATCCATTCGGATGTGGATACCTTGGAACGTATCGAAATCATGCAAGATTTACGAAAAGGATTGTTCGATGTGTTGATTGGTGTCAACTTATTGCGTGAAGGACTCGATTTGCCGGAAGTGTCATTAGTAGCAATTTTGGATGCCGACAAAGAGGGATTTTTACGAAGCCACCGTTCGCTTACCCAAACAATTGGTCGTGCCGCGAGAAACCTAAACGGAAAAGCGATCATGTATGCCGATAAAATCACGGCAAGCATGCAAAAAACGATTGATGAAACCAATTATCGCCGAACTAAACAGATTAATTTCAACACCGAAAACAATCAGGTTCCACAAGCATTGAACAAAAAAATAGATTCTGCCTTTACAAAAAATCCTTTGGTAGAATACGAACTGGGACATATTTTACCAGCCGCTGCTGAACCGGAAACGGCATATATGTCCAAACCTGAAATTGAGAAAATTATTAGGGA
>RCUR01000399.1_pt1 | contig 15418 bp, 13 predicted proteins | sample 2166151 | NCBI WGS metagenome assembly RCUR01 (sample SAMN09932785, study PRJNA488358) | compost metagenome | isolation source: compost soil in an enriched community | place: Germany: Experimental Botanical Garden
GGCGCGGCTGGAGCCGGCGATCAGGACGATGTTCAGCATCTTGGGGTTCCTTGTTGAGACCGCGGGCAGGCTAGCTGGCCGGTTGCGGCTCGGCAAGGGCGGGGCTGCGCCCTTGTGGGGGCGAACTCATTCGCAAGGGCTTTGGCTGGACTGCGTCCTGATCAGCGATTGAAATCGCCCTCACGGGAGGAGTTCCGGGGCTACAGGTATGCGTAGGGTGGACATCGCTTTTCATGTCCACCAGCGGTGCCACGTCCGGCGACGATGGTGGATAGATGAAGCGCTATTCACCCTGCAGCTGGTCGTGAACCAATTCGCCAGGGGATGCCCGCTGCGCCGAGCCAGGCGCGGAACTGCTGCATCAAGCCCTGCTGGTGGTTGGCCAGTCTGTAGCCCGGATGCAATCCGGGGGCTGTCTGCCAGGTCGTTCCCGGCTTGCATCCGGGCTACGGGGCCGTGCCCTCTCAGGAGGAGTGCAGGGGCATGGGTATCCAAGGGTGGAAATCCCGGTAGGGGATTTCCACCAATGGCCTTTGCACGGGGCTCGGTGGATAGAAGAGCGCTATCCACTCTACGGGTCTGCTGCGCAGCCCACGACGACTCGCCGGGATCAGCCCTTGCGGCGCAGCCGGGCATCCAGGCTGAAGCGGCCGGCGCCCTTGAGCAGCAGGGGCAGCAGCGCCACCAGGTAGATCAGCGGCAGCTTGTAGTTGCCGTAGCCCTTGTCGCTGATGGAGTAGCCCTGGGCGAGTTCCGAGAGGCTCGACCAGTGTTCCGGCCAGTGCACGGCGGCAATGGCGACCAGGGTGAGCAGCATGAGCGCCGCAGTGGCGAAGCGCGTGCCCAGGCCGAGCAGCAGGAGGGCGGGCGCGATCAGCTCGATCCACATCGACAGCTGCCAGTTCAGGCTCGCGGGGATCAGGTCGAACGGGAAGGGGAAGGATGAGTTGATCTGTTCAAACCAGTTTTCACCGTTCCATTTCTCCAGGCCGGATTCGAAGAATTCCCAGGCGAGGAACAGGCGCAGTGGCAGGTCGGCGCTCCAGGCGCCAATGCGGTCGAGTTGTTTGAAGGCGTACTTGAACGGGGAGAAGGCAAGCGTGGTCATGGGCGGGCTCCTTCGACCTGAGTGCGACCGGCGGGATGCCGTTGCTGCTCGTGGGCCCATGCTGGCAAGGGGGCTTGTCCCTGGTGTGTCCGCCCCCGGCCGGCGTGTATCGCCGTGTACGCCCCATCAGGCCGTGGTGCCGATCTCCAGTTGCGCGCACAGGCCGCCGCTGTCGCGATTGCACAGGGTCAGGCGGGCGCCCAGGGCCTGGCTCAGCTGCTGGGCGATGGCCAGCCCCAGGCCGGTGCCGCCGGTGCTGCGGTTGCGCGAGCTCTCCACCCGGTAGAAGGGCTTGAACACCTCCTGCAACTCCTCGTCGGCAATGCCCGGCCCCTCATCGAGCACCTGCACCTGCACATTGCCCTGTACATCACGTTGCACGACCAGTTGGGCACTGCCACCGAATTTCAGCGCGTTGTCGATCAGGTTGCTCAACACCCGGCGCAGCGCGTGGGGGCGGGTTTCCAGCAATGCGCCGCTGGCGCCGCCTAGGCTCACCGCCTGGCCGCTGTCCTGGTAGTCGCAGACCAGGCTGTCGAGGAATGCGTCGAGGTCTACCCGGCACGGGGGCTCGCTGCTGCCGTCCATGCTGCGCGCGTAGGCCACGCCTTCACGTACCAGGTGCTGCATTTCGTTCAGGTCGCTCCACAGGCGTTCCCGTTCCGGCGCGTCGTCCATCTGCTCGACACGCAGCTTCATGCGAGTGATGGGTGTCTGCAGGTCGTGGGATATCGCCGCCAGCAGCTGCATGCGCTCCTTCAGGTAGTCGGCGATGCGGCCCTGCAGGGCATTGAAGGCGCGGGCAGCGTAGGCCACCTCGCGTGGTCCGCCCTCGTCCAGGTGCGGACCGGGGGTGTCCGGGTCGAGGTGGTCGACCGCCTGGGCCAGGCGGGTCAGCGGACGGACAGCCAGGCGCACCGCCAGCCAGGTGCAGAGCAGCAGCAGCGCCAATTGCAGGAGCAGGACGACTGGCAGCCACTGGGCCACCGGGATTGGCCCGGGGGTGACGTCCACGGTCAACGGGCGGCCATCGCTCAGTACCAGGTGCGCCTGGAAGTGAGGCGTCGGCCCGGGAATGTTTTCGAAGCGCAGGGCGTAGCGCTGGCCGATGGCCCGTTGGATGGAGGTCGCGGCCATGTGTGGCTGGGTCATGTCCATCGGCTCGCCGGGCAGGCCCTCATCGAGGCGATAGCGGTAGTTGCGCCGGTCCAACAGCGAAAGCCAGGTGGCACGTTCTTCCGCCGGTAGCCGATCGATCAGCGCCACGGCGGTGCTCACGTCATGCTCCAGGTTGCCGAGCATCAGATTGCGCCCGGTCTGGTAGCGCTCGTAGAACTGCGAGGCGAAGGACAGCCCGTAGGCCAATACCAGGCCGGTAAGAAAGATCAGCGCCAGGCGGGTGCCGAGGGTGCGTGGCCACCTCATGTCAACGGCTCGATCAGTTGGACGGGCAGGGCGAAGACATAGCCCTCGTTGCGCACGGTCTTGATGCAGGCCGGCTCGCGGGCGTCGTCCTGCAGGCGCTGGCGCAGGCGGCTCACCAGCAGGTCAATGGAGCGGTCGAAGATGTCCGCCTCGCGGCCCTGGGTCAGGTTGAGCAACTGTTCGCGGCTGAGTACGCGTTGCGGGTGGTCGAGGAATACCCGCAGCAGGCGGTATTCGGCGCCGCTCAGGGCGACCAGGGTGTCGTCGGTGTCCAGCAGGTGCCGCGCGGTGGTGTCCAGGCGCCATTTGCCGAAACCGATCAGCCGGCTGCTGTCGGTGATCTGCAGATTCGGCGGCAGCATGCGCGTGCGCCGCAGCACGGCGTTGATCCGCGCCAGCAGCTCGCGGGCCGAGAAAGGTTTGGTCAGGTAGTCGTCGGCGCCCATCTCCAGGCCGATGATGCGGTCGGTTTCCTCATTGCGGGCGGTGAGCATCAGCACCGGCGTGGCCTTGTGCTTGCCGACGCGCAATTCGCGGCACAGGCGCAGGCCATCGTCGCCGGGCATCATGATGTCGAGGACGATGAGGTCGACGACATTGGCCTCGAGGAAAGCCCGCATCTGCCGGCCGTCCGCGGCCAGGCTGACGCGCAGGCCGTTCTTCTTCAGGTAGTTGCCGACCAGCTCGCGGATTTCCCGGTCGTCGTCGACGACCAGGATGTGATCGATATGCTCCATGGAAAGTCCTCGCTCAGGTATCCGGGGCCAGTGTATCGGGCCCGTCAACGCTTGCCCGCTGCCCTTTGTATTGCAGTGTATCCGGCGCCGGCCTGATACCTGCGCATGCACAACGGCGCTGCGTATCCGTCTGTATCCGCCGCCGTCGCCGATACCTGGCGCAGCAATGACCGCTGGCACCGGACACACCGGCGATACCGCCCACCACTGGAATAGGCACCGAGCGGATGCCGGGTGGCATCCCCCTTATCCATGTGCCAGACGGCCCGGTTCGCTCGCCCGGAGCCCCGGGCGCGTTCCCCTATCGAGGTGCCCACATGTTGCTTGTAGCCTTTCTTGGCGGAGTGCTGACCCTGTTCAGCCCCTGCGTTCTCCCGGTTCTGCCCTTGTTGTTCTCGCGTGCCGGCGGCCCGGCCTGGTCGCCCTTGCTGACCCTGGCCGGCCTGGCCTCGGGCTTTGCCGTACTGGCGAGCCTGGCGGTGGTTTCCAGTGAATGGGTGATCCATGCCAGCCAATGGGGGCGCTACCTGGCCCTGGTGCTGCTGGCCGCATCCGCCGCGGCCCTGCTCTCCACTCGATTCGGTACCTGGATCTCGCGTCCCTGGATATGGCTGGGCGACCGGCTGCAGGGTGATGCCCGCCGCCTGCCGCCAACGCTTTCGGCCTGGCTGATGGGCTTCGCCGCAGGCCTGCTGTGGGCGCCCTGTGCCGGTCCCATCCTGGGCCTGATCCTGTCCGGGGCCATGCTCAATGGGCCGAGTGCATCCACCAGTCTCCTGCTGCTCAGCTACGGCCTCGGCAGCGCCATGGCAATGGGGGCCCTGATCTTCCTCGGGCGTGGTGTATTCCAAAGGGCGAAGTTGTCGCTGCGCGCGGTGGAATGGCTGCGCCGCGGCGCCGGCGCCCTGGCCTTGCTGACGGTCGTTGGCATTGCCAGCGGCACCAGCGACCAACTGTCCGGTGCCGGCTCGTCGCGCCTGGCGTCCGAGTTGGAGCGCAAGGTGATGGAGGGTGTTCCGGTCCTGCTGGAGCAACTGGTGGGCAGTGCCCGCGCGGACAGCAGTGAGCAACTGCCGGACCTGGGTGCGATGCCCTCGCTGGAGGGCGCCACCCAGTGGCTCAACGGCCCGCCGCTGAGTAACGAACAACTGCTTGGCAAGGTGGTGCTGGTGGACTTCTGGACCTTCGACTGCATCAACTGCCGCAACAGCCTGCCGTATGTGAACCAGTGGGCCGAGCGCTACGCCGACCAGGGCCTGGTGGTGATCGGTGTGCACACGCCCGAGTACCCTTTCGAGCGGCTCATCGACAACGTTCGCGAGGCGACCGTTCGCCTGGGCGTCCAGCACCCGGTGGCCATCGATAACCAGTACCGCATCTGGAATGCCTTCACCAATCAGTACTGGCCGGCGCACTACTTCATCGATGCCAAGGGACGGGTGCGTCACCTGCATATCGGTGAGGGGGACTATGAAGAGCAGGAGGCCATCATCCAGAAGTTGCTGCAGGAGCGGACAGCAGTGGAGAAGGGCGGCAGCGCGGGCTGAGGCTCTACAGGGTGAGGGAACTATCCAGATGCAAGGGAGGCCAGGCCTCCCTTCTTTCTTTCAGTCGACTACCACTTGCCGGAGCTCATGCCGCCGTCAACTGCCAGCACCACGCCCGTGGTGAAACCCGCCTTGGCCAGGTACAGCACAGCCTCGGCAATCTCCTCGACAGTGCCGACGCGGCCGGACGGCGCCAGGTTGTTGAGGAAGTCACGGGCGGCCGGGTCGTGCATGGGCGTGTCGATGATGCCGGGAGCGACTGCATTCACCTGGATATTGTGCGGCGACAGTTCCAGCGCCAGTGCGCGGGTCATCTGGTTGACACCGCCCTTGATCAGCACGGGCAGGGCCGCAGGAACGTTGATGTTGGGCTGGAGGGCCACGGCCGCGGAGATATTCACGATGTGCCCGCCGCCGCGCTGTTGCATGTGTGCAGCCGCCACCTGGGAGCTGTAGACCACGCCCTTGAGGTTGGTGTCCAGCAGCGCTTCCAGGTCTTCCGGCGTGTAGTCGATGAAGGGTTTCGGCAGGAAGAAACCGGCATTGTTGACCAGGACTTCAACGCTGCCGAAGGCTTCGATTGCGGCGTCGAACACCTTGCGGGCGGTGGCGGGGTCCGCCACGTCACCGGCAACACCGACGAAATTGTCCGGGTTACCCAGGCTGGCGGCAGCCTCTTGCAGACGCTCGCTGGAGCGGGCAGTACCGACGACGTTGTAGCCGTTGTCGATGAATGCCTTGGCCAGGCCCAGGCCAATGCCGCTGGATGCGCCGGTGATGACTACGGTCTTCTTGCTCATGATGGTTTCCTCGCAAAGGTGGTCAGGGTGCCTGCGGTAGCGGCGAGCCAGGGGAGGTCGCTGCTGGTGAGGCCGACTATATTTGTGAGCCAACGACCGATAAATTGGCTTTGCCTTACTTCAGTTGATACCTGATGTAATCAATCGACTTCGATGCATCACCCCGGGCTTGCGTCGCTGGGGGCGGTGGCAAGGTCTGCCAGCCATTCGGCGAGGATCAGCAGCTCCACTTCGGTGGCTTTCAGTTCCGCCTCGGCGGCAATCTCCCAGCGCTCCCGAAGCGACACGCGCCGCGCCGAGCCCTCAGGATCAGATGAATGCCGTTCGGTAGGCGAAGATGCCAGGCATTCCGCCGGTTCATGCAGACCTCCGGATGGAGGGCGTTCGTTGCGCTCCCGCCCGGCCGGCAGCCGGGCGGGAGAGGTGCAAACGAATGTCAGCCGGGCTGGTTCTTTCGGTACTCGGTGGTGGTCATTCCAGCGTAGCCCCAGTTATCGGTGTCCACCTCCTCGATGACGATATGGGTGAGGTCAGGGCGCTTGCCCAGTACGCGCTGCAGGGTGTCGGTGATCTCGGCGATGACCTGGGCCTTCTGTTCCCGGGTAACCCCGTCACGGGTGATACGAACGCTAACGAACGGCATCTTGAGCTTCCTCGGAGGGTTGGTGAGTGGCACCAGGGCAGCAGGACGACGCTGCCATGGGGTCGGGGTGAACTGTATTTGTGCTCTCATGGCCGATAAATGTAGCCTCTGACACATCAGTTGATACTTGGTGTAATGAATCGTGAAGCGCCATTTCGATGACATCCGGCTGGGCAGCATCGAGCTCTTCTGTCTGGCTGCGGAGGAGGGCAGCTTCACGGCCGCGGCACTTTCGGCCGGGGTTACTCCAGCTGCAGTGAGCCGATCGATTTCGCGGTTGGAGGAGCGCGTGGGCACGCGGCTGTTCGTGAGGACGACCCGCAGCATCCGCCTCACCGAAAGCGGCCGCGCCTACTTCGAGCAGTGTCGGCAGGCGTTGACCCAACTGGTCGAGGCGGAGCGTGAAGTGATGGGCAAGCAGCTCGAACCCACCGGCGAGCTGCGCATCAGCATTCCAACGACGTATGGCCACTACCGCATCCTCCCGCTTCTGTCCCGTTTCAGGGAGCGCCATCCGGGGGTGAAGATCGATATCCACCTGAGCAATCGCAACATCGATTTCGTCGGGGAGGGCTACGACCTGGCGATCCGCGTGCGCGCCCAGCCCGACTCGACACTCATTGCCCGGCATCTTGAGGATGCGCGACTGGTGGTGATAGCCAACCCGGAGTACCTGGCCCGGGTCGGCACGCCCCAGTCCCTGGCCGACCTTGGCAAGCACGACTGCATCCAGTTCGAACTACCCAGCAGCGGGCGCCGGATTTCCTGGCTGTTCACCGAGAACGGCAAAGAGCGGGAGATCCTCGCCGAAGGCAACTATTGCTGCTCGGACGATGTACTCGGCGGAGTTACCCTGGCCAAGCACGGCGCCGGCCTGTTCCAGACCTACCGCTTCATCGTCGAGCGCGAACTGGAGGAGGGCACGCTGGTGGAGGTCCTCCAGGATTTCGCTGGGCGTTCACGTCCTATCACCCTGCTGTATCCCCATGGTCGTCATGTTCCGCTGCGCCTGCGTGCCTTCATCGACTTCCTCATGGAGTGCAAGCTGGACTGGAAGGGCTGAGCGGGCGATCAGTGAGAAGAAGGGGCACCTGTCGAAGCCCTTTTCCCTTTGGTCGAACAGGACCTGCAGGCGATGCTATCGGCCGCTCAATACTGGCTTACCTGACAGGGTGCTTCAGCTACGCGGGAGTACACAGGGTCGGATTACGATCCTGGCCAGTTGGCACAGCTGCACACCCTGCCGCAACACGTAATTCTGAGCCATCGTCTGCTCAGAGGTCCGATTTCAACCCCAAACTCTCCCTCACCGCCGGCATTGCTGCCTCGCCACCATAGGTGGTCACCCCCGCCAGCCACTTGTCCAACACCTTCGGATTGGCCTTCAGCCAGGCCTGTGCCGCGGCTTCGGGTTGCTCCTTTTCATCGAGGATGGCGCCCATGATCTGATTCTCCATGGTCAGGCTGAACTCCAGGTTCTTCAGCAAGTTGCCGACATTGCTGCACTCATCGCTATAACCCCTGCGGGTGTGGGTATCCACCACTGCGCTACCGTAATTGGGGCCGAAGCTGGCATCACCACCGCTGAGGTAGCGGATGGCGAACCTGGTGTTCATCGGGTGCGGTTCCCAGGCCAGGAAAACCATCGGTCTCTTCGCCTGCATGGCGCGGCGCACCTGTACCAGCATGCCTGCTTCGCTTGACTCCACCAGCTTGAAACCGTTCAGACCAAAGTGGCCCTTGTCGATCAGTTTCTGGATCAGCAGGTTGCCGTCATTGCCGGGCTCGATGCCGTAGATGTGTCCTTCCAATTGCTGGCGGAAACGTCCGATATCCTTGAAGTCCTGCAATCCGGCATCGAAGGTGTACTCCGGCACCGCCAGGGTGTACTTGGCGCCTATCAGGTTGGTGCGGACCCTTTCCACGCTGCCCTTTTCCAGGAAGGGCTTGGCGATCACTTCCATCGAGGGCATCCAGGCACCCAGGTAGACATCGATGTTGTTCTTCTCCATGCCCATGTAGGCCATGGGAATGGACGCCAGCTGGGTCTGCGGCTTGTAGCCCAGTCCCTTGAGCAGAGTGCTGGCCAGGCCCGTGGTGGCGGAGATATCGGCCCAGCCGACCTCCGCCAGGCGCACGGTCCGGCAAGTGGCGGGCTCGGCCGCCAGGGTGCTGAGCGAGTGGCTGGTGAACAGGGATGCAGCGAGCAGGCACAGGACTTTCTTCGACATGGTTAACGCTCCTATCGGGCGGCTACGGCGGAAGTCGGCGGGATACTGCGGGGCTCTTCGGGTCCCTTCGCCCGACCGAGCATAGGGAGGGCTGAACCGGCCACTTGATGGGAAACGACATCTTCTGCCGCAGCCAGGAACGGCGCGGAAGGGTGTTGATCTTTTGCGCTGGCAATTCGTCGCTTGACGTCAATTCCGCCAAATTCCGCTCCCCTAGATTGGCTTCCGAAACAGGCCATCGAGCCGCACGAACAACACCTGGTAGGAGTACCGATCATGCAATCCGTCGAAGCCATAAAGCTGCAAACTTCCATCGAAGGCTGGGCCAAGCAGGACCCCGAAACCGCCTTCACCCTGCCGTCGCGCTACTTCTTCGATGAGAGCCTGTTCAAGGCCGAACGCGACCGCATTTTCATGCACGCCTGGCACTTGGCCGGACACAAGAGCGAGTTCCGCGAGCCGGGCCAGTACGTGGTGGTGGACCTGTTCGACCAGAGCGTGGTGGTGGCGCGCAACATGAAGGGCGAGATCCGCGCCTTCCACAACGTCTGCCAGCACCGGGGCAACCGCCTGCTGGAAGGTCGTCGCGGCACCACCGGCGGTGTGGTGCGTTGCGCCTATCACTCCTGGTGCTACGAGATGGATGGCAGCCTGCGCAGCGCGCCGCGTTGCGAGCGCATGAAGGACTTCGAGCTCCAGCAGTTCAACATTCCGCAGGTGCAGGTCGAGGAGATGGGCGGTTTCATCTACTTCAACCTCGACCCCAATGCGCCGTCCCTGACCGAGCTGTTCCCCGGTGCCAACGAAGAAATGCACCGGGTCTTCCCTGACCTGGAACGCATGCGCCTGATCGAGGAACAGGACGTGATCGTCCCGGCCAACTGGAAGGTGATCATGGACAACTCCATCGAGGGTTATCACTTCAAGCTGTCCGGCCCCTGCCACATCGACCTGGCCAAGCTGATCGACTTCAAGGGCTACCGGCTGACCAAGCGCGACAACTGGTGGACCTACATCGCCCCGGCCAACCTCCAAGCCGGCGAAGCCTACGGCGTCAAATTGCGCGAAGACCTCAATCCGGACGAGTGCTTCTTCAACATCGGCATGTGGCCAAACAACACCTTCTACACCTTCCCGTTCTCCGAGTTCCTCGGCACCTTCATCATGATTCCCCTGGACGCCGAGCGCTCCTTGCTGCGCTTTGGCTACTACAGCGCCAACGAGGAAACGGCCGAGGTCAGCAAGGCCTGCATGCGCTGGATGAACGAAGAGCTGGGGCCGGAAGACATCGAGCTCAACGTCTCCGTGCAGAAAGGCCTGCATTCCCTTGGCTACGACCAGGGCCGCTACATGATCGACGCCCAGCGCAGCAACGAAAGCGAGCACCTGGTGCATCACTTCCACCGCCTGGTGTTCCAGGGCATCCATGGCGAGGAGCGGGCCTGAGCCCGCTTCCGGAGGAGGTGCCATGTCCGCACATGAATTCGACTACCTGATCGTCGGCGCCGGTTCGGCCGGCTGCGTGCTGGCCAACCGCTTGGGCGCCGAGCCTGGCGTGAAGGTGCTGGTGCTGGAGGCCGGACCGCTTGACCAGAGCTGGACCATCGACATGCCCTCGGCCGTGGGCATCGTCGTCGGCGGCAGCCGCTACAACTGGAGCTACATCACCGAACCCGAGCCCTGGCTGGACAACCGCCGCATCGGCACCCCGCGCGGGCGCACCCTGGGCGGCTCCTCGTCCATCAACGGCATGGTTTACATCCGGGGCCACGCGCGCGATTACGACAGCTGGGCCGAGCAGGGTTGCCACGGCTGGAGCTACCAGGAAGTGCTGCCCTATTTCATCCGGGCGGAGAACCACGAACAGGGCGCAGATGCCTATCACGGCGATGCCGGGCACCTGCACGTCACCGCCGGCAACATCGACACGCCGCTCTGTTCCGCCTTTGTCCAGGCTGGAGTGGACGCGGGCTATGGCCAGAGCCGCGACCTCAATGGCTTCCGCCAGGAAGGCTTCGGCCCGGTGGACCGCACCACCCGCAAGGGCAAGCGCTGGAGCACGGCCCGCGGCTATCTGGCCGAAGCATTGCACCGCGGCAACGTCACCGTGGCCACCGGTGCATTGAGCTTGCGCATTCTCTTCGAGGGGCGTCGCGCCTATGGCATCGAGTACGAGCAGAATGGCCAGGTGCACCAGGCCCGTGCTCGCCGCGAGGTGATCCTCGCCGCCGGGGCGATCAACTCGCCACAGTTGCTGCTGCTCTCCGGTGTCGGCCCGGCGGAAGAAATCCGCGCTCATGGTCTGCCGCTGGTGCATGACCTGCCCGGCGTCGGCCGACGCCTCAACGATCACCCCGACACCGTGGTGCAGTACCTGTGCAAACAGCCGGTGTCCATCTACCCCTGGACCCGCGCACCGGGCAAATGGTGGATTGGTGCGCGCTGGTTCCTCAGTCACGACGGCCTGGCCGCCAGCAATCATTTCGAGGCCGGTGCCTTCATCCGCTCGCGGGCGGGCGTCGAGCACCCGGACCTGCAGCTCACCTTCATGCCCCTGGCGGTGCAGCCGGGTAGCGTCGACCTGGTGCCGGCGCATGCTTTCCAGATCCATATCGATTTGATGCGCCCGACCAGCCTCGGTAGTGTCACCCTGCGTGGCGCCGATCCGCGCCTTGCCCCGCGCATCCGCTTCAACTACCTGAAGACCGAGCAGGACCGCGCCGACATGCGTGCCGGTGCGCGGCTGGTACGGGAAATCATCGAGCAGCCGGCCATGCGTGGCCTGAAGGGCAAGGAACTGGTGCCGGGGCCGGAGAGCTTCAGTGACCAGGCGCTGGACGCCTGGGCCCGGCGCGTGACCGAAACTGGTTACCACGCCAGCGGCACCTGCAAGATGGGCCCGGCTTCCGACCCGGAGGCGGTGGTCGATCCGGAGCTGCGGGTGCACGGGTTGGAGGGTTTGCGGGTGGTGGATGCGTCGATCATGCCGATCATCGTCAGCGGCAACACCAATGCGCCGACTGTGATGATCGCCGAGAAGGCCAGCGATATGATCCGCGGCCAGGCACCCCTGCCTGCGGCACGGGTCACGGTGTGGACTCATCCGGATTGGCGCGGACAACAACGATAACCAGAGCATTGACGAGAGGTGCCGAACGTGGAAGGTCTGAACTCCCGGGAACGCTCGCTGGCCAGCGACGACACGCTACGCGTTGGCCTATTGCTGTTACCGACATTCCCCGGCCTGGGCCTGGCTGCGGTTGCCGAGCCGTTGGCCATCGCCAACTGGCTGAGCCAGAAGCCTCTGTTCCAGTGGACGTTGTTATCGCTGGACGGCCAGCCGGTGCAGGCCAGCAATGGCCTGTCCAGCCAGGTGGAGGCGGGCATCAGCCCGGAGCAGGAGTTCGACCTTTGCTTCGTCATCGCCAGCTTCGATGTGCACCGGCACTGTCGCAACAACCTGCTCAAGAGCTGGCTGCGCAAACAGGCACTGTTTGGTGCCGTGCTGGTGGGTGTGGAAACCGGCACCGAACTGCTGGCCGCTGCCGGCGTGCTGGACGGCTATGGCGCCGCGGTGCACTGGGACAACCTGCCGGGCTTCCAGGAGAGTTATCCCAAGGTGCGCTCCCGTGCCCAGCTCTACTGCCTGGACCGCCAGCGGCTGACCTGCGCCGGCGCCGCCGCGACCCTGGACATGATGCTCACTTGGCTGGGGAGCCGGGTCGACGCTGACCTGGCGCGGGAGATCGGCATGCACCTGCTGGTAGGGCAGGTGCGCGCGCCCACCGAGAGCCAGCTGGACGACGGCCAGAAGGCTGAGCCCTTGCACGAGGGCAAGTTGCGTCGCGCCGTCAGGCTGATGGAACAGACCCTGGAAGAACCGCTGGACTGCGAGGCCATCGCCAGCCGCGTCGGCCTCTCGCGCCGGCAACTGGAGCGACAGTTCAAACAACACACCGGGCTTTCGCCGCTGAAGTACTACATCGCCCTGCGCCTGGCCCGCGCCCACAACCTGCTGCAACAGACCAACCTCAGCGTGGCCCAGGTCGCCGCCAGCTCCGGCTTCGGTTCCCTGGAGCACTTCTCCCGCGCGTACCGAGCACGTTTTGGCTGCCCGCCCAGCGAAGACCGCAGCCAGACCTGGAGCGCCCCGGTGATGCGCCAGCCGCTGACACGGCAAGGGGCGTAGGAAAGGGCGGATCTGCGATCCGCATTCGCGACTGAGGTCGCACAGGAAGTATCAGGGACTAGGGGCGTGGTTCACCCCTCGCCCGCTTGCGGGAGAGGGGCCAGCAGATAGGGATAGGCAGCTCCAGTAGCGCAAACCTGTAGCCTGCCGTGCGAATGAAATTCACCCCTAAAGGGTTGGCGCTCTGATTACCCTCACAACCGGTACTCCACCTCTTCCCGATCCAGAATTCGTCTCAGTGCCGCGAAGTGCCTTTCAGCGAAGTCCGGATAGTCCAGCCATTGTCGCGCTGTCTTGCGTGCCACCTCGTCGCTGGCAATGCGCAGCGGTCGACCCGTTGCCAAGGCGGTGATGTAGGTCTCGCAGGCTCGCTCGAAGTAGTAGAGGTCGTCGAAGGCTTGGGCCACGCTGGTGGCGGCGACCATCACGCCGTGGTTGCCCAGCAGCAGCAACGGTTTTCCGTCCAGCAGGCGACTTACCCGATCGGCTTCGTCCCCCAGGCCCATGCCGTCGAAGCCTTCATCTATCGCTAGCCGTTCGAAGAAGCGCATGCAGTTCTGCTCGATGGGCGGCAGCCGCGAGTCGGCCAGGCAGGCCAGCGCGGTGGCGTATTTGGAGTGGGTGTGCAGAACGCAGCGCGCCTGAGGCTGGTTGCGATGGATGGCGCCGTGCAGTGCCCACGCGGTGATATCCGGGGCGTCGGGACGGTCGAGCGTGCTGGGATCGTCGGCGTCCACCAAGATCAGGTCGCTGGCGCGGACTTCCGAAAAGTGCTTGCCGTAGGGATTGATCAGGAACTGGCGGCCATCGGTGGACACCGCCAGGCTGAAATGGTTGGCGATGGCCTCGTGCAAGCCGAGGCGAGCGGCCCAACGGAAGGCGCAGGCAAGATCGACCCGTGCCTGCCGGTGCTTAAGTTCGTTCATGGGGACTCCATTCGGTGTGGGTTGCTGTCTTCGAGTCTAGGGAGACCAAACCGGGTGACTTGATGCCGAGCGACCTTCCCTGGCGCGTTCCTTCAACCGATGGAATGCGCCAGCGGTTCGCCGCATTCCATCAATCGGCTGCCCTTGAGTCGGCTGACAGTGGCACCACCTTCAGAACGAACACAGGAGATGTGCCATGGCGATCCACCAACTCTTTATCGACGGCCGCTGGCGTGACCCCGCTGAGCCCCGTTTGCGGGCGGTGATCAACCCCGCCAACGAGGACGTGCTGGCGCAGGTGGCGGTAGCCGGCACAGCGGATGCCGCAGCGGCTATCAACTCCGCCCGTCGGGCCTTCGATCAGGGCGACTGGCCCTGGCTGGGCGTCTGCGAACGGGCCTCGGTCTTGCGCCAGATCGCCGATGCCATCGAGGCCGATAGCGAACGGCTGGCGCGGCTGGAAACTCTCAACGCGGGTAAAACCCTGGGCGAGAGTCAGGGCGACGTGACCAACGTGGCGGCGACCTTCCGCTTCTATGCCGCTTTGCTGGAGGGCGAGGGCGGCAAGGTCAACACCCATGCGCCGGCCCATGTCATCAGCTTCAATCAGCGCGAGCCGGTGGGCGTCTGCGCCCTGATCGCGCCCTGGAATTACCCGCTGTTGCAATTGGCCTGGAAGGTGGCGCCGGCTCTGGCGGCTGGCAATACCCTGGTGGTCAAGCCCAGCAGCTTGACCCCGATGACCGCATTACGTCTGGGCGAGCTGATCGAGCAGGTCGGCCTGCCGGCGGGTGTGTTCAACCTGCTTACCGGGCCGGGAGACATTGGCGAGGTTCTGGCCGCCAGCCCGGATGTCGATCTAGTGTCCCTGACCGGCGGCGCAACCGCTGGTGGCAAGGTGATGCGTGCGGCCAGCGGCAACTTCAAACGGGTGGCGCTGGAGTTGGGGGGCAAGAACCCCAATATCGTCTTCGCCGATGCCAACTTCGAAGTGGCGCTGGACCAGGCGCTCAACGCCGTCTACTTCAACGCAGGCCAGATCTGCTCGGCAGGTTCGCGTTTGTTGGTGGAGGACGACATCCACGATGCCTTCGTCGAAGCTCTTGCAGACAGGGTCCGGCGTATCCGCCTGGGCGATGGACTGGCCGAGGGAACGCAGATGGGGCCGGTGATCTCTGCCGGACAGCGCGACCTGGTGCTGGGCATGGTAAGCGGCGCGCTGGAGGAGGGGGCTCAGTTGCTGGCGGGCGGTCGGGTCCCACAAGGTGGCGTCTTTGCACGTGGCTTCTGGCTGGAGCCCACACTGCTGGCCAATGTGCACGCGGATATGCGTATCGCCCGCGAGGAAATCTTCGGGCCGGTGATCACGGTGGAGCGTTTCAGGGGAGAAACTGAGGCGCTGCAGTTGGCCAACGGCACGCCCTTCGGCCTGGCCGCCGGGGTCTGGACCGGCAATCTCGCCAAGGCCCATCGTGTGGCCCGCAGGCTGCGCGCCGGCACTGTGTGGATCAACGATTACAACGCTGCCTTCCCCCAGGCGCCCTGGGGGGGTTACAAGTCCAGTGGCATTGGCCGCGAACTGTCGTCGGCGGGGCTGGAGGAGTTCAGCGAGCTGAAGCATCTTTATCTCAACACCAGCCCGGAGGCGCTTAACTGGTTTGGTGTGTGAGGCAGCTTGCCATCCCCGGTCGGTATCCCCTTAATCGGTTTCTCAGGCCAAGGAGGCTGGTATGGCATTATCCCGGCCACGGCGCGGTGATTACCGCGCCGGGCGAGGGGAGAGCCCTCAGCGCGTGTACGGGCCCTGCAGGG
>RCUR01000400.1_pt1 | contig 15402 bp, 10 predicted proteins | sample 2166151 | NCBI WGS metagenome assembly RCUR01 (sample SAMN09932785, study PRJNA488358) | compost metagenome | isolation source: compost soil in an enriched community | place: Germany: Experimental Botanical Garden
CGCGGCACTGACCACGGCACAAGTGGCGGCACTGAAACCGACCCAGATCAGTGCCCTGGAAACCGCCGATGTCGCGGCGCTGACCACCGCCCAGGTCGTGGCCCTGACCACTGCTCAGGTGGCGGCCTTGACCACCGCCCAAGCGGCGGCATTGACCACCACGCAAGTGGCGGCCCTTGAAACCGCGGACATCGCCGCGCTGACAGTGACCAACACTGCAAGCCTGACCACCGCGCAGACTGCTGCCCTGACCACCGCCCAGGTGGTTGCCCTGACCACCGCCCAGGTGGCGGCGCTGAAGGTGACCCAGATCGCAGCCCTGACCACCACGCAAGTGGCGGCCATGGAAACCGCCGATATCGGCGCGCTGACTTCTGCCCAACTGGTAGCGTTGACCACTGCCCAGGTCGCGGCCCTGACCACCGCGCAGATCGCGGCCCTCAAGCCGACCCAGATCAGCGCCCTGGAAACCGCCGATGTAGCGGCCCTGACCACCGCGCAGATCGTAGCGATCGAAACCGCCGACATGGCGGCGTTGACCACGGCGCAAGTCGCGGCCCTGACCACGGCGCAAGCCGCAGTCCTGACCACGGCGCAACTGTCGCACCTGTCGATGACCCAGGTTGATTCGTTCACCACCGCGCAACTGCAGGCGATGACCGCCACCCAGATCGACGCGCTGGCCCTGTCCACGCCGCTGGTCCTGGACCTCAACGGTGATGGCGTGCAGACCACGCACCTGAGCAGCGGCGTCAAGTTCGACCTCAATGCCGATGGCCACAAGGAGGCAACTGGCTGGACCGCTGGCGGTGACGGCCTGCTGGCGCTCGACCTCAATGGCGATGGCCAGGTCAACAATGGCTCCGAGCTGTTCGGTTCCTCGTTCCGCCTGCCCGACGGTTCGTTGGCCAAAGACGGTTTCGAGGCACTCGTCAGCCTGGACAGCAACCATGACGGTGCGGTCAACGGCGCTGACCAGTTGTTCGCGGCGCTGCAAGTCTGGGTCGATGCCAACAACGATGGCGTCAGTGACAAGGGTGAGATGCACACCCTCAAGGAGCTGGGCATCACCCAGTTCAACCTGGATGTGGCCAAGACCGCCGAGCTCAACCACGGCAACCTGATCGGCCTCGACAGCAGCTACGAAACCAGCGATGGCCAGAGCCATACGATCGCCGACGTCTGGTTCCGCACCGACGCCAATGGCAATCAGTCCCTGGACCTGACCAAGCTGGATTCGTCGACACTCGATGCCCACTCCCTGGGTGCCATCGATCTGTCGACCGATGGCGGCAAGGCCAGCGTACTGACCGTCGATGCAGAGGCAGTTGCCAAGCTCGGCCAGGCCGGCCAGGTGGATGTGGCCAGCGGTGCCGCGGCACCGGTGCAGATGATCATCGACGGTGACCACAACGACACGGTCAACATCACTGGCGACAGTGGCGAGTGGCAGGCGGCCGGGAGCACCACGGTCGATGGCGCCAGCTACAACGTGTTCAACGACGGCGACGTCCAGTTGTTGGTCGCAACCGACGTGCAGACTTGGATTCACTGAGTTTCAGTGGTAAACCTTGACTGATCCGATACCGGGCTCGAAAGAGCTCGGTATTTTTTTATTGGAAGAGACCGTCGCGCAAATGCCTAGACAGAATCTTGAGAGCCCGAACCTCGATATCGTGCTGGCCGCAGCCCTGCAGCTGGCCGAGGGCGTCGCTCTGGAACCGATGAAGTTGCTCGAAACCGCAGACCGGCTCAATGGCGCACAGCGCATCACCGATGTCGCTGCGCTCTACCAGCGCTGGCTGCAGCACTGCCATTCGTCGGTCAATTACATTATCCAGTTCAACCTCGGGACCACGCTGTCGCAACTGGGGCAGATAGAGGCCGCAGAGGCAGCCTATCGCGCCGCCATTGCCCAGAACCCGGAGTTCGCCCAGGCGTGGTTCAACCTGGGGACGCTGCTGGAGCGTCAGCACAAACCGCAGGAGGCCCTGGCCATCTGGCAGTCGATGCTCGATGACAGGCTGGTCGACGCCACGCAAAGCCGCGAGCTGTACCTGATGACCTGCAACAACCTGGGTCGCCTGCTCGAGGAAACCCGGCAGTTGCAAAAATCCGAAGCCATCCTGCGCACCAGCCTGGAAGCCGACCCCCATCAACCCAAGGTGATTCAGCACTGGGTGCACCTGCGCCAGAAACAATGCGTCTGGCCGGTCTATGAGCCGCCGGCAGGCTTGACCCGTGGCGACCTGTTCAAGGCCTCCTCGCCCCTGGCACTGCTCGCCGGCAGCGATGACCCCGGCCTGCAACTGGCCGCTGCGGTGCACTTCGTCAAGGAGCGGGTCAATGTCCGGGTCCCCGCCCTGGCTCCGGCCCAGGGCTATGGCCACCGGAAGTTGCGCATCGGCTTCCTGTCTTCGGACTTCTGCCTGCATGCGGTGTCGTTGCTGACGGTGGAGCTGTTCGAGCTGATCGATCGGCAGCGCTTCGAGGTGTACGGTTTTTGCTGGACCCGCGAAGACGGCTCGGCCCTGCGCGAACGGGTCAGGCAGGCCATGGATCACTTCGTGCGCATCGACGCCATGGATGATGCCGCTGCCGCGCAATGCATCCGCAACCATGAGATCGACATCCTCATCGACCTGCACGGGCTGACGTCCGGGGCCCGTCCGGACATTCCGGCCTTCCGCCCGGCTACGGTGCAGATGACCTACCTGGGCTTTCCCGGGTCGACCGGGCTGCCGGGCATCGATTATGTGATCGCCGATCGCTATCTGATCCCCGACAGCGAGAAGGCGTACTACAGCGAAACACCGCTGTACCTGGCGCAGATCTACCAGTGCAGCGACCGCCAGCGACCCGTTGCGGCGTTGCCGACCCGCGCCGAGTGCGGCTTGCCGCAAGACCGTTTCGTGTTTTGCTCGTTCAACAACAACTACAAGTTCAACGAAGAAGTGTTCGATTGCTGGATGCGTATCCTGCAGCGCGCTCCCGACAGTGTGCTGTGGCTGCTGGCCGACAACCCCTGGGCCCAGGAAAACCTCTGCGCCAGAGCCCAGTCACATGGCGTGAACCCGGCACGCCTGTTGTTCGCCCCGCGGGTCGCACCGGCGCAATACCTGGCCCGCTACAGTGCCGCGGATCTGTTCCTCGACGCGTATCCGTTCAACGCCGGGACCACGGCCAACGATGCCCTGTGGATGGGCCTGCCGGTGCTGACCCGCTCAGGACGCACTTTTGCCTCGCGCATGGCCGGCAGCCTGCTGACTGCGCTGGACCTGCCGGAGCTGATCACCACCACCCTGGCCGAGTACGAAGAGCGTGCCGTCGAACTGGCGACCCAGGCCGATCTGTTGCCCGGCTTGCGTGAGCGTCTGCACCGGGGACGAGAGCACTCGGCGCTGTTCGACACACCACGCTTCGTCAGGGATTTCGAGGACGCGATCAGCAGTGTGGCGCCCGGCCGGGTGTAGCCGTATTGCTGGTTCCTGGTCCGGGCGGCGTTCCGACGATGGACTGCTTCTGTAGGAGCGAGCTTGCTCGCGAAAAACCCGAGAGCGCTGCGGGGCGTCAGGCTTGCCGCGTCATCGTTGGCCTCCATCGCGAGCAAGCTCGCTCCTGCAGAGGATCAGGTTGTCAGAACAACCCCTGGACCTTTTCCAGCTCGTTGCGGGTCATCTGGCCGGTGTGGGTGTGCAGGTTGACATAGCTTTGCAGCATCGCCAGCTTGGTATCGAGCAGGTCACGCTTGGAAGAGAACAGGCGCTGTTGGGCATCGAGGATGTCGACCGTTGAGCGCACGCCGGCCTCATAGCCTTTTTCCGCGGATTTCAGGGCGGTCTGGCTGGAGCGCACGGCGGTCACCAGGGCCTTGATCTTCTCGAAGCCCGCCACCACCCCCAGGTAGTTGAGCTCGAGGTCCTCGTTCATTTGCTGGAGCTGGACCTCATAGCCGGACCGGGCACTCTCCAGGGCAGCACGGGCCTTTTCGGAAGAAGCGCTGACCCCGCCGCCCTGGTACAGCGGGATATCGATGACGACACCCACGTAGTAGGTCGACTGGCGCTGGGACGTTTCGTTGAGGTCGCTCTGGCCGACCCGGGCCAGCCGGCCGCTCAGCGCCACCGTCGGGTAATGCCCGGCCTTCTGCTGCTTGAGGTTGGCTTCGGCCACTTTGATCGAAGCACGGCTGATACCCAGTGCAGACGCGGCCTGGTCGGCCTTGATCAGCCAGTAGTCGAGGTCCTGCTCGGGGGCAAGCAAGGCGGCGGCCGGTGCCTGCTCCTGCATCTGCGGGATCTCACTGACGGCAATCCCGGCGCGGCCCGCCAGCTTGCGCAGGGCCGCGCGATGCTGGGCCTGCAACTGAATTTCCAGGGCGCGGATCGAATCGAGCCGGGCCTGCGCCTCTTCAAGGTCGGTGATGCTGCCTTCACCGGCTTCGAACAGTCGCCGCGATTGCTTGGCCAGTTCTTCGACCGAGGCTTTCTGCTGGGTTGTCAGCTTGAGTTCGTTTTCCACCTGGGCGAGATCGAAATAGGCCTGCACCACGCGATCGAACAGCTCCTGATCGGCGCCTTCGTGCTGGACTCCACCCAGTTGCCCACGCGCCTTGGCCTGTTCGTAGGAGGCCCAGCGGCCTTTGTCGAACAGCGGCTGGATAACCGACAGGGCAATGCTGTCGGAAGCGTACTGATCCTCCTGGCTGCTGGCGGAGGACTGGCTTTCGAACAGGCCACCATGGCCGTAGCGTGAGTTGATGGCGACCTGCGGCAGCAAGCCGCTGCGGCCGATAGCCTCTTCCTGGCGCGATGCCTCGTAGTCATGGTTGGCAACCTGGTAGGTCGCATCGTTGAGTCGCGAAGCGTCGTAGAGGGCGACCAGTGACAACGGCGCTTCAGCCGCCAGCAGCCGGCACGAGCAGAACACGGAGAGTAGCAAGGCGATACGTACGGACACGGTCATTCTTCCTTGAACGCGCCGGCCATACGCTCGGTCACCGGCTGCATCAAGTAGTTGGCAAGGGTGCGTTCGCCGGTCTTGACCAGTACTTCGGCCTGCATGCCTGGCTTGACATCCAGGCCCAGCTCGCGCAGATGGATGATCGCCTCGGGGCTGACCGAGACCTCCACCGAAAAGTAGGGCGAACCGCTGTGTTCGTCGATCAACTGGTCGGCCGACACCGTGAGCACCTGGCCGACGATCACCGGGGTGTGGACCCGTTGCAACGAACCGAAACGCAGATCGACCGGCAGCTGCGGCTTGAGCCGGTCGGCCATCATCGGCGGGAATTGCGCCTTGACCACCCAGCTGGAGCCTTGCGGGACAATGTCCATCAGGCGCTGGCCCGCTGGTGCGACGCCGCCGACGGTGTGCACGGTCATGCCCATCACCTGGCCGGCGACGGGCGCGACGATGGCGGCGCTGTTGACTTCGAACTCCAGTGACTTGATCTGGTCGATCAGGCTCGATGTCTGCGCCACGACCTGGGTCAATTGCGACTCGGCGTCGCTGCGAAAGACCTGCCCCTGTTGCAGCGCCTTGAGCTCGCTTTCATTGATCGCCTGGCGCGTGCGGCCGATATCGGAAACGCTCGAAGCCAATTGGGCACCCAGCTGCGCCGCACTGCTCTCCGCTTCGAACAGCCGGTTACGTGGCAGATAACCTTCACTGGCCAGTTCCCGCAGCCCCTTGAGCGCCTGCTGCTGGAATTGCAGCTGTACGGCGTGGTTGCGCTTGATCTCTTCGAAACCCTGGAGCTGTTCTTTGAGCGAGGCTATTTCGTGCCGGCTGATTTGCATGCGGCTGGCCAGTTCGGCACGGCGGGTGGCGAACAGATAGCCTTGCAGCTCCATCGCCGCGACGGCGCGCGGGTCGCCGGCGCGGGCCAGCAATGCCGCGGACCATTGCACAGCGTCGCGGTTCAGGCGTTCGGCCATCAGCCGATCCTCGACGGCGCGGGCGCCGAGCCACTGGCCCAGGGCGACATCCAGTTGCGACTTGGCCTGGACGGTGTTGAGCTGCATCACCACCTGCCCCTGCTGCACCCGGTCGCCTTCACGGACCAGGATGTTGTCGATCGTGCCGCCGGTGCGCGACTGCACGGTCTTGCGCTCGCCGGAAACCACCACTGTGCCGCTACCGACCACGCCGCGGTCAAGCGGCGCCAGGCAGGCCCAGAGCAGAAACCCGCCGAGGCCCAGGAGCAAAAACCACACACCGATCCTGGCAATGCCCGCGGCATCCGCATCGGGCTTGTTCTCGGGGGTCGAAATGTCGCTCGAACTGGCTTGCATTGACGCCTCAGGCTTCTTGATTGCGGGGTTCGACAGCTTTTGCCGGGGCCGCTGGCACCAGGGTCTTGAGCACCTGGTCACGCGGGCCGAACAGGGTTTGTACGCCGTCCTTGAGGAACAACAGCTTGTCGACCGCGCCGAGAATGCTCGGCCTGTGGGTGACCAGCACCACGGTGCAGCCTTCGGCCTTGAGCTTGCGCACGGCCTGCACCAGCGCCGCTTCACCGGCATCGTCGAGGTTGGAGTTGGGTTCGTCGAGCACCACCAGCGCCGGCTGGCCATACAACGCGCGGGCCAGGCCGATGCGCTGCTTCTGGCCGCCGGACAACCCCAGCCCGCCAGTCCCGAGCAAGGTGTCATAGCCTTTGGGGAAGTGCAGGATCATCTCGTTGATACCGGCCAGTTGCGCCGCTGCGATGACCTTGTCTGCATCCACCTCGCCGAAGCGCGCGATGTTTTCGGCGATGCTTCCATCGAACAGCTCGATGTCCTGGGGCAGGTAACCGAGGTGCGGGCCGAGGGCTGCACGCGACCACTGGCCGACCTCGGCGCTGTCCAGGCGTACCGAGCCCTGCCTGGCGGTCCAGATGCCGACCATGGCACGCGCCAGGGAAGACTTGCCCGACGCGCTCGGACCGATGATCGCCAGTACTTCGCCCTTGGCCAGGCTGATGGTCACGCCATTGACGGCGGGCTTGTGCATGCCCGGCGGGATGATTACCAGGCGGTCGATGCTAAGGGCCCCGGTCGGCGCTGGCAGGGGCATGCCTGGCGCGACCTTGGGGAACTCGCCGAGCAGGCGGTTCAAACGTTCGTAACTGCTTTTGGCGTTACCCATCTGCTTCCACGAACCGATCAGCGCTTCGGCCGGCGCCATGGCCCGTCCCAGCAATACCGACACGGCAATCATCACCCCGGCGGAAATCTGATTCTCGATCACCAGGATGGCTCCCAGGCCAAGGGCCAGCGATTGCCAGGTCATGCGCACAAAGCGTGACAGCGCGGCGATCCGCGAACTGCGGTCACTGGCCTCGCCCTGCTCGGTAATGACCCGCTGCTGCACGTTGAACCAGCGTTGGCGCAAGGGCGCGAGCATGCCCATCGCCTGAATCACCTCGGCGTTCTGCAAGGTACTGTTCACGTAGCTGGAAGACGCCACGGACAAACGGTTGGCTTCGCTCATGCTTTTGCGGGTGGTCAGCTCGTTCCAGACTCCCAGCCCGGCAAGGATCAGCGAGCCGATGACAGTGAACACCCCAAGCCAGGGATGGAACAGGAACGTCGCGATGACATAGATCGGCAGCCACGGCGCATCGAAGATGGCAATCAATGCCGGACCGGTGACGAACTGCCGGATGCTGTTCAAATCGCTCAGCACCTGCGCCGGGTTGGAGCTGTGCTCCTTCAGGCTACGCTCGAACGCCGCATCGAATACCCGCTCGCCCAACTGAGTGTCCAGGCCGGCGCTCATCTTGATCATCACCTGGCCGCGCACCCACTCCAGCAAACAGCCAAGGGCAAAGAACCCGAGCAAGATCAGGCTCAGCATCAACAGCGTGGTTTCATTGCGACTGGTCAGGACGCGGTCGAAAACCTGCATCATGTAGATGGACGGGACCAGCATCAGCAGGTTGATCACCCCGCTGAACAGTGCCAACACGCCGAACAGCCGACGATAACGTAGCAGCGCTGCATCGATATCTCGCTGGGGATCTAGGAAAAATCGCATAAAGTCCGAAAGATGAAAAAAGCATTGGGAAAGACAACGGTTATGTTGATGCCCGGGCTGCATTGCGCGGCGGCGATGCTAGCACTTTGCCCTCTATTAATGAACAGCTTGAAGCCAGTTGGCACCTCTACTCCATCGGCTTGAAGGAGGCGATCTTGAGTGGTTTTTCGACGGAGGGACAAACGGGGGAATAGAAAGGCTTTAAGAAATGAAATCAAAAAATATAAATGCATTACCAAATAAAAGACCCGGCTTTTGGCCGGGTCCTTTATTTGCCGGTTTTTCTGGCATTGGCTTCAGGCTAATGAAGTCTTTGGGTGTCGCAAATTCGATGGCGCGGATGATGTCAAAAGAATTCCAGCAGGCAAGAGAAGCCCGGCATCATTGGTTCAAACCAGCGACAGATAGCACTTGAGAATCAGTCGCACAGTCTCTAAGCTGCGGCGGCGTCAAGGAGGACGCCCCCACTCCTCGCCCTCTCTCGTGTTCTTCAATACACCGCAATATGTGAGTCCGTTCGTGGCTCTGTCCCGCCGCACAACACGCCGGTTTCAGGATCGCGCAAGATAATTTGCCCACGCCCGTAACTGGTGAGATCGCACGCCACCCGAACCTCGTGCCCGCGACGCGCCAGTGCCGCAACCATATCCCGCGAAGCGTCCTGCTCAATGCCCACCTTCATGTCCCCCAACCATTGCCAACGCGGTGCGTCCAGCGCGGCTTGAGGGTTGAGTCCGAAATCCACCAGATTCATGACCATCTGCACATGTCCTTGCGGTTGCATGTAGCCGCCCATGACACCGAAGGGGCCCATCGCTTCACCGTCTTTTGTAAGGAACCCTGGAATGATGGTGTGGAAGGTCTTTTTGCCAGGCGCCAGGCAATTGGAATGGCCGGGATCAAGGCTGAACTCTTCACCACGGTTTTGCAGGGCGATACCGCTGTCGGGCAATACCACGCCAGAGCCAAAGCCGTGATAGTTGCTCTGGATGAACGAAACCATGTTGCCCTCCGCATCGGCGGTGGCCAGATAGACCGTGCCACTGGCATGGGGATCACCCGGCTGGGGCGCCACGGCCTGCTCACCGATCTGTGCCCGGCGATGAGCGCAATAGTGGTCGCTGAGCAGATCGTGCACCGCCACCCGCATGTGCTCCGGATCGGTGATGTAGTGCAAACCATCGCTGTAGGCGAGTTTCATGGCCTCAAGTTGACGATGCCAGGTCCGCTGGCTGTCGCGATGATCGAAGTCAAAGCCCTCGAGAATCTTCAACGCCATCAACGCCACGAGTCCCTGACCGCTGGGAGGAATCTCCCAGACGTCGACACCACGATAGTTAACCTTGATCGGCTCGACCCACTGAGCGCGGTAGTCCTGCAAATCACTGGCGCGCAGATAGCCGCCCGTGGCCCGCGAATGCGCATCCAGCCTCTGCGCCAGCGCGCCACGATAAATACTTTCACACTCGGTGGCGGCCAATTCGCTCAAGGTCCGTGCCTGGGCCGGGTTACGGAACAACTCGCCGGCGCGGGGGGCACGGCCTTCGATCAGGAAGGTCTCGAACCAGCTCTCAAGCACGTCGCTACGGTCGGGAGTGAAATCCTCCAGCGCGGTTTGCCACTGCAAGGCGACCACTGGCGAAACGGGAAATCCGTCCCGCGCCAGACTGATCGCCGGCTGCAGCAAGTCCGCAAAGGGCAGACGACCGAAACGCCGGGACAATTGCGCCCAGGCCGACGGGCAGCCAGGAACAGTGACAGGCGTCCAGCCATGCAGCGGCATTTTTTCATGACCGGCCGCTTTCACGGCCTCAATGCTCAGGGCTTGCGGGGCGGCGCCGTTGGCAGCCAGGCCATGCAGTTTGTCCTGGGTCCAGACCAAGGCAAAAGCGTCACCACCGATACCACAACCGGTGGGCTCGACCACCGTCAATGCTGCTGCCGTGGCGATGGCCGCATCGATGGCATTGCCGCCGCGACGCATCACTTCAATCCCGGCTTCGGCGGCCAGTGGCTGAGAGGCCGCGACCATGCCGCGCTTGGCGAAAACGCTTTGACGTTGTGAGGTGTAGGGATACTCATGGGCAGAAAACTTGAACATGGCAGGACTCACACAAAAGTAATGTTCATAAAAACCTGTAGGAGCGAGCCTGCTCGCGATGGACGTTAACGATGACGCGGGTTTCCTGGAAAAACACGGTGCTCTTGAGTCCATCGCGAGCAGGCTCGCTCCTACAACACACGACTGAGAAAGGAGCGGGTACGGGCGTGCTTGGGCTGACTGAAGATCTGTTCGGGCGGGCCCTGCTCGATCAGTTCGCCTTGATCGAGGACCACCACCCGATCGGCCACTTCGCGGGCAAAGCCCATTTCATGGGTGACCACGACCATGGTCATGCCCTCCTCGGCCAGTTCCTTCATGACTTGCAGCACTTCACCCACCGTCTCCGGGTCAAGGGCGCTGGTGGGCTCGTCGAACAACATCGCCTGGGGTTTCATGGCCAGCGCCCGGGCGATGGCCACCCGCTGCTGCTGCCCACCGGACAGCATCGAAGGGTAGTGATCCGCCTTCTCGGCCAGCCCGACCCGTTTGAGCAGCGCCCGCGCCTGCTCCACCGCTGCCGCGCGCGCCACGCCGAGCACGTGGATGGGCGCCTCGATGATGTTTTCCAGGGCGGTCATGTGCGGGAACAGATTGAAGCGCTGAAACACCATGCCGATGTCCCGGCGCTGACGCGCAATGTTGCGCTCCGAGTCCCGGACCAGGCTGCCATCGGCACGGGAGCGATAACCCATGGGCCGGCCACTGACACGGATTTGCCCGGACTGAATGTCCTCAAGCAAATTGATGCAGCGAATAAACGTGGTTTTGCCCGAACCGGAGGCGCCGATCAGCACCACGACTTCACCCCGTTTCACTTGCAGCGAAATGCCCTTGAGAATTTCCAGGTCACCAAACGACTTGTGAATATCCAGCGCTTCGATGACCAGCTCTTCACTCATGTGCGCCATCTCAACGCCCTCTCAACAGTTTCATGGTGTTGCGACCGAACATTCGGCTGGCGGCCGGAGCCGGACGATCGGATTGGCCGAAACGCGCCTCGAGCCAGCGCTGGAAAAAGCCCCAGAGCGTGGTCAAGGCCAGGAAGTAAATGGCAACCACCAGATACAACTCGAACACCCGGAAGGTCGCCGAGGTCACCATTTGCGTGCTGAGCAACAACTCCTGCACGCCGATCACGCTGACCAGCGTGGTGTTTTTCAACATCACGTTGAACTCGTTACCCAGCGGCGGAACGATGACCCGGAAGGCCTGCGGCAGGACGATACGGCGCATCAGCCTGGAGAACGTCATGCCCAACGAGCGTCCGGCTTCGTATTGGCCCTTGTCCACCGCGCCGATGCCGGCCCGAATGATCTCGGCCATGTACGCGCCTTCGTTGAGGCCCAGAGCAATGATCGCCGCCTGAATGTTGCCCGGCACGATGAACCAGCCCAGGTCCAGGTCTTCGAAGCGGAAAATGCCGCCGGCCGCCAACGCCGTGTACAGAAACACGATCTGCACCAACAGCGGCGTGCCGCGCATCAGCCACACATAAAAGCGCACCGGGTATTGCAACAGCGGGTTGCTCGACAGCTTCATCAACGCCGCGATCAACCCCAGCACACAGCCGAGCAACATCGCTGACACACTGATCAGGCACGTCAGCCACAGCCCCGTCAGGTAGACATCACTGGGCTGTAACAGGTACTGCCAGAACACATCCCAATTGAAGTTCATCAGGTTCGTCCTCAGTCCAGTTTGTCGCTGCCGACATGCCATTTACTGAGGAGCGCTTCGTAACTGCCGTCGGCGCGCATGCCTTGCAAGACTTCGGTCAACGCGACCGTCAATTGCGGATCACTTTTGCGCACACCGAAACCGGTCAGGATGCGGTTGAAAGCAGGCACCGCTGATTGAAACAGGTCAGGGGCCAGTTGCTGGTAATGGCCGGCAGACTCGACCGTGGTGCCGAAAGCGTCCACCTGGTTGATGCGCAAGGCCTGGAATGCATCGGCGTCGACGTTGTAGACCACCAGTTTCATCGGTGCCTTGCCGGCCGCTTCGAGTTTTTCGTTCTCTTTGCCCAGCAGCACGCGGATGGTCGAACCGTTACTGACCGCGACCTTGAGCCCCGATAAATCTTCCAGCGTGCTCACCGATTTCGGATTGCCTTTGGGCACCACGATGGACTGGCTGGAATACATGAAGTTGACGATGTCGATCACTTCACGGCGCTCGGGTTTGTCGAACAGTTGATCGACGATCATGTCGCACTGTTGCGCCAGCAGCGCCGGGATCAGCCCGGCGAACGGAGAGATCCGCCATTCGACTTTTTTGCCACCCAGGCGCTGGGCAATCGCCTCGCCCATATCCACCTGGAGCCCGACCGGTTTTTGCTTCAGGTCAAACGACACCAGCGGCGGCGAATCCATGCCGGAGCAATAGACGATCTTCTCGCTCTTGCTTAATCGCTCGGGAAGTTCAGGAGCCGCCAGCGCCCATTGCGAGCAAAGGCTCAAGGAAAGGACAGCAGCTAACGCGCAAGGCTTGTGCATGGCAATACTCCAGTCAGGTGAGGTAACGGGGTTACGCAAAATCACAACAACCGCAAATCGCTAGGCAGGACGGCTCCTGTTACTGATGAGCCTCAAGAAACTGAATCAGGCGCGGAATCGTTCCTTCGATGTGCTCGCACACCACCGCCGCCGCTTTATCCGGATCGCCGGAACGCAACGCAGCCACGATCGAGGCGTGTTCGTCCCGGGCACTGCGGGGCTTGTCGGCGTGTTGCAGCCACAGGCGCATGTGCGGCTCGATCACCGAATACAGCGCCGAAATTTGCCGCATCAGGCGCGGGCGTTCACTCAGGCTGCACAGATATTCATGGAAGGCCCGATGACGGCTGACCCACTCGGCACCATCCTCGCGGTAGTCGTCCATCTCGTCGAGCAGACACTCCAGATGGCTGAAATGGCGCTCGGTCATTTTGCCGACCGCCACCCGGATGGCGAGCCCCTCAAGGGCACTGCGCATCTCGAACACTTCACGCATTTCATCGATGTTCAGGCCCCGAACGATGGCGCCGCGATTGGGCCGCAACGTCACCAGGCCGTCGGCATCCAGACGGCGAAACGCTTCGCGCACCGGCATGCGGCTCATGCCGATTTCACCGGCGATGTCCTCGGCAATCAGCCGCTCGCCGGTGCGGTAACGTCCTTTGCAAATGGCCTCCAGGAGAAAGTTGTAAGCCTCCTCCTCGGCAGTGACAGGCTGGCGCTCGGTATAGGCAGGGGCGAATTTCATCAGTGCACCTTTTGTATTTTTGTATCCAATTATCCACAAAGCCAAAACAGCACATTGCGTGCCAGACTCAGCACATCGCTTGCAGGTAGTTGATTGGATTGAGATAACAGCCATCACGACGACGGGATACTTACGGGGACGTCGAGCAGGAACGAGTTGAAATGCCCCATCCTGTTACAGGGCAGCCTTAAAACGGTGCTGGTGGTAACACGGATGATCGCTACGCTTGGTTGGAAGACTTCGCGGCAAACCTTGAGTCGCAAAGTGAACAGGCGCCTTGGGGGCGAGGCGGTTTTTCTGCGCTCCTAAGGCCCTGCGCTTGCGTGTAAAGTAGCCGCCATAAAAATCTTGATCAGGAACCCAACCGTGGCTAAATCCTCCCTCGACATCAGTGCCAACTTCGACAGCGGCAACATCCAGGTGATCGACCTCAGCGACCCGCTCAAGCCCCTGCTGGCGATCCGTCCCGATACCAAAAGCAACCATTTCCAATGGTTCCACTTCAAGGCCAGCGGCCTGCATGTCGGCCAGGACCACTGGTTTCGCCTGAACAATGCCAGTCAATCCTCCTATAACAAGGCCTGGACCGGCTATCAGGCGGTAGCGTCCTACGATCACGTCAACTGGTTCCGCGTACCCACCATTTTCGAGGGCGACTGCCTGCGCTTCAGCCTCGAAGCCGAGCAGACCCACGCCTGGTTCGCCTACTTCGAACCCTACAGCCGTGGTCGCCACGACTGGCTGATCGAGCAGGCGCTGACCAAGGCCGGCACCGAACTGCTGGCCACCGGCAAGAGTGTCGAAGGTCGCGACATCCAGCTATTGCGCAAAGGCACAGGCGTCGAAGGCCAGCGCAAAGTGTGGATCATCGCCCAGCAACATCCGGGCGAGCACATGGCCGAGTGGTTCATGGAAGGCGTGATCGAACGCCTGGAAAGAAACGACGACCCAGTGCTGAACAAACTGCTGGCCGGCGCCGACCTGTACCTGGTGCCGAACATGAACCCGGACGGCGCCTTCCACGGTCACCTGCGCACCAACGCCATGGGCCAGGACCTGAACCGCGCCTGGCAGAACGCCAGCCAGGAGATCAGCCCGGAAGTCTTTTTCGTACAGCAGCAGATGGAAAAGTACGGCGTCGACCTTTTCCTCGACGTCCATGGTGACGAGGAAATCCCTCACGTCTTCACCGCCGGTTGCGAAGGCAACCCCGGTTACACGCCGCGGATCGAAAAGCTCGAGGAGCACTTCCGCAGTCATCTGAAACGCACCACCAAAGATTTCCAGACCAGGTATGGCTATGTGCGCGATGAACCGGGTCAGGCCAACATGACGCTGGCCTGCAACAGCGTGGGTCAGAAGTACGATTGCCTGTCATTGACCCTGGAAATGCCGTTCAAGGATCACGACGATCATCCGAACCCGTTGACGGGCTGGTCGGGCAAGCGCTCGAAGCAGTTGGGCAAGGATGTACTCACCACCATTGCGGATATGGTCGATACCCTGCGCTGATCACCCTTCAAGATCAAAAGATCACCGCCTGCCGCAGGCGGCGATCTTTTTCTCCATGGCTGCTAGCCGCGATCCTTGCCCCGCAGCATGCTGTCCAGCACATCATCGCGACGCACCCAGCCGTGAAACAACGCGGCTGCCAAATGTAGCAACACCGTCAGAAACAGCAGGTACGCCAGATACCCGTGAGCCTTGCGCAGGAACGCAAACACTTGCGCATTGGCCGGCACAATCGATGGCAACTGCAACGAACTACTGAGCATCACGGGCTCACCCGACGCCGAAATCATCGCCCAGCCCAGCAGCGGCAAGACCAGCATCAAGGCGTACAGCAACACATGCGAGGCCTTGGCCGCCAGCGCTTGCCAACCTGGCAGATCCGCCGGCAGCGGTGGTTGCGTGGTAGAGAAACGCACGACCAGACGCACGATCACCAACAGCAAGATCGCAACGCCCAAGGGTTTGTGCAGATGAATCAGCCATTCATGCCGCTCGGAGACCGAGGCGACCATGCCGGC
>RCUR01000401.1_pt1 | contig 15396 bp, 10 predicted proteins | sample 2166151 | NCBI WGS metagenome assembly RCUR01 (sample SAMN09932785, study PRJNA488358) | compost metagenome | isolation source: compost soil in an enriched community | place: Germany: Experimental Botanical Garden
ATCAGAGCCACATCGAGTCCGGTACCCAGGGGGACTACAACGTTAAGTCGGCGCACTTCGACTATCTGGGCCCTGCTCAGCAAGTACTGGAAATGCCACAGCCACCTCAATTGACCGAGCATAAATCCAAGTCCCTGGGGCTGATGGATTTCTCTGGCTGATCCCTTTGCAAAACCCGGAGTGAAGTACACCATGGCCAGCTTGTTCTCTCAGCTTTTTGATCTTTTCAGCAGTGACCGGGGGGCACCGATTTATGTGTCAGATGAGCCGGTCTTGCCGACGCCGGAGTCACCTCCAGTTCAGTCTCATGCACTTGCGCCCGCAAGCACCGCCACACTGCAACCGCTGAAGAACTGGAGCCATCCCTTCAGGGACAAAAATCCCCCGCTGCTGCAATTAACTCAATTGGCCAAGGCGGCGTCCGGTTACTACCCGTTGGGACGCAATGGTCTGTGGCACGGCGGAGTGCATTTCGACAGCGGCACCGCTGGCACAATGGAACAACAATCCAGCGTGCATTGCCTGGCGGATGGTGAAGTGGTGGCGTATCGCATCGACGAGCGCTCGCCGACCACGGCCTACTTCGTCAATACGCTGACTGTACAAAAGCCTTTCTCACGCAATTTTGTGCTGGTGCGCCACCGCCTTCAAGCTCCGAAGGTCGAGGGCAGTCAGGACGTGCCGCCCAGCCTGACCTTCTACAGCCTGTACATGCACCTACAGGACTGGGTGGTTTACCACAATGACCCCGCCATCGCTCGCCCGGCGTTTTGGCCCGAGGGGCAGACCCGTCGGGTCAAGGCAACGGTGAGAGACGTACTCCCTGGCCATCCTGGGCAGCAGGGCTTGAATGTGCGTAACCAGGCGCAGCGGGGCAAGGTGCTTGCTCTTCTGGCTCAGGGCGCGGAAGTGACCCTCAGCGGTGAGGGTGATTACCGCAAACTGGAGAACACCAACGGGCCTGACGTTCTGAAAAGTGCTGATGGTTCACTGCTCGGCTACCTTTCCATTAACTTTTTGAAACCCATCGCCGGGGGCGAGTATCAGGTCAAGGGTAATCCCTCGCTCAACGTCCGCGCCGAGGCGAGCGCTACCAGTACCATTATTACGACGCTGCCCAATGGCACGGAAGTGGCGGTCAGCGGTGAGGGCGAGTTTAGAAAGCTGGAGCGAGTGAACCAATACGTTTATTTCAATTCGCTGGAGGGCGCACGCGAGCCGTTGGCGGACCGCATCGTGGTTCTTGATCAGCCCATCGCTATCAAGGCTGGCGACTTAATCGGTCACATCGGTGAGTATCAAGACAGCGCAGCAGAGCGCCCAGAAAAGAAATTGCACTTGGAAGTGTTCAGTGGCGATGACGTGGAAACGTTCATCGAGGCTAGTCGGGCGTGGGCGCAGCGGCTGCCTGCCACGGGTAAGACCTGGCTGAAACTGGCCAAGGGTGCCGCCGTTGTGACGCATCAAGAGCGTTTCAACATCACACAACCGCCAACCCTGAGCGCAGCCAGCACACCCATCGATGCTACTCTATTGGTTCCCAAGAGCTTGCTCGATGGGCTACCTGCCGAGAATAAAATCGCGATCCCGGCGACGGCTGAGCGCAAAGCTTGCAACTGGTACCGCCTTGAGGGATTGCTCCACGACGCCGACCGTACGTTACTCGACGGCTGGGTGCGCGAGGAAGTGGGAGTCTCCTCCTGGGTCAATCCCTGGTCTTGGGAGGGTTACGACACAATCTTCAATTACGACACGCCTCGGCAAACGTTGGCTTCCTTTCTGCGAACGATTAACCGCTTCAGTGAAGATCAACTCGAACGTCACGGCGCCTTGGCCGACACCTCGGATAAAGGGCCGATGAAGAGTCGGCTGTACGACATCATCGACCGTGACCGTGATGGAAAAATTACGGCTGAAGAGTTGCAAGCCGCAATAAGCCTTCCGGCGCACGCGCAATCGCTTTCGCAGTTGATCATCCACTACGAAAGTGAATGGTGCTACACCCCCAGTAAATGGGACGCGTTGGACGAAGTGCTTGGCCATAGTGGCTCAACCCCGCACCTGAACTGGGTGGCGGAGAAAGAGCGGATCAAGCAGATGAGTTGGTGGAATGAAGTGGCACCGAAAGTTGGACTGCCAGAGAGTGGGCAGGTGTATCACTTGCATCCTGTGGGGTTGCTTGGACGTTTCATGACTAATGCGAACGGAGTCCTGAATTGCAAGAAGTGTGGCGCAACGATCAATTTAACGAAAGAGTTTCTTGAGGAAATATGCGATAGGGACGTCAACTTAGCTTTCATCGCCGCGATGGTGGAGGCGTCTGGAAGCATGTTCAAGAAGTACGGCATAGATAGCTGCGACCAGATCACGCACCTGCTGGCCCAGGCAAAAAAAGAAACTGGTGGATTCCTAAGTTTACGAGAGTCCCTGAATTATTCCAGAAGAACTTATACGGCTGCTAGGCTTTACAGGTTAGCTCCAACGGCAATCAATGCTGGATTCGTAAGAAAAGGGATACGCTTTGAAAATGATGCAGAAAAGTTGAAGTGGATAGATGAGCACTTGATAGGGAATGATGCTGGCTATGGTGAACACTGTTTTGGAAGCAGAGAACAGCCAGGAAAAGACTTTCGAGGTCGTGGATTGATCCATTTGACGCATTATGAAACATACAAAAAATGCGCCAAGGAAACCGGTCTAGAGATTGATTTGAAACCTGAGCTTTTGGAAAGTAGTTTTGCAGTAGCCATAGAGACTGCACTATGGTTCTGGAAGGGCAGGGATATAGCCGCGATTGCGGAAAATCTATCCCTTTCCGGAGATGCCGCTGTTACTGCGGTAACTCGGCCTATCAACACCGGTTTGGCAGGGTTGTCTGATCGCCAACGATACAAGCGGGAAATTACGCTAGCCTTCAAGCATTACTTTAATGGCGGATGCTAAAAATGTTTAAAATATTATCGATGATATTTATATTAGCTTCGATCGCGAGCGCGACTGCAAGTGGCCGCGAGTGCAATGAGCTCGGTCTCGTGCAGGCTTTTAGTAGTATCGATGTGCGGGAGGCGAAGGCATGTTTTTTATATACGAAAACAGGAGCGCTGCATGAGGGTCAGTTATCGCGCGATCCTGATGGAATATCTCTCTATTCAATGTCTAACCCCGGAAAGCCAGTGCTTGTCTATGATTTTCCGTACGCTGGGACAAAAGGAAAAATCAATGATGTCTTTCTTCTCTCTGTAGATGATATGTACGGCGAGATGCTCTTTGTTATTCATAGTGTTGAGACGCCAGGTTCTTGGGATGCGACAAGCGATATTTATGATGTGAGTGCAATGAGGCTTCAGAATAAAGCCTTAGTTAAAGATCAAGCGGTTTCTCGGTTTTTTGATATGGGTGGGGACTTGGTCGACGCTCAAGGAATGCCATCTTACATATATCCATACAAGGATAGAAAGTCTGTGGAGGAAGCGATCCGTTCTCCCATATTTCAAACTGTCAATTCATCCAATTCAATCAAAGGTACAATCAAGGAAAAGACTTTTCTATATGGCGGTGACACCGAGCCGGCCATGCAGGATCCAAGCAAGATGTATTTGATCAAGGGTGACCAGATTACAGTGGAAGACTCAATGGCAGGCTGGTGCAAGGTCTCGTATGCGGTGAAGACAAAACTGATCACGATGTGGGTGCAATGCAAGTCGATAGTTTTTCCAAAAAATTAGCAACACCCCATGAGTAGGGATGTTCGTATTAACGATAAGCGCAGCGACTGTGGCACCGATTTATCAGGTTCCACAGACTTTGGCGTGGTTCGGTAAGGTAACCCGCTGAACAGTCGGATGCAGTTTAGAAAACTTTCGATGACGGCTCCGCTCTTGGGAGTATTGAGTAAAAAAATTCCCGATGGGTAAGTAACTGAATCGTTTTTTGGGGGGGGGGATAAAGCATGAAAAATATCATTCGTATCGGTGATAAAACCACCGGTGGTGGCACTGTTCAGTCGGGCTCCACCGTCATGGTTTTCAGGGGTATTGGCGCAGCACGCCAAGGTGATCCAGTTGATTGCCCAGTTCCCGGCCATGGTCGAACAGTGATTGCCGAGGGACATCCGGTGTTTCGTGATAATGGCGTCCCGGTTGCGTTTCATGGCCATCGCTGCGCTTGCGGTTGCACGTTGATTTCGTCTTTGCCTGAAGCGAGCGCGAGCTAGCCATGTCGGTCAGATTGGATCAAGTCCCTGATCTGGCTCCACGGCCTGCGCGACCGAGGGGCTGGCTTTGGCTAGGCGTATTTCCTGTGCTGCTTTTGCTGCCGGGAGTGTGTGGGACGTTTTTGTTCGGCACTCACGCATTGCGCCAACAGCCATTGAGTTTTTGGGGGCTTGCCGTGGGTGTGCCACTCCTGGGGTGGTCCCTACTGGGTTTTGGGCGTGTTTTGCTGTATTTCGGTCAACAGCAAGTCGCTGATGGGTGGGATCAGGCGCGCGAACACGATTTGATGCGCAAGGTCCGGCGCGGTCGACGCGTTCAGCAGGTGCTGGGTGTAAGTCTGTACACGGCCCTACGAGCGCGAGAGGCGTCACCAGCCACACAACTGAATGCTTTGCTCAGCGGGGTCAAGGCGCTCAAGGCGCAACCGTCCAGACAGGACCAATCTGTGTTGCGTCACAGCCGCATTGTTGGCGACGCGGGTGAAGTCCCCGAACTGGTGCTGCGGCGGGTACTACGACAGCTGCTTTCCGACCTAGCACAAACCCTGACGCAGCTACCTGACGATATGCCGTTAGCTTTGTTGCTGGAGATCGATAGCGCGTTGCCGGAGAACGTGCTGCAACAGGCATGGCGACAGGCCTGGAGCGAGTCCGGTATCCGCCAATCGACCGTGCCTGTTGAGAATCATGGGTTAGAGGTCGTGGATCAGTGGCTTGATCACCGCGTTGCTGATCAGGCGTTGCTGTTGGTGGTGGCGTTCCAGTTTATGCCGCAACAGCCTGAGGGGACGGCTGAGGCGGCCGTTGGACTACTGATGGGCAACCGTTTGACGCAAAACACGTTGCCATCCATGGCCTACCTGCATCGCCCGGAGCAGGAGCGCGAACTGACCACAGATGCCTTGCTCTATGCCGCGCAGCAGGCCCTGGACTGGGTGCCGCTGGATCCGCAATTAATCGAACAGACGTGGCGGGTGGGGATTGACACGCAACGTGATGCCGCATTGACCACGGTCTTGGCTGAAGTGCCCATCCCGGCGAGGCACGGCCAGGGGTTTTATGACCTGGATACCCAGTTAGGGCACCCGGGCAAAGCGTCACCGTGGCTGGCGATTGCCGCTGCAACGCAGGCCATTCAATGCGGCGCTGGGCCGCAGTTCATTTTCAGCGGGGGCGACTGTGTTGATACAGGGCTCTGGAGCACGGTCTTGACGCCTGTGTCATCGCTCTCGAAGTAGGAATTTCGAATGCAGTTTCGACGTGTTGTGTGGTTGACGGTTCTGGTCGTCGTATTGTTGCTGATCGGTACGATCTTGAGTGTATTGGTTTGGCAATACCCAGAAGTCTTTGGATTCAGGCCCGGTAGTGATCGCCAAGCTGTAGGGTTGTGGGTGACATTCGCTACGACCTTAATCCTGGTGATGTGCGTCGGCGGCTACCATTTGTTGGGGCATCAGTTGGGGCGTTCGGCTTACCGCCTGCAGGAGGCGGATGATTTGCCTCTGCCCGTGCAGGTTAGCGCCCCTGAATCTCGTGATGGCCAGGCTGCTTCGATCAATTCGATTAAGGTGCACCTGCGCGACCGCTACGGCTTCTTCTGGCGCCGCAAAGTCCGCCTGCTCTTGGTCGTCGGCGAACCCGCGCAAATCGAAGCCATTGCCCCGACCCTGGCCAAACAGCGCTGGCTGGAAGGCCAAGGCACCGTCCTGTTGTGGGGTGGCAGTGCCCAGGCGTCGCTGGATCAGTCATTCCCTCAACAATGGGCAGGGCTGAGTCGCTCGCGTGCGCTGGACGGCGTGGTCTGGGCGTTGAACACCACCCAAGCCGCCGATGATGCCGCAATGGGAGCGGGCGTTCGCCAGTTGCAGCGTCTGGCCCGTGGCTTGAACTGGCAGTTGCCGCTGTATCTGTGGCAGGTTTGCGACAGCGGGTGGTCACAGAACACCCGTAAGACCCAGCCGGTGGGGTGCCTGTTGCCGGCGCGTTTTGATGCACAGGCGTTGCAAGGCAGTCTGAATCGTTTGCTCGAACCCCTGCGCCGTGAAGGCTTGGCGCAGATAGGCGGTACGCTGGGCCATGATTTCCTGCTGCGCTTGTCCCGGGATTTGCAAGGCGAGGGCATTCATCGCTGGCGTCATACGCTGGTGCCCTTGGCGGGTGAGTTTGCCCGTGGTGTGCCGCTGCGTGGGCTGTGGTTCAGCCTACCGGTGCAGCGCTCTCAGCATGACCTGAAACATGATTGGCCTCCTGCCCCGGTGTGGAGCGGTGTGCTCGGTGATAACGCCGGCAGCCGTCGGCTGGGCTGGAGTGTTCCGCGAGTCGGTTATGCGTTGGTACTGGGATTGGCGACGCTATGGGGGGCGGGATTGTTGCTGTCGTTTGTCAGCAACCGGGTGCAGATCGCCCACGTGCAGACCGCGTTGGCGGCATTGGAGCAACCGGACAATGGCGACGAACAACTGAGTGCCCTCAATGATCTGGTGCGCGAACTGGCACGTCTGGATTACCGCGCCGCACACGGCGCGCCCTGGTATCAGCGTTTCGGCCTGAACCAGAACCAGAACCTGCTCGATACCCTGTGGCCGCGCTATGTCGAGGCCAACAACCGTTTGATCCGTGACCCGGCGGCGGCCAATTTGCAACGCCAGCTCAACGCGTTGATCAGCCTGCCACCGGGCAGCGAGCAACGGGCTGAGCGTGCCCAAGAAGCCTACGAGCAACTGAAGGCGTACCTGATGATGGCGCGCCCGCAAAAAGCCGATGCGATCTTCCTGAGCAGAGTGCTGGGCAACGCTGAGCCGCTGCGCGACGGCGTGTCGCCGGGGCTCTGGCAAGGCCTGTCGCCAACCCTGTGGCAGTTCTATGGCGAGCACCTGGCAACGCACCCGGACTGGGCCATCAAGGCTGACCCGACGCTGGTTGTTCAGATCCGACAGGTGTTACTCGGCCAGTTGGGCCAGCGCAATGCCGAAGCCAACCTGTACCAACAGGTCCTCGACCTGGTCGCTAACCAATACCCAGATATGGGTGTGCAAAACATGGTCGGTGAAACCGACGCCCGGGCGCTGTTTTCCACCGATGCGAGCGTGCCGGGCGTCTTCACCCGCCAGGCCTGGGAAGGGCAGGTACGCCAGGCCATCGAGGACATCGCCGAGGCACGGCGCGAGGAAATCGACTGGGTACTCAGCGACAACCAGACCGACATCGCCGCCGAGCTGACCCCGGAGGTGCTCAGGGAGCGCCTCACCGAACGCTACTTTCAGGATTACGCGAATGCCTGGCTGGATTTTCTCAACAGTGTGCGTTGGCATCAGGCCGACAGCCTGGCCGATGTGATCGATCAGTTGACCCTGATGACCGATGTTCGTCAGTCGCCGCTGATTGCCCTGATCAACACCCTGGCCTATCAAGGGCAGGCGGGCACTCGCAGCCAAGCCCTGGCGGACTCGCTAATCAAGTCCGCACAAAAGCTGATCGACCAGGACAAAGTGTCGGTGATCGACCAGCAAACCCTGACACCACGCAGTCCGCTGGATGCCACCTTCGGTCCGCTGCTGACCCTGCTGGGCAAAGATGCCGAGGGCAAGGCCGATAACGATCGGTTGAGTCTGCAAGTGTTCCTGACTCGGGTCACGCGTGTGCGTTTGAAGCTGCAGCAAGTGAGCAATGCGTCCGACCCGCAGGAAATGACCCAGGCCTTGGCGCAGACCGTGTTTCAAGGCAAGAGCGTCGACCTGACGGACACTCAGTCCTACGGCAGCCTGGTCGCCGCCAGCCTGGGGGCAGAGTGGAGCGGGATCGGCCATACACTGTTCGTGCAGCCGCTGGATGACGCCTGGCAGCGGGTCTTGCAGCCCTCGGCAGCAGGGCTCAACAATCAGTGGCAGCGTGCGATTGTCACGAACTGGCAGGGCGCCTTCGCCGGCCGCTACCCCTTTGCAGACACTGCCAGCGATGCTTCTCTGCCCATGTTGGGGCAGATGATTCGGGCCGATTCCGGACGCATCGAGCAGTTTTTGCAGCGCCAACTCAGCGGTGTATTGCGCAAGGAAGGCAGCCGTTGGGTGGCCGACCCACGGTATAGTCAGGGGTTGCGTTTTAATCCACAGTTTCTGGCAGCGATCAACCAGCTCAGTCAATTGGCGGATGTCATCTACACCGACGGCGGCATGGGGCTGAGTTTTGAACTACAGGGCAAACCGGTGCGCGATGTGGTGCAAACCACCTTCATCCTCAACGGTGCGCAACATCAATACTTCAACCAGAAAGAGCTCTGGCAGCGCTTCAGTTGGCCGGGGCGCGGTGACCATCCGGGGGCCAGCCTGAGCTGGACCAGCATCCATACCGGCGAGCGTCTGTTTGGCGACTACCAAGGCACTTGGGGCCTGATTCGCTTGCTGGAAAAAGCCAGGATCACCCCTCTGGACGACGGCGATAGCCGTTACCGCTTGACCCTCAAGGCCCCCGATGGCCTGAACCTGACCTGGAACCTGCGCACCGAACTGGGTGCGGGGCCGTTGGCCTTGCTCAAGTTGCGTAACTTCACGTTACCGTCGCAGATTTTTCTGAGCGAGGGCGCAGCAGACGCGCCCTATGCGCAACATGGGAGCTTTGAATGAGCCTGCGCACCTTGATCAGTCAGTGCCTGGGCGAGCGCGACGCCCAGGCCTTGGCCCGCAGTCAGGCCGAACGTTGGCAATCGTGGCTCCAGCCCATCAGCGCGGGCTCGCCCGTGGGCGAGGACCCTGGGTATGACGATGACTTTCAGCGCATGCGCGAGGAGGTCAACAAACTGTCCGGAGCGGACGCCGAACGGGTGGCTCAACTGGCAGAGAAGCTGCTCACCCAGACGTGCAAGGATCTACGGGTGGCCACCTACTACTTGTGGGCGCGTTTGCAGAAGGACGGTGAGGCCGGATTGGCTGACGGGCTGACCTTGTTGGCCGCGCTGGTGGAGCGTTACGCCGATCAGGTGCTGCCGGCGCGCGCCAATAGTCGCAAGATGGCGCTGGAATGGCTGGCCAGCAGCAAAGTGCTGGACAGCCTGTCACTGTACCCCGAGGTGGTGCGCAGCGAGGCGGAACGTACCGTGGCGGCCCTGGCCTGGCTGGAGCGCGGATTTGCGGTTTGGCCGCAGGATCAGCGTCCGGCCCTGGGCGCGTTGTATGGTGCACTGTCCGCCCGGTTGACCCAGTCCGGTGGGGTGGATGCGCTGGTGCCGCAGCACAGTGCCAGTCATGAAACCAACCTGCACACGGCGGCACCACCCCCCACGGCCATCAAGTCCGGACGTGATTTATTGGACAATGGCCGGGCACTGGCGGGGTATTTACGCGAACAGCCCCAGGGCTGGTTGGCGGCCCATCGGCTGATGAAGAGTTTGCGTTGGGACACGGTGCACCAGGCACCGCCCGAGGAAGCCAGCGGCAATACGCGTCTGGCATCACCTCGTGGCGATTACCGGGCGCAACTCAAGCGCTTGTACCTGCAACAGAGTTGGGCTGAATTGCTCGATCAGGTCGAACGGGTGTACGCCGAAGGGGTGAACCATTTCTGGCTGGATTTGCAGTGGTACCTGTATCAGGCGCTGAGCAAACAACCAGCGCCGTACGACAGCTGGGCCGACATCGTCAAGCGTGACCTGGGCATGTTCATCGAACGCCTACCGGGCCTGGAACTGTTGCATTGGAACGACGGTACACCCTTCGCCGACGAGACCACCCGCGACTGGATCACTCAGCACGTCAGCGGCAATCAACCACAGCAATGGCTACCGGCACCCAAGGCAACTCTGACCACGGCAGATGCCGACATTCTGTCACTGGAGAGCGAAGCACTGGTCCAGGCCGACAGCGATGGCATCGACGTAGCACTCGCCTGGTTGGCAGCGCGGCCCGGTGTGCAAACCGGACGCCAGCGTTGGTTGCTGCGCCTGCTGATGGCACGGGTGGCCGAGCAATACGGCAAGAGCGATCTGGCTTTGCACCTGCTGGGTGAGCTGGACGCTACCGCGCAGCACCACGCATTGGCGGTGTGGGAGCCGGAGCTGAATTTCGAGGTCAAGGCCCGGCTGCTCAAGCTACTGCGCTTGAAAACACAGCGTAACGATGCCGACAAACCCACCCTGGCCCGGCGCATCGAGACGCTACTGGCTGCGCTGGTGGCGATTGATCCGGTACGTGCGGCCGTGCTCTGCGGTTAACCCTCATTCATCAGGACACTTTCTGTGAGCATGGACAATTTGACACTGCGTTACTTTGACGCCGAGATGCGCTACCTGCGCGAGGCCGGCAAGGAGTTCGCCGAAGCATTCCCGGATCGGGCGGCCCAGCTCAACCTGGACAAACCGGGCGCGCAAGATCCGTATGTGGAGCGCCTGTTCGAGGGCTTTGCCTTCTTGATGGGGCGTCTGCGAGAAAAGCTCGACGATGACTTGCCGGAGTTGACCGAGGGGTTGGTCAGCCTGCTGTGGCCGCATTACTTACGCACCATTCCTTCGCTGTCGGTCATCGAGTTGGTGCCCGAGTTGGCACAGATGAAGCGTAGCGAGTCGATCGGCAAGGGTTTTGAGGTGCTGTCGCAACCCATCGGCCCGCAACATACCCGCTGCCGGTACACCACCACCCAGGACCTGACGTTGCAACCGCTGGCCCTGGAATCGGTGCGCCTGGCCTACGAGTCAGACGGTCGTTCGCGGCTCAGCCTGCGTTTTGCCTGTGGCGCGTTGACTGACTGGAGTCAGATCGACCTCAGTCGCCTGCCGCTGTATCTGAATGCCGATGCACCGCTGGCCAGTGCCCTGCACCAGGCGTTGACCCTGAACACTCAGGCGGTGTACGTACGCCTGCCGGGGGAGCAGGAACGCCATGCGATGCAGGGCCATTTTGCGCCCAAGGGCTTCGCTGATGAGGATCGCCTGTGGCCCAAGGGTGACAGCGCGTTCAGCGGTTATCAGTTGCTGCTGGAATACTTCACCTTTCGCGAGAAGTTCATGTTCGTGACCCTCTGTGGCCTGGAGCACCTGAACCTTGCTGCCGGTACACCCTGGTTCGAACTGGAGGTGGTGCTGCGCGAGGCATGGCCTCAGGAATTCAGTGTGAGCAGCGAACACATTCGCCTGCATGCCGTGCCGGTGATCAACCTGTTCCCGCTGGAGGCCGACCCGCTGACCCTGGCGCCACTGCAAACCGACTACCTGCTGCGGCCCATGCGCTTGCAGGATGGTCACACCGAAATCTATTCGGTCGACCAAGTCACCTCGTCAAAAAACGCCGTGCGCCAGGACTATGTACCGTTCACCAGCTTTCGTCACAAGGGCGGCATGCTGCGTGACGATGCCCCTGAGCGCTATTTCCATACCCGTTTGAAACGCTCTGCCAAGGGGTTGCATGACACCTGGCTGATCCTGGGCGGTGATGGCTTTGACAAGGATCAGCTGCGTGACAGTGAAAGTCTGTCGTTGCGACTGACCGGTACCAATGGATTGCTACCGCGTAAAGCGCTGCAGAGTACCTTGCTCGACACCCTGTCGCAGTCCACCCAGACCGGCCTGCGGGTACGCAATCTGTGTGCACCCAGCTTGCCGCGCTACCCGCCCAACCGTGAGCGTTTTCATTGGCGCGTGCTCAGTCATTTGGGATCGAACTTCCTGCCGATGCTCGACAGTGCCGAAGTGCTGCGAGGCACTCTGGCCTTGTACGACTGGACTGGCAGCGAGCTGAACCGACGCCGCTTGGAGGCGATTGTCGAGGTTCGCCATCATCTGGTTCAGCGCTTTGAGAAAGGCTTTCTGCTGCGCGGGGTGGATATCGAAGTCACCCTGGATGCCAATGGCTTTTCAGGGGAGGGCGACATCAGCCTGTTTGGCGAGATGCTCCATCGCTTCTTTGGCCTGTATGCCGACATTCATTTGTTCAACCAGCTCACGCTGATCCTGCAACCTACTGGAAAGTGCCTACGATGGAACGAGAACCACAGTCAGCGTATTCCCGGCTAAAAGCCGCGGGTTTATTGCAAGCGCTGGACGGACGGGTCGCCGAGGCCAACCTCTACCGCTTCTGTCAGTTGCTGGAACAGGCGTTGCCCGATCATCCACCTTTGGGCAGCACCGCCCACCCGGCGGATGATGCGGTGCGCTTTCGGCCCGATCCTGGCATGGGGTTTCCTGCGGGTGAACTGAAAGCCATCGAAACCGATGAAGCCCATCCTGAGCGTCCTGCGACGGTACGCACTCGCTTGTTGGGCCTGTACGGCGTCGACTCGCCGATGCCGACGACCTTCCTGGACGACATCACCCAGCGTCGTGAAGGCCATGAGGCACTGGAAGCGTTCCTCGATATATTCAACCATCGGATGTTCACCCAGTTTTATCGCATTTGGCGCAAGTACTCCTACCCGGCGACGTTTGAAACAGGCGGTAGCGACGCGACCTCGCAATGCCTGTTGGGGCTGATCGGTCTGGGCATTCCCGGCACCGCCCAGCAGATCGCTACGCCTGTATCGCGTTTTCTGGCGTTGCTCAGCGTGATGCGCCTACCTACCCGCAACGCCGAAGGCATCAGCGCGCTGGTCACGTTACTGGCTCCCAACACCCATGCCCGGGTGACGCCGCACTGGCCACAAAAAGTGGCCCTGACACAGCCGGCCAGTTTGTCCACTACTCATCCGGTGAGCTTGTCCCAGGGCACGCCATTGGGCAGCGCCGGCTTCGATGCCAACAGCCAGTTGCACCTGGCACTATTCACCGAGGACACCAAGGAGGCACGTGGCTGGTTGCCAGGCAATCAGTTGCACAAAGACTTGTTGGTGTTGCTGCGGGTGTATCTCGGTTGGCGCTGCACCGCGAAATTACAGCTGTCCCTGCCGATACACAGCCTGCCTGAACCGGTACTGGGCGGCGGCCCTGTGCTGCTGGGCATGACCGGCGTTTTGGGCCTGGGCAGCGAGGCCTGGCAGGTCGGAGAGCACGACACCATCACCATCAATCTGGGCCGCTACCAAGGCCTGCACAGCAATCCTCAGTACAGAGAGACGCAGCATGTCACGTACCGTTTTTAATCTATTGAAGGTAGCGCTGCTCAGTGCGTTGTTGAGTGGGTGCGGGCTGACTCAGACCCTAACCGACGGCACTGCGTCCATGGTCAAGGCCATCTTCTACAAACAGGTCAAAGTCCTGCACCTGGATTTTACCGGTCGAGCGGCGATGAACACCGACATGACGGACATGAGTGGCTTATCAGTAGCCACGGTGGTACGTGTGTATCAATTACGTGACAACAACGCCGTGGACAAGGCCACCTACGATACTGTGCTGAGCGATGCGGATAACTTGCTGCGCGCCGATCTACTGGATCAGCAAGCGCTAGTGGTTAAACCCGGAGAGGGCGCAGAACTGAATGTGTCCCTGAATAAAGACGCGCAGTTCGTGACCGTAGTGGCATTGTTTCGCACGCCTGATACGCAAAACAATACCTGGCGCCTGACGTTGAGCCGCGATGACCTGGACCCAGACCGGGCACGGGTGATCGAGCTGGGCAACAACCGCCTGACCCTGCACCCCCTGGAGAAGGAGTAAGCCGTGAGCGATCTGAACCCTTCGCTCTACGAAATGCTGCTGCAGAACTTCGACGGCGAGTTAGACCTGTACCGTGTCCGGGAAGAAGACCAGCACACCCTGTCGGTACTGGACAACCTGCAACGTATCCTCAACAGCCGGGCGGGATCGATCAGTCACTTACCGGACTACGGCCTCCCGGACATGGGTTTGATCCTGCAAGGACTGCCCGCTGCTGCGCATGGGCTGATGGGCACGCTGAAAAATACCTTGCTCAAGTACGAGCCACGCCTGGCTGCCGTGAATATCGAACTGCTGCCGCAGACCCAGCCGGGTCATTTGGAATATGCCCTGGACGTACAACTCAAAGGGGGCGAGCGGGTGACCTTCGGTACGACCCTGGCGCCCGAAGGCAAAGTGTTGGTGCGTCACTTGAAGCGGCAGAACTACCTGCCCAAGCCGTAAACCTGTACGGAAAGGAAGCTGGATGACGGCGTTATTTGAAATGCGTATCCGGGTCGGCGGTGACCCGTCCGGCTTCGGCGAATTCACCGTGCTGCGTGACGAGCTGGCCAAGCTGAGCCATCCGGCGTGCCCTGACGTCGACTGGGCGAAGGTCGAGCAGTTGTGTCTGACGTTGTTTCACAACAACGGCGCAGAGCTGCAAACTGCTGCGTCTTTTGCTCTGGCTCGTAGCCAGCTCCAAGGCCTGGAGGGCATGGCGCAAGGAGTGGCATTGATTACGGCGCTGTGCGGCGAATGGCCGACCGTGTGGCCGCCCATGGCCTCGGTGCGCCTGGATATTCTGGCCTGGCTGTTTACCCAACTGCAGCCGTTGCTACGCAGCCTGGAGATGACGACACAGACGTTATTCTTCCTGGTGCGCCTGGACAGTGAGCTGGCACGTTTAAACGCACAACTGGATCGTAAGACGCACGCTCCGCAGGTCACGTTGCAGGCGTTACGTCACCAAGTGAGCGTTCTGATGCAGCGTCTGGAGCAAAAAATCCATGCAGGTGAAAGGGTGCCGCAACCCGGCAGGGTACCGGCGCTTACGTTTGTGATGCCCGTGGTGATTCCGCCCGTCCGGCCTATACCCGAAGTACCGACAGTGTCTACGGGATCCAAGTGGCACCGTATCGCCCTGTTGCTGTTTACCTTGGCCGCGACGCTTGCCCTGGCGGGTGGGCTCTGGGGTTGACCAATACAGACAAGCACCTGATTAAAATCATCCAACAAGCGCCGATAGCGCCCTATCCGGTGTGGCTGGACAGTTTGTTACTGTTTGATGCCGGCAGTACTGAACTCAAGCTCGACTCGATTAGTACCGCAAGCCAGTGTTTGGAGGCAGGGCCGACGCGCAGCTACCAGGACAGCGGATGTACGTAGATAAATCGCACGTCTAATCGCTGTCCGGTGGAGTAAAACCCCAGCCACGGCTACCGGACTCGCAGGCATCCACTACTCGCACCTGATGTTCGGCTTCGATGAGCCCCGGATGCACCTTGATATGTTCGCGCATCGCCGGATCGATGGGGGGATGACTGTCGTGTTCGTTAATCGCGTTCATGCGTCCATTCGGTCGACCAAGGACAGAGAGTAAGTCGTATCGAGTAAAGTGATTGGGCCG
>RCUR01000402.1_pt1 | contig 15391 bp, 16 predicted proteins | sample 2166151 | NCBI WGS metagenome assembly RCUR01 (sample SAMN09932785, study PRJNA488358) | compost metagenome | isolation source: compost soil in an enriched community | place: Germany: Experimental Botanical Garden
TACCATACCTATGAGTTCAAGGACTACTACGTCATCGCCCCCAGCATCACCTTCAATCACCGTAGCGATGACTTCTCCGTCAGTGCCATAGGAGAGCAAGGTTGCTGCGTACCTATAGGATTTGAATACAACTCTCTCAATAATCCCGTCTTCATGTCCCAGGCTGAGTTGCAACAACTCAACAAGGAGGTATTGGCGGAATGATCCCCTACGGTAAACAGGACATTTCAGCAGCAGATATAGCCGCAGTCAATGCAGTGCTAAGCTCCGACTTCTTGACTCAAGGCCCGAAAGTTGCCGAATTCGAGCAGGCACTTTGTGCCTACACAGGGGCCAGGTATTGTCTGGTGGTCGCAAGCGGCACAGCGGCCTTGCATCTGGCGGTTGCTTCGATGGAATTACCCGAAGGTAGCGAAGGGATCACTACACCCAATACCTTTGCCGCCACGGCCAACAGCATGGCTTACTGTGGTATCAAGCCTGTATTCGCCGATATAGACCCCATCAGCTATAACCTATCCCCCAGCTCAGTATTGGCCCGTATTACTCCAGCCACTCGGTTGCTCAGCCCTGTTCATTTTGCAGGCCAACCTGCGGATATGCCGGCTTTTTCCCTCATCGCCAAACGACATGGTCTAAACATCATCGAGGATGCGGCCCATGCAATTGGTTCCTGCTACTCCGACGGCAGTCCGGTGGGCAATTGCCTGTATTCGGATGCCACAGTGTTCTCATTCCATCCAGTCAAAACGATCACCAGTGGTGAGGGAGGGGCAGTGATGACCAATGATCCTGTGTTGTATCAGCGCATGTTGCTGCTACGCAGCCATGGTATTACCAAAGATCCAGCTTTACTCTGCCAACAGCCGGGGCCCTGGTATCACGAGATGCAGACGCTTGGCTGGCATTACCGCATGACTGACATGCAGGCGGCCCTGGGCTTAAGCCAGTTGCAACGCCTAGATCTGTTCAAGGCGCGCCGCCGTATACTGGTAACGCAATATAACCAGGCACTGGCAGAACTTTCCTGGCTTAAGACCCCCCAGGAAATGGAGGGGGTCTTCTCTTGTTTCCATCTCTATGTGGTAGAGATAGATTATGCAGCTATTGGTAAGAATCGCAGCCAGGTCATGGATTCATTGATGGCTGACGGCATTGGCACCCAGGTTCACTATATTCCTGTTTATCATCATCCTTGGTATCGTGAACAATATGGAGACAAAACAGGATCATGTCCGGTAGCAGAGCGTTATTATCAGCATTGTCTCTCTCTGCCTCTCTATTTCACTTTGAGTGACGAAGAGCAGAGCCACGTGATCCAAGCTATACAACGCTTGGCCCGCTAGTCAGAAAATACTGTGTATCACTCTCGACAGCCCGACCTCGATGACATGGAAACTCCTATGAGCACATCACAGACCCTGGCTATCATCCCTGCGCGGGGAGGGAGCAAACGCATTCCGGGTAAGAATATTCGTCCTTTTGCTGGTGTCCCTATGATTGTGCATTCAATTAAGGCTGCACAGGACGCGGGCTGTTTTGATCAAATCATCGTCTCAACCGATGATGAGCAGATCGCAGACGTTGCCCACAAAAATGGGGCCAGTGTGCCATTTCTCCGCCCTCCGGAATTGGCAAATGACCATGCTGGAACCCAAGAAGTGATCGCACACGCCATCCACTGGGCCATCTCACAAGGATGGCAACTCGGTTCTGTATGCTGTCTTTATGCAACGGCGCCTTTCGTCCGTGCAGATGATCTACGCACTGGCCAAAAGATACTTGAAGAGAGCCATCAGCATTTTGTTTTTAGTGCCGCTACTTTTGATTACTCTCCTTACAGAGGGTTTATTCGATCTGGTGATGGTGTCGAAATGCTTTTCCCCGAACACTTTCCCACTCGCTCTCAGGACCTCCCCTTAGTTTTACATGACGCAGGACAATTTTATTGGGGTACCCAAAATGCTTGGCTCGAAAGTAATATTTTATTCAGTCGTCTGGCTACACCACTGATATTACCACGTCATCTGGTTATAGATATCGATACACTAGAGGATTGGCATCAGGCTGAACTTATGTGGCAACTTCAAAAACAGCAAGGTCTTATCGTATGACAACGTCCTCTCAAAAAGTGCTGGTCGTTGCCGCACACCCTGATGATGAAGTTTTGGGATGTGGAGCAACAATTGCTAACCATAGCGAGCGAGGTGATCAAGTATCGGTTCTTATTATGGCTGAAGGTGCAACTTCTAGACTCTCCAAACGGGAGCGCTCGGTGGTAATGACGGAGTTAAATGAGCTGAATAGTGCTGCACAGATGGCAAATAGCATTCTAGGTGTAAAGAGACTCAACTTACTAGACTTCCCAGATAACAGGATGGACAGTGTCGATCTGCTTGATGTCATTAAAGTTATCGAAGCCGAGATAAATGAATGGCAACCAGATATTGTTTATACCCATCATGCTGGTGATGTGAATATAGATCATAGAATAATACATGATGCCGTTATTGCAGCAACCCGCCCCTTGCCCGGGAGAAAACTCCAAACAGTTCTCTTTTTTGAGATTGCATCAAGTACGGAATGGCGCCCTGCAGCATCTGCTTATCCCTTCTTACCCAATTGGTTCATCGACATTACGCCACACTGGCAGAAAAAAAAGTTGGCGCTCGAGGCATATGCTTCAGAAATGCGCTCCTATCCACATCCTCGATCACTTGAAGCTGTAGAATACTTAGCAAGATGGCGGGGGGCCTCTGTTGGATATCATTATGCTGAGGCCTTCATACTTGGCCGTCACATAATAGGTGCCTAATGATTGTATTTCGTGCCGACGCATCAGTGAGCTTAGGATATGGGCATGTTATGCGCTGCCTTGCACTTGCTGACGCATTTAAGAAATTAGGAGAAAAATCTGTTTTTCTTTTTTCCCCTAATGGAAATGCACTCTGTGAGGAGGTGATTAAAAAGGGATATGAATATAGAATATTAACCTCTTCACCTCTACATTCTCTTGGTGAAAGCGAGCAAGCTGATGCCTATGCTACATTATCTAACCTATCGACCTCCACGAAACTCGTGGTAGTCGATCATTACCAGCTGAATATGGATTGGGAAGAGATAATTACAGCATCCGAAATTTCGTTACTGGCAATAGATGATATTTTCCGTTCCCATTGCAGCCAGTTTCTTTTAGACCAAAATGTTATTAGCAGTAAAAACTCCTATGTGAACAATGTATCAAAAAATTGTATTTTTTTCTTAGGCCCCCGCTATACCCTATTGTCTGAATCCTTCCAACACCTTAGACATCGTGTAAAGATAAGAAACAAGTTGGAAAAAATAATTATTTTCTTTGGTGGCACAGATCCAGATAATGAAACTGAAAAAGCTCTACTAGGGGTATTAGCTTCAAATAAAAGCTTTAAAGTAGATGTCGTTATTGGTGGCAACAACCCACATCGAAGCCGGTTATTAAAATTATGTAGCTCAACACACACTACTCTGCATATACAGACTCCACATATGGCTAGGCTGATGCTCGATGCAGACCTTGCTATTGGTGCTGGAGGGAGTGCGTCCTGGGAACGTTGCTGTATGGGGCTACCTGCATTGATCAGCACCCAGGCGGATAACCAGATCCCTATTGCAGCAACACTACATGAATTGGGTGCAGTAATTAATTTAGGTATGGTAGATAACCTTACTGCCACAGATTATCGTACTGCAGTTGAGCGCCTTGATTGCAACCTAATAAATAATATGTCCATAGCGGCTATACCGATTACCGATGGCAACGGAGCAAGCTATGTTGCGTCATCTATTATATCTACTCTGGAGAAGATGAAATGACAGTTGATATCAACACTCTATTTTCTAACAAACCGGTTGAAAATAGGGAACCGTATATCATACTTGAGGCAGGAGTTAATCATAATGGTGATATAAATATCGCAAAAGAAATGATATCTGTCGCTAAATCGGCGGGTGCCAATGCTATTAAATTTCAAACGTTCAAAGCTGATGAATTTGTCGGCGATCCGGAGTTGCTCTTTACCTATAGCTCGCAAGGTAAAAAAGTGACTGAGTCGATGCGAGATATGTTCCGTCGCTACGAATTTTCAGTAGCAGAATGGCATAGTATAAAAAAATTCTGTGATGAGAAAAAGATAACATTTCTATCTACACCGCAAAATGTTAGTGACATGGAGTTGCTACTTCAACTAGGCGTTTCTGCGCTAAAAGTAGGCTCTGATGACTTTACCAATATTCCCTTGCTTAAGCAGTATAGTGCCACTGGATTACCACTTCTCATATCTTGTGGAATGGCTAATCTTGGGGAGGTTTATCAGGCTCTTGATGTTACAGGTGCAATGGAAGGTAAACCTGTCGTATTGATGTTATGTACATCTCAATACCCGACACCAGTATCTGATGTAAATCTGAGTAAATTAAAAACTCTAGCGGCAGCGTTTCCAAATCTAGTATTAGGATTTTCAGATCATACCCAAGGGCCATTGGCTGCAGCAATTGCATATGGTTTAGGCGCTGTGGTATTCGAGAAGCACTTCACACTCGATCACCAATTACCAGGTCCAGACCATTGGTTTTCAGAGGATCCTAACGGATCTCTAGAATGGATATCTGCGATCAGAGACGCCCACCTGATGCTTGGCTCTCCTCTTATAAGACCTACGATTGCAGAGCAAGATATGAAAGTATTGGCTCGCCGAAGTATCACCGTATTAAAAGATATTACACCTGGTGAGATATTCAGTAATATAAACATCGGATTGCGCAGACCTGGTAATGGGCTACCACCAATTCACCTCGACGATGTGCTGGGGAGAGTGGCAAAACACAGTCTTCAGAAGGGCACATTACTTTCTTGGGAAGACATATCATGATGAAGCAAGATGAATACAAGCAGCATTTTTATGATTTGACTACTTTTAAAGAAAATCCTTACCATCCATTAGTATGGATATTAGGCACTCCTGAAATTGGAGAAAATGTTTATATTGGTGCCTTTAGCGAAGTTAATGCTACAGGTGCTAACGTTGTCATTGGTGCTCACTGCGATATTGCATCCTTTGTTACTATTAACTGCGCAGATTCTCACTTGAAGTGCATTGAGCTAGCAAATTCTATTGATAGAAAAGATATTATATTAGAAAATAATGTCTTTGTGGGATCACATTGCGTAATAAAAGGTGGTGTCTACATAGGGCATCATTCTGTCGTTGCTGCCGGTACTATTGTTGATGCTGGCCATATTCCACCATATTCATTAGTAATTGGTAATCCCATGATTGTAAAGAAAGGTTACTATCTGGAGGAGATCAGAAAAAATGATCCCACATAATAGGCCGACACTTGGTCATGAGGAGTCTCAAGCAGCAGCCAGAGTATTATCATCCGGGTGGATTGCACAAGGAGAAGAGGTCTTAGCCTTAGAGCAAGAGTTTGGTGAATATATAAAATTGCCCGCAGAAAATGTTATCGCTGTCAGTAGTGGCTCTGCAGCACTTTATATGTCATTGACGATAGCAAATGCCAAAAATAAATATGTATCTGCCTCTGCCTACTCATGTCGTTCCATATTTAATGCGATACAGTTATCTGGTGGTATACCCAATTTTTTAGATGTAGAAGAAGTATCAGTAAATGCCTCATTAAAAAAAAACAATGCGGATATTTACATCATAGCCCATATGTTTGGCCTGCCAGATTTGAACGCAGATAACAAAAGAAGCTACTTTTTAATTGAAGATGCTGCGCAAGCCCTTGGTGCCAAGATAAAAAATATACAGGCAGGTCTTTTCGGAGATATCGGTGTATTTTCTCTCGGTGCAACTAAAATGATAACGAGTGGCGGACAAGGTGGGATTATATTATCGAAAAATAGAGATATATCCGATCTGGCAAGAAAAATGAGAGACTATGACTCAATTGTCGATGCCATACCAAGGTTTAATTTTCAAATGACCGATATTCAGGCTGCAATTGCTCGAGAGCAATTAAAAAAACTACCTGAATTTATTTTTCGTCGCGCTAGTATATTTGAAAAATATCAGGAAGCAGGCATCCCTGTTATTGACAGCATAAGCCAAGATGTGAAACCGGTTAGGTTTAGAGCTGTAATTTTTACTGATAGCGCAAAGGTCATATCCTGTCAAAATGCCTTACTTGAAAGTGGCATCAGATCCATCGTGCCAGTCACAGAGGATGAACTGCTTACTACAAATACATTGGTGCCTAATGCAGCTGACTTAAGCAAAAAAACACTATCCATACCGATCTACCCTTCCCTTTCAGATAATGACGTAAATAGAATTATCTCTGTCTGTTCGAAGGCACTAAAAATATGATCATCAGCATCCATCAACCCGCATATCTACCTTGGCTAGGATATATAGAACGTATCAAGAAGAGCGACTTATTTATATTTCTCGACACCGTACAATTTGAGAAGAATAGTTTTACCAACCGAAATTTAATTAAGGGTGCCAATGGCCCATACTGGCTAACTATACCTGTCAAAAAAAAGGGACACTTAAACAAGAGTCTATTAGATACTGAAATCGTAAGAGATGTAGACTGGCGAAAAAGTCACTTAATGTCCATCAAAAGTAGTTACTCAAAAAGTGTTGAATTTCATGATAAATATGCAAAAATATCTAAACTCTATAACAATGATGAGACTCTCCTTGCCGATCTTTGTTTTAATCATCTATTATTTTGGCTAGATGAGCTACAGATTAAAACGAAAATAGTTAGATCTTCATCACTGAGTATTTCATCAAGAAAGTCAGATCTTATCTTAGATATCTGTCAAGAAGTCGGTGCAACGACTTATCTTTCTGGCCCTATGGGAAAGAACTATCTTGAGGAAAATAATTTCATCTCAAATGGGATAAAGCTGGATTATGATTACTTCGAACCAACACCCTACCCGCAATTGTTTGGTTCGTTCATCCCTTTCATGGGCATTGTTGACTACTGGTTCAACGTTAAATAAAGGCTTGTTCAATGGCATATTCTAATGAATGGAATGAAGCATACAAAAACAACTCTCATATGAGCATCTGGCCATGGAGTGATCTTGTATCGTGCGTATATAGATCTGCAAATCCTAAAGATGGCTATCAACGCGTATTGGAACTAGGCTGTGGTGCCGGCGCCAATATTCCATTATTTCTTGCACTAGATTGTAGTTATTATGGCGTTGATGGTAGTCAGATTATTACAACCAAGCTCGTTGAAACCTACCCACAGCTGAAGGGAAAAATTATAACGAGCGATTTTTCAAAAGTACATTACTCCAAATTTGATAACTATTTTGATCTTGTAATCGACAGGGCATCTATTACCCATAACGACACCTTCGCTATAAAACGAATTCTTGAATCTGTCATTATATATCTAAGACCAGGAGGAAAATTTATTGGCATAGACTGGTTTTCCACACAACATAGTGACTTTGAAAAAGGTCGTGCTATCGATAGCTACACAAAAATCGACCTTCCTCACAAGAGTCAATTTTCAGGGGTAGGTCAAGTACATTTTAGTGATAAAAAACATATAATTGAATTATTTACAGATGCTGGCTTTATTATTGAGCGACTGGAACATAAAGAAAGAGTATCTATATTTCCAGACAATGACCACCATTTTGCAAGCTGGGATATTATTGCATATAAGTCAGCCTAAATTAAAAGACCCAGTTTGTATTTTTCTGGGTCATTTTTTTGTATTGCTCTTCAAAATTTTATTTCCAAAGACGATATTCTATTTCTCAAGCAAGAACCAAGTAATATCATCTTGAGGGAAAATCGTGTCCCTATGATATATAAAACCATAATCAACCAACGATAAATCTGGAAATTGCGTCAACATTTCCCCTGCAAAATCTCTTTTGAAAAGTTTTCCAGAGTGCCCTCGATAAGTAACCTCAATAGGTGTCTGATTATAATATTCGGCGATGAGTATATATCGAGATGACTTCTGATACATTAACTCATACACTTTAGGTAGTTGATCTGGATTGATATGGATCAACACCCCTTTTGTAAAAATAAAATCCCAGACTTCATTAGCAGTGAAATCAACTATTGATTTTTGGTATATATCAACATCTGGAACATTACGTTTTAATGCCAATGCAGCCTTCTCATTTATCTCAACTGCCGAAAACTCCACATTTGGTAATAAGTGCTTCAGAGCCATTAAATTAAGGCCTACATTAGCGCCGAGCTCAAGAATTTTATTAACCCTCTGTGTGCGTGCTATAACTTTGCTAAAAAATGCTAAATTATCGGCCACATAATGTTCATTTTTATTACGTTCAACGTACGAATTGCCAAATTCACCGGCCCAGAAGTCTTCCTGCTCCGTACTCGGTGTGTTTATATTTTTTATATCAGAATGATATCCCATAGCGACCTCTTACCGTTAATGCATTCTAAGTATAACTATTAAACTTCCATAAATTAATATTGTTAGTTACAGATATGAAGAAGTAAAAATTTCATTTCTTGAATAAATCCATAGTCTGATGATCATCAATCATATCTACACTGTCGAGCGCTCGTGGATACATATCCCTTACTTTTGACAAGAATCCCAGCCATAAATCGATAGCTGGCTCCATCAATTCCAGCGTTTTTTCCTCTCCTTCAAATGAATAAAGAAGGGTACTTAACAGACTGAAAACATAATTCATTGAACCAATCATGACTTGTGCGATATGCTGCTGCTTTGTCGCAGCAATCTGCGCAAGATAACCGAAATTACGTAACATAAGCTGATTCAGTTCATTTCTAGACGAAAATGGACACTGCCAATCATCAATCATCTTGTCTATAAATACGTTAAAGAAATCAATATCTAACAGTGGGTATAAGTCCTGCTTTGACAAGGCTATGGGTGCTCCTAACCCGGTGATTTCTTCAATCAAGACTGACTTATTGACCGACTGGGAAAGATGTATTTCCGTACTAGGTAGAGGTCTAGCCATTTCAATTTTGGCGCCATCACTACAGTTGAAGCATTGGACATCGCCATTAGCTGCCAATACCTCTTCTGTCACACGGCGAGAAGTATCAAACATTATGTTACTGATAACTACACCACCAAAGTTTCCCTCACATGCTCTTTGGCTATCACCATAAACTTTCTCTCCAAAAGCCTCGGCCTTATCATTATTATTATAATATGCACTAAATTTGGAATGATGATGCCCTCTCTGCCGGTAGCCATTATCCATACCAAATAAATATATGTTTTTGAAACCAAGATTAATGGGTAGACTTACACCAATATTGCCAACCAATGGGTTCATACCACTAAATGCGGCACAAGGTTGCAAGTGAGGAAAATGATTCTGATAAAGAGTGACACCTGGCTCACCGAGTTTAAACGTGAGCATGGACTTGTTGAAAAGTGTCGAACAATCTGGATGGATAACATCGGTACTCAAAAATAGAATTTCACGCTGATAATCAGGGTCGTTCAAATTGGCCAGGAAGTCGTAAACTATCTTGGTTCTCTCAGTTTCAACATGGATATCCGGTTTTATGCCGACTTTGTGCAAAGCGGTCATGGCACTGCCGCAAGAAATCAATATGGCCCTATCTTTATGTGCCTTGATAACCGAAATTGATTCATCTAATGAGGGACCATTGGCAATAATAAAGACAGGGGTCCGTTGATATACTGATGAGATTTTTTTATCGTGCTGCAAAAATGGCACTGCACGCTCGATGTTATTGATGGTATGAGATAGTGCGATCAGATTGTCATCGAAGAAACCCCATCCCATTACCAGTAGGTAGTACTCTTGCTGCACTTTCTCGATCAGTTTCCTGATCTTCTCGTTCTGATATCCCCACATGATGAAGGCATTAGCAACCAAGAAGGAACCGCGGCGCTGAATGGCTGATGCGAAATCCTTGACGATGGTGTTTTCATCCTGCCCCAGCAGGATATGCAGGCCGAGGTTTTCCTGATGCAAATAGCCGAGCAACGGCGCCCAGTCGAAGCAGAACAGGGAAGCGTAGAAGAGATCTAGGTCCGGCTCGAACAGGAAGAGAGTACCGATCTTGCACCTTTCATAGAGATAACCGAGGTGATACCCCAGACCCACCCCAAAGATCAGGGCACTAGGTACCTCATGGGGCACTTGGCCCAGCCTCTCTTCCCGTGCGGAAATGTCGTCAAGATAGGCATTCAGCTTGTTGAGGTACTCGACATGCATGAAGCCGAGGGGATTGGCCTCTTGACTGAAAGAAAACTTGGACAAAGCACCCTTCTCCATGAATTCGGTCACCAAGGTCTCGCAGATAAGGTAGGGCTCGGCACCGTACACGGCGACATCATCATCGAGCCAGGCCAGATTGGGTTGACCGTTTTCAGTGCAGAAGAACTTGAATGGACGGGCGGGCTGATAGTCCTCATACATGTCGGCGATATGGGGAATATATTGACGAAACGCAGCCAAATTTTGTGCAAAGCGAAGGGGCAACGCCACCTTCATGGCAGCTTCCTGCTCTGCTTGCTGCTGAAGTCGCTGTGCATCCTGCTCCGCTTTTATCAGGGCTGCATCAATATTGCCTGGCATCAGAACTCCTTGCTGTTTGCACGATAAGCTTGCCCAGCCCTGCTGGCTTTCCCAACGTGAGTCAGTTGTTCGAAAATGGCGTGATGATGACTGGCTACCAGGGCTTTCGTGCTCTCTTCTTGAAGTGACAACTCGCCAGCCAGGGCTGCAACAGACTGTTGTTGCTCAGGTTCATCTTGAGCAAGCTGCACCAGACGACCTATCAGCACCAACCGCTCATCCATGCACGACAGGGCCTCATCATATTGCTGTTGTTGCAATAGGGCGCCCATCAAGCGGGTATTTTCCCGCAGTGCGTCATCGAGCTCGGTGAGAATGGCTCTCACAGCTCACCCAACTGCTGTCTCATCTGATAGCCCTGCTGTTTTTCAGCCTCGGGCAATTGATCCCAACCGGATTTGATGGTCAGCATCAGTCCCATGACCTCTTCTAGGGGGGCGATATCGCGCGCCAGACTGGCATCCCAGATACGTTCGTCCATATAGGCGTAAAGCCCATAAAGGTCTTCTGCCATGGCCCCCTGGCTCATATCCAGTGCATCCTGCAAACCATGCAGCAACCCTTGAGCCTTGGAAATGGCCACCGATTTTGCTTCCATGTCCTGGCGCTCGATGGCCCCCTTGGCTTGTGCCAGACGTTCCAGGCACCCCTGCATCATCAGTTGAATGACACGGTGAGGATCCGCCGTGGCCAGATCGGCTGCGAGGTTGCCTGCGGTATAGGCTTTGATATTGCGTTTGTACATATTTCAATACTCTCGATCTATCAAGATTTCTGATAATTCGTCTGCAACGTTGCCAATGCAGAGGCCGAGTTGTTCATCTTGACCAGCAAGGCATCCAGGCTGCCATATTGGGCACGCAGTGAGGCTTCATATTTTGCCAATTGGGTATTGGCCGTTGCGGTTTTCTGGGTAAGAGCACGCAAGTCCGAGTTCAAGACATCTTCTCGTTGTGCCAGCATGCCACCGCTCTTGGTATATTCTTTCAAGCCGGTATTCAAGGTGCCCGCCAGGCCCTTCTCTCCACCAAACAGCGCCACAACCTGATCGAAGTTCTTGTCGACGGCTTCGCCAAACTTCGTCTTGTCGAGAGAGAGCTTGCCCTTGTTGTCCATCTTGATGCCGATCTCGAAGACGGTGGAGTAGGTACCGCTGTTCTGGGAAGGGCTGACCAGCAGATTGCTCATGAATGATTCGATGGCTCTTGTGGTTGAGTCACCGGCCAGGGCGCCGCCATCGTCCTGCTTCACGCCACCCACGAAGGTGTTGCGTTTGCCCAAACCATTCATCTTGTCTTGCAGGGTGTTGTAACCATCCACGAACTGCTGGACAAGCTCCTGAATAGAGGTCTTGTCGGTCGTGATATCTACCTTGTTTGCCTTGAGATCCCCCGCACTGTCTTTATCCGACACGCGCAGCACCGTCACCTTGAGGTCCTGGATAGAGTCATCAAAGGTATTGGTGTCGCTCTTGAGGACGTTGCCATCCACGGAGATCTCTGCACTGCTGGCAGCCCGGGTCTGGTTCATGACACCGCCCCCCGACTCGAAGATGGCGAGCTCCGCCGTATCCCCGGTGATCGTCAGGTCCTTGCCATCGCCCGAGATGCCGGAATCGATCACCAGCTTGGCCTTGCCATCCGCCGTGTTCACTATGTTGGCGCTAAGGCCGAAGTTGTCGCCGTTGCTGTTGATGCTCTTGCGGATGTCTTGCAGGGTATCGCCCGCTTTCACATCCACCTTGAAGGTCTTGTCGCCAGCCTTGAACGTCAGTTGCCCATCCTGGGTGACCAGAGAGGTGGTGGAACTATCGAAAATGCCTTCCTGACGGCTCGTTTGTGCCAACTTATTGACGATGATGTTGTACTGACCATTGGAGGCACCAGACTTGCTCTCCACCTTCAGAACGGGGTCGTCTTTGCTCTGGGTAATGTTGATGGCGCGTTTGTTGAAAGCACCAGGGGCACTCAGCTTGTCGAGAATATCGGTGAAAGCCGAGATGGAGGATTTGAGCTGACCTATACCAGACAAAGTGATCTGGGTACTGTTTTGCTTGGTGATAATAGGCTGTTGCAGTTGGGCCTTTTTGGCCTCCACACTCGCCGCGATCACATTTTCAAGCTGGAGCCCAGACCCCGCGCCTGCAGAGGTTATTGCCATACATCCTCCTGTCTATCGACTTAAAATAGAGTCACACCTGACCATCGAACAGCAGCCCCGAGAGACCGGTGCCATTGCCATTCGCCTGATCCATGGATTGCAACCTCTTGCTTATCAAGAGCATTTCCTCGCTCGGGATCTGACGGATAACCTGCTTGGTCTCCGCATCTATCACCTTGATCACCGGCTGGTCAAATTCGGGAACCAGACTGAAATTGATGGTCCATCCCTTCAGCTTACTCAAATTGTCCAATCTTTCCTGCAATTCTTGGGCCTGTTTTTCCATATAGGCCTTGTCCATACGCGACTCTGACGCCTTGGCCTGTGCCTGTGATGCCTTGGCTGTCGGCTCGACACTTGTCTTTTCGGCCAGTTCCTCTCCGCTGGATATGGGTGGAGAAACAGCCATGGCGGCCTGGGGGCCGCCATGTTGAGTCAGCGTCGAAGTAACAGAAGGCATGGCTATCGATTCATTGGCCATCTGCTGCTCCTCATGTCAATTGACGGTTGAACTGACTTAGCCTAGCAGCGACAGAGCCGACTGCGGACGCTGGTTGGCCTGAGCCAGGATGCTGGACGCGGCCTGCTGCAGGATGTTCTGCTTGGTCATGTTGGCGGTTTCGGTCGCAAAGTCCGCATCACGGATACGGGAGCGCGCGGCGCTGACGTTCTCGGAGATGTTGGACTGGTTGCGGATGGTCGAGTCCAACCTGTTTTGCACCGCACCCAGCTCGGCGCGCTTGCCATCGACTACTTCCAGCATGGCATCTGCTGCACCCAAAACGGCTTGAGCAGTACTCTGACTAGTGATATCGATGGCACCTGCTGAACCACTAACAAACACAGCAGCTGCTGTTGATCCCGCCGCTGCCGATATCCCTGAAATGCTGAATCCACCAGCCTGAGAAAGGCTGAAGCCGATAGTCTGGTTGGCATCCGCCCCCACCTGGAAGCTGCCACTATAGTTGCCATCCAGCAGTTTGGTGCCGGCGAAGGTAGTGTCTTGGGAAATACGGTTGATTTCTGACCCCAACTGATCGACTTCCTTTTGCAGGGCTTGGCGATCCTTGGCGGAGTTGGAACCGTTGGCAGATTGCTGGGCCAGGGTGCGCATACGCTGCAGCATGCCAGTCACTTCATCCATGGCCCCTTCTGCGGTCTGCGCCAGGGAGATGCCGTCGTTGGCGTTGCGGTTGCCCTGATCCAGGCCGTTGACCTGGGAGGTCAGACGGTTGGAGATCTGCAGACCGGCCGCATCGTCCTTGGCGCTGTTGATGCGCAGGCCGGACGCCAGGCGGGTGTACGAGGTATCCAACGACTTGGTGGTGTTCATCAAGTTACGCTGCGCGTTCAATGATGAAGTGTTGGTATTGATAAACATGGCCATAAAAGATTTCTCCTGATGAACAAGAAACTGCGGGCTCTGTTTGCATCTATGCAGCCAGGATCCCACCGTTCAGATGGACAGATTGAACGGTCTGTGCCATCTGGCGGGTCCCTTGTTTGAACGGACATAGGACCCGCAGTTGCGCAAATGCTGGATTTCCGAACACCCCACAATTTGCTTCATCCTTTGTAGCGGCAGCCCCATCGTAAGCTTTAGGACATTTATTGCCGCTCTCATCAACAAAGAGGCAAATGCCTTCCGCTCAGAGGCTGATGGCGGTTAACCAGACTGCTGGCAGATCCCGTCCAGAGACGGCGGCTTCTGTTCATATCGAACTCAGGCCAGAAAGTTAAACTGGCATAATTTATGCTAGATACTTGTCGTCGCCACTTTTCTGGCGCCAACAAAAAAGCCGACAATAGTCGGCCATTGAAGAGTTTATGCTCAGGAGAACCTCCTCGAGAGTGGCAGAATGAACGACTGCACAACACTTGAGGAGATACACCAACAAGATAATCTATCTTTCGATAGGACAAGGCGTAAATCCGAACACCCCATTGTTCCATCTTTTCTTACCAGGGCGGCCTGAACAACCGCCCTGTTCTTTTTGCTGATTAGCCCAGCAGTGACAAGGCAGACTGCGGACGCTGGTTGGCCTGGGCCAGGATGCTGGACGCAGCCTGCTGCAGAATATTCTGCTTGGTCATGTTGGCGGTTTCGGTGGCGAAGTCTGCATCGCGGATACGGGAGCGAGCGGCACTGACGTTCTCGGAGATATTAGACTGGTTACGAATGGTCGAATCCAGTCGGTTTTGCACCGCACCCAACTCGGCACGTTTACCATCAACCACTTCCAACATGGAGTCGACTGCAGCCAGTACGTTTTGAGCATCACTCTGAGTTGCGATGTTTATACCACCCGCTCCACCGCCAGTAAAAATTGTTGATATAGCGATTGTTACTGTCCCAGCAGTGATCCCAGTGGTTATCGCTGCCGCAATCCCAGAAATGCTGAAACCACCAGCCTGACTCAAACTAAAACCTATGGTCTGGTTGGCATCAGCCCCGACCTGGAAACTACCGCTGTAGTTACCATCCAGCAACTTGGTGCCAGCGAAGGTGGTATCGGTGGAGATACGGTTGATTTCAGACCCCAGCTGATCTACCTCTTTCTGCAACGCCGCCCGATCCTTGGCGGAGTTGGAGCCGTTGGCAGATTGCTG
>RCUR01000403.1_pt1 | contig 15338 bp, 11 predicted proteins | sample 2166151 | NCBI WGS metagenome assembly RCUR01 (sample SAMN09932785, study PRJNA488358) | compost metagenome | isolation source: compost soil in an enriched community | place: Germany: Experimental Botanical Garden
TCCAGGGCCATGCGCTCGGTGGCCTGGCTGGTCAGGTCGCGGGTGTAGAACTCGATGCGATTGCGGCCGCGGGCCTTGGCCCGGTACATGGCGGCGTCGGCGTTCTTTACGAGGGTGGCGACATCCAGGCCGTGTTCCGGGAACAGGCTGATACCGATGCTGGCGCTCATGTGGAACTCATGTTGGCCGGCGGGGAATGGCGCCTCGAAGCAGGCCAGCAGCTTGTTGGCCACGGTCTGGGCGTCGGCGGCGTTGTGCAGGCCGGGCAGGAGGATGATGAATTCGTCGCCGCCGAGTCGGGCCACGGTATCGATGTCACGCAGTTGCTCGCGCAAGCGGTTGGCGATGCCCTTGAGCAGCAGGTCGCCCACCGGGTGGCCGAGGCTGTCGTTGATGTGCTTGAAGCGGTCCAGGTCGATGAACAACACGGCGCCCTGGTGGTGGTCGTTGGCGGAATCGGCCAGGGCCAGCTGCAGGCGGCTCTCGAACAGCAGGCGGTTGGGCAGGCCGGTGAGTGGGTCGTGGTGCGCCTGGTAGTCGAGGCGCGCCTGGGCGTGCTTCAGCGGCGAGATGTCGGCGAACACGCCGACGTAGTGGGTGACCTGGTTGTAGCGGTCGCGAACGGCGCTGATGGTGAGCCATTCGGGGTAGGGGTCGCCGTTCTTGCGACGGTTCCAGATCTCCCCCTGCCAGTGTCCTTCACGCTCCAGCTGGTGCCACATGGCGGCGTAGAAGGCGCTGTCGTGTTGGCCGGAGGCCAGCAGGCGTGGCGACTGGCCGAGGGCTTCGCTTTCGCTGTAGCCGGTGATTTCGCTGAAGGCGCGATTGACCGCGGTGATGCGCTGCTCGGTGTCGGTGATCATCACGCCTTCGGCGGTGCTTTCGAAGACGGTCGCGGCCTGGAGCAGCTTTTCTTGCATCTGCTGGCGCTCGGTGACGTCGCGGGCGATGGTCAGCATGCAGGCGTCGTCGCCGATGGGGATGGGCTGGGCGGAGAGCTCGCAGAGGCGGATCTGACCAGCTTTGGTGCGGACGGTCGTCGTGAAGTGGTGCAGGCTGCCCTGGTCGCGGATGACCTGGATCATGTGTTCGCGTTCGGCCGGGTCGGCCCAGAGACCGAGGTCCAGGGTGGAGCGGTCGGCGATTTCCTGGGTGCTGTAGCCGGTGATGCGGCTGAAGCCGTCGTTGGCTTCCAGCAGTAGGCCATCGCTGATGCGGGAGATGAGCAGGCCGTCCGGCGAGGCGTGGAAAGCACGGGCGAACTTCTCTTCGGATACCTGCAGCAACTGCTGGGTTTCCTTGAGCTGGGTGATATCGCGGACCACCACCACCAGCGCGGGGGTGTCATCCAGGTCGATGGCCTGGGCGGAAATCAGGCCGGTGAAGGTCTCGCCGCTGGCGCGGCGGAAGGGCATTTCCAGGTTGTGCAACGCGTTGCCCTGCTGCAGGCGCTGGAGGAGCGTCGGGCCGATGCCGGGGATGCCCCAGATGTCGAGGTCGGTGGCGGTCTTGCCGAGGGCGTCGCTGGTCTTGATGCCGATCTGCTGCTCGAAGGTGTGGTTGATCGCCAGCAGGCAGCCGTCGGTGTGACGGGCGATGACGATGATGTCCGGGCAGTTGTGGAACACCAAGGCGAACTTCTGCTCGGAAAGGCGCAGGGCCTGTTCGGTTTGCTTGGCCTCGGTGATGTCGATCATCAGGCCGCGCATCATCTGGGTTTCCCCGTGGGGAATGAGGGTGATGATGTCGCGCACCCAGAGCACCCGGCCGTCTGCGGCGATCATCCGATAGTCGAGGCTGTGGTCGCGGCCGGCCTGGGTTTCCACCTCGCAGAAGGCATTGGCCCAGGCGGAGTCGTCCGGGTGCAGGGTGCGGCGCCAGAAGCCGGGCTCCAGCCAGGTGGCCAGGGGATAACCGAGCAGCCGTTCGGCATGGGGCGAAACGTAGGTGTAGCAGTAGCCTTCCACGCGCATTTCCCAGGCGATGGCGTTGAGGCTTTCCACCAGGCCACGGTAGTGCTGTTCGCTGCTGCGCAACTCTTCCTGGAGTGCGGCGCGGCTGGCCATTTCGCTGCTGAGGCGGCGGTTGACGCGCAACACGAAGAGGAACACGGCGGCCAACAGGATCAGACCGGGAACACCGTAGAGCAGGGCGCGGCTCCAGGCGATGCGCTGGTACAGGGCTCCGCCCACCCAGCGCTCCTGGATGGCGGCGGCTTCTTCGGGGGTGATTTCGGCGAAGACCTTGTCGAGGATGCCCGCAAGAATCGGTTCGCTGCGCGGTGTCGCCATGGCCAGTTGATAGCGATAGGGCGTTTCGCCGCTGATGGCGATGCCGTCGAGTTTGAGCTGGCGCTGGCTCCAGACGCTGGAGGCGAGGTCGCCGACGAAGGCGTCCACCTGGCCGGTGGTCAGCGCATGCAGGGCGCCGGCAACGCTGGGGTAGGACTGCAGATTGAGGTCGGGGTTGCGGCTGCGTAGCAGTTCGTGGGGCGCGTAGTTGGCGACGACGCCGACGCGCAGGCCGTAGAGGTCCTCGAGGTTGGCTGGCTGCGGGCCCTTGGTCCGGGACAGGATGACGATGGGGAAGTCCAGGTAAGGGCGGGTGAAGAGCAGGTATTCCTGGCGTTCCGGGGTGGACATGATGCCTGGCAACAGGTCCAGGTCGCTGTTGCGGGCGTGCTGCAGCACGGCGCTCCAGCTGCTGGGCTCGACGGGCGTCAGTTTCACGCCCAGGCGCTGGTGGATCAGGTCGACGTAGTCGGCGGCCAGGCCCTGGTGATTGCCCTGCAGGTCACGGAATTCGAAGGGGGGCCAGGAGGCATCGATGCCGAGGCGCAGTTCGCCGTGTTCGTCGAGCCAGGCCTGTTCTTCCTGGGTGAGCGTCAAGGCCCCGGCCGAAGCGGCCCAGAGTGCCAGCCAGAGCATCAGTACGGCCCGCGCTCGCGCCATTGGCGGCCTCTTTCCTTGGGGAGATGTCTGGTCGAAGTGTAGACGTGGCCGCTTGCCATCCGAAAGGGAAAAGTACGGTCTGGCGCGTTATCAGGGGGGAAAGAAAACCCCCGGACTGGCCGGGGGTTTTTTATCGCTTACTCGTCGAGGAAGGAGCGCAGGTGCTCGCTTCGCGACGGGTGACGCAGCTTGCGCAGCGCCTTGGCTTCGATCTGGCGGATACGTTCGCGTGTTACATCGAACTGCTTGCCGACTTCCTCGAGGGTATGGTCGGTATTCATGTCGATGCCGAAACGCATGCGCAGGACCTTGGCTTCACGGGCGGTGAGGCCGGCCAGTACTTCGCGAGTCGCTTCCTTGAGGCTTTCCACGGTGGCTACGTCGATCGGGGACTGCATGGTGCTGTCCTCGATGAAGTCGCCCAGGTGCGAGTCCTCGTCGTCGCCGATCGGGGTCTCCATGGAGATCGGTTCCTTGGCGATCTTCAGAACCTTGCGGATCTTGTCCTCGGGCATCTCCATGCGCTCACCCAGTTCTTCCGGAGTGGGTTCGCGGCCCATTTCCTGCAGCATCTGGCGAGAGATGCGGTTGAGCTTGTTGATGGTCTCGATCATGTGCACCGGGATACGGATGGTGCGCGCCTGGTCGGCGATCGAGCGGGTGATCGCCTGGCGGATCCACCAGGTGGCGTAGGTCGAGAACTTGTAGCCGCGACGGTATTCGAACTTGTCCACCGCCTTCATCAGGCCGATGTTGCCTTCCTGGATCAGGTCGAGGAACTGCAGGCCGCGGTTGGTGTACTTCTTGGCGATGGAGATCACGAGACGCAGGTTGGCCTCGACCATCTCTTTCTTCGCCCGGCGAGCCTTGGCTTCGCCGATGGACATGCGGCGGTTGACGTCCTTGATCTCATTGACCGTCAGGTCGGCTTCCTGCTGGAGGTCCACCAGCTTCTGCTGGTTGCGCTTGATGTCGTCAACCAGCTTGCCGATGGCTTCGGCGTACTTGGCCTTGCCCTTGGCCAGTCCTTCGGACCAGGCCAGGTCGACTTCGTGGCCCGGGAAGAGGCGCAGGAAGTCGGCGCGGGGCATGCGGGCATCACGAACGCAAAGCTGCATGATGGCGCGTTCCTGGGCGCGGACACGGTCCAGCGCGCCGCGGACTTTCTCCACCAGGACGTCGAACTGCTTCGGCACCAGCTTGATCGGCATGAAGAGCTCGGCCAGGGCCTGCAGCTCTTCGATGGCCTGCTTGCTGCCGCGACCGTGCTTCTTGATGGCCTTCTTGGCTTTGTCGAGCTGTTCGGACACGGCCGTGAAGCGGCGCAGGGCCTCTTCCGGATCAGGGCCGCCGTCACCTTCTTCCTCGGTGTCGTCGCCCTCGGCTTCCTCGTCCTCTTCGTCTTCCTTTTCCTTGGCAGCGGTGCTGTCGTCCTTCAGGCCTACGGGCTCGACTTCTTCGGCCGGCAGGGTGCCGTCATCCGGGTCGATGTAGCCGCTGAGGACGTCGGAGAGACGGCCGCCTTCGGTGGTGACGCGCTGGTATTCGGCGAGGATGCCGTCGACAGTGCCGGGGAAGTGAGCGATGGCGCTCATCACTTCGCGGATGCCTTCCTCGATGCGCTTGGCGATTTCGATCTCGCCTTCGCGGGTCAGCAGTTCCACGGTGCCCATTTCACGCATGTACATGCGCACTGGGTCGGTAGTGCGTCCGATGTCGGTTTCCACTGCGGCCAGCGCGGCGGCAGCTTCTTCGGCGGCGGCTTCGTCGGTGTCGGCTTCTGCCAGCAACAGGGCATCCGCATCCGGAGCACTCTCGAATACGTTGATCCCCATGTCGTTGATCATGCGGATGATGTCTTCCACCTGTTCCGGATCGGAAATATCCTCCGGCAGGTGGTCGTTGACCTCCGCGTAAGTCAGGTATCCCTGCTCACGGCCACGGGCGATCAACTCTTTGAGGCGAGACTGCTGTTGCGCTTTTCCGGACATAGCACCCTATCCACTTAAGGTCTTGGCGGGCTGAAAACAAGCCGAGGATTATACCTGATCCGGGGCCTTACGCGCCAGTTGAGGTCGGAGTCAGGGGGGACGTGTTGCGGCTGAGAAGGTCGCGCAGCTGATCTTTCTCCTCTGCGCTGAGTTCGCTTTGCCGTGCTTTGTGCAGCAGATTTTCCAGGCGGCGTTCCCGCTGGCGAGCCGACAACCTAGTTATAGTGTCGAAAAACTGTTGTTCAAGGTTGTCGTCGGAAATCAGCCATTCCTTTTCTGCCAGAGCGCGTAACAGGCGGCCCTGGTCGGTACCGTGCCAGCGAGCGATCAGCTGCAGTGAGCGCAGTTTCGGATTCTTCTGGACGGCCTCGACCAGCGACACCATGAGCTGGGCATAGGTGTCGTCTTCTGCGGCGAAATGGCTGGCATCCTCCACCTTCTGCGCCAAAGATGGATGGTGGAGCAGGGTGCGAAGCGCGGTCAAGGTCGGCGATTCCACCTTCACTTCGGTGCGTGGCGGACGCTTGAAGTCGTCGCGCCCGTGCTTGTTCCATTTCTTGCCGTCCTTCTTCCAGCCATCCTTGCGCCGCTCGTCTTTCTGCCAGTTACCCTGGGGCGCGGCCGGCTGTTCGTAATACTGGCCAGGATCCGGTTCATAGGGCTGGGCGTCGTAGCCGGAGAGCGATTCGTAGTAGCCGTCGTCCGAATGCTGTTGGCTCTCGCCGCTGCGCGGTGCGCTGCGGGCAAACTGGCCGAGGGCGTCGCCATTGAGGCCGGTGATCTCGGCCAGGCGCTGGCGCATCAGGACCTTGAGGTTGGCGCCGGGGATGCGCTCGATCAGCGGAGCCGCCAGGGTCGCCAGGTGAGCCTTGCCCTCCAGTGAGGCGGGGTCGGCTTCTTGCGTCAGTTGCTGGAAGAAGTAGTCGGCAAGCGGCTGGGCGTGCTGGGTGATGCGTGCGCGGAAGGCGTCGGTGCCTTCCTTGCGCACGAGGCTGTCCGGGTCCTCGCCTTCGGGCAGGAACAGGAAGCGCGCGCGGCGGCCGTCTTCGAGGCCCGGCAGGGTGGCTTCCAGTGCGCGCCAGGCGGCTTTGCGCCCAGCCTGGTCGCCATCGAAGCAGAAAAGGATGCTCGGCACCAGGCGGAACAGCCGCTTGATGTGTTCTTCGCTGGTGGCAGTGCCCAGGGTGGCGACGGCATTGCGCAGGCCTTGCTGGGCCAGGGCGATGACGTCCATGTAACCCTCGACGACCATGATCTCGTCGAGGTTGCGGTTGTGCTTGCGCGCTTCGAACAGCCCGTAGAGCTCCTGGCCCTTGTGGAATACCGGGGTTTCCGGGGAGTTCAGGTATTTGGGTTTGTCGTCGCCCAGTACTCGTCCGCCGAAGGCGATGATGCGGCCGCGGCTATCGCGGATGGGGAACATCACCCGGTCGCGGAAGCGGTCGTAGCGTTTGCCGGTCTCGGCGTTCTCGATCAGCAACCCGGCGTCGATCATGTGCTTCTGCTGCAGGCTGTCGCCGCCCATGTGCTTGAGCAGGTTGTCCCAGCCGGGCGGGGAGAAGCCGAGGGCGAAGTCGCGCGCAATCTCACCCGTGAGGCCGCGGCCCTTGAGGTATTCGACTGCGGCCTTGCGCGTCGGGTGTTGCTTCAAGGCGTGCCGGTAGTAGTCCGACGCGGCGGTGAGCAGGGCGTAGAGCGGGGAGTCGGTTGGCTGGCGCGGGCGGTTGCTGCGCCCGCCTTCCTCCCGCGGAACATCCATGCCGGCGCGCTTGGCCAGGTCCTCGACCGCCTGGGGGAAGTCCAGGTTGTCGTGGTCCATGATGAAGCCGAGGGCGTTGCCGCCGGCGCCGCAGCCGAAGCAGTAATAGAACTGCTTGTCCGGGCTGACGCTGAAGGAAGGCGTCTTCTCGTTATGGAAGGGGCAGCGCGCTGTGTAGTTCTTGCCGGCCTTTTTCAGCTGCACGCGCGCGCCAACCACCTCGACTATGTCGGTGCGGTTCAGCAGGTCGTCGATGAAGCCTTGCGGGATCAGGCCAGCCATGGGGTGCTCAGGGCGCAGGAAGGTTCAAAGCATACTCCCGGCCCGGCGAGGGCAACAGCGGGCGGTGGCAGCGCTGGAAAGCAAAAAACTCCGGCATTCGCCGGGGCGAAGCGGAGTTTTCTGGGTGCTCTCTATGCACTCGCCCGGCCGAGGCCGGGCGATGCCTGAGCGTGCTGCGAAGCCTGTTAACTCAGTACAGGCGCTCGCGGCGGCGCTGCTCGCGCTGCACTTTCTTGGCGTGACGCTTGACCGCGGCTGCGGCTTTGCGCTTGCGCTCGGCAGTGGGCTTCTCGTAAAACTCACGGCTGCGAACTTCGGCCAGTACGCCGGCTTTCTCGCAGGAGCGCTTGAAACGACGCAGGGCTACGTCGAAGGGTTCGTTCTCTTTAACTTTGACGGCTGGCATCCAGGTCGTACCTTCATCAATTACCGAATGGTCGACGCATTCCGGCAAAAGCTGGCTCGGTGGCGCGTCGGATTTCAAGGGCTGCGGATATTAACGCCTCGGGCCCCGGAATGCAAAGCCTTCAGTCGAAAACCGCTGGTCGGCAGGAGGGGCGGCGATTATGATTCGCGCCTTCTTCATTGGCCAGGCCAGAAAGGCTCATACCCATGCTAGTGCTGGGGTTGGAAACTTCCTGCGACGAAACCGGCGTCGCCCTATACGACAGTGAACGCGGCCTGCTGGCCGACGCACTGTTCAGTCAGATCGACCTGCACCGGGTCTACGGCGGGGTCGTGCCTGAGCTGGCTTCCCGCGACCACGTCAAGCGCATGCTGCCGTTGCTGCGCCAGGTGCTGGCCGAGGCCGACCGCAAACCCGAGGACATCGACGGCATCGCCTATACCGCCGGCCCCGGCCTGGTGGGCGCGCTGCTGGTGGGCGCCTCCTGTGCCCAGGCCCTGGCCTTCGCCTGGGGGGTGCCGGCGCTCGGCGTGCATCATATGGAAGGTCATTTGCTGGCGCCCATGCTGGAAGAGCAGCCGCCGGAGTTCCCCTTCGTCGCCCTGCTGGTTTCCGGCGGCCATACCCAACTGGTACGGGTGGATGGCATCGGCCGCTACGCGCTGCTTGGCGAATCGGTGGACGATGCCGCAGGCGAAGCATTCGACAAGACCGCCAAGCTGATCGGCCTCGGTTACCCCGGTGGCCCTGAGATCGCCCGCCTGGCACAGAGCGGCACGCCCGGCCGCTTCACTTTCCCGCGGCCGATGACCGACCGCCCCGGCCTGGATTTCAGTTTCAGCGGGCTCAAGACCTTCGCTCTCAACACCTGGCAGCAGTGCCGCGATGCTGGGGACGACGGCGAGCAAACCCGTTGCGACATCGCTCTGGCCTTCGAACAGGCGGTGGTGGAGACTCTCACCATCAAGTGCCGGCGTGCCCTCAAGCAGACCGGCCTGAAGCGCCTGGTGATCGCGGGCGGGGTCAGTGCCAACCAGTCGCTGCGCCAATCCCTGGGCAAGATGCTCGGCGAGTTCAAAGGCGATGTGTTCTATGCGCGGCCGCGCTTTTGCACCGACAACGGCGCGATGATCGCCTACGCCGGCTGTCAGCGTTTGCTGGCAGGGCAGCAGGACGGTCCGGCGATTACCGTTCAGGCGCGTTGGCCGATGGAGCAGTTGCCTGCCGTCTGACGGCCGCTTGAGCCGTTTTCACTCCAGCTATTCAGAAATGCCGTTCGCGTCCGGCGAAAAGGTCGCGTAGATTGCCGCGATGACGCCAGACGATGAGTCCTGTGAGTAGCGTCATCGGCAGGAGCGCGCCAGGTTGTTGCCAGGCCAGAAGCGGCAGGGTCAGTGGTGTGGCGATCAGCGCTGCGAGGGAACTGGTGCGGGTCAGGCGGAAGGTCAGCAGCCAGGCGCCGATGGCCAGCAATGCCGCCGGGGGGTATAGCCCCAGCAGCATGCCGGCGGCGGTGGCGACGCCCTTGCCGCCACGGAAACGGAAGTACAGGGGATACAGGTGTCCGAGCACCGCGGCGAGGCCGATCCAGGCCTGCTGCTGGATGCCAAGGCCGCAAAGATTGGCGACCAGGACCGGCAGCAGGCCTTTGCACAGGTCGCCGAGCAGGGTCAGGATCGCAAGCTTCTTTCCCGCCACCCGCAGCATGTTGGTGGCGCCAGGGTTGCCGGAGCCCTGGGCACGCGGGTCGCCCGTGCCGAACAGACGGCTGAGCAGAATGGCGAAGGACAACGATCCGAGCAGGTAGGCGAGAGTCGCCAGCAGCCAAAACATGGTATCCATTCCGGGGCGAGGAAGTCCCGATTCTAGCGGGGCAGCACTGACGTGGACACGGTTTTCATCGAGGGTCTGGAAGTCGACACCGTTATCGGTGCATATGACTGGGAGCGCAGCATTCGCCAATGCCTGCGTCTGGACCTGCAGCTGGGCTGGGATAACCGTCCCGCCGCCGAAGGCGATGACCTCGACAAGGCGCTCGACTACGCGGCCGTGTCCCAGCGCATCCAGGCATTCGCCGCCGAGGCGCAGTTCCTGCTGGTGGAGACGTTCGCCGAGCGCCTGGTCGCGGTGCTGATGGCCGAGTTCGATATCCCCTGGGTTCGCCTGAAGTTGCACAAGCCCGGCGCCGTACCCGCTGCCAGTAGTGTCGGTGTGGAGATCGAGCGCGGATGTCGCTGACGCCTATCTACCTCGGCCTCGGCAGCAATATCGAGCGCGAGCGCAACCTGACCGCCGGGCTCGAAGCCCTGGCCGAATTCCTTCGTGACATGCAGTGCTCGCCGGTGTTCGAGAGCCAGGCCGTGGGCATCAAGAGCGGACACTTCTTCAACCTGGTGGTCTCCGCCCGCACCGACCTGCCGCTGCACGAACTGGATCGCCGGCTGAAGGTGATCGAGGCCGACAATGGCCGCTATGCGCCCGGCCGCAAGGGCCTGCCGCTGGATATCGACGTGCTGTTCTACGGCGAGCGGGTCGGTAACTTCGATGGCCTGGTACTGCCGCGCGCCGAAGTGCTGAAGAACGCCTTCGTGCTCTGGCCCCTGGCCCTGTTGGCGCCAGAGGGGCGGCATCCGGGCGTAGGAAAGACCTTCGCCGAGCTCTGGCAATCGTCCAGCATCCAGCAGGCGCTCTGGCCGGCATCCTTCGTCTGGCGCGGTGCCGAGCTGACGCCGCAGGCCTTGCGTCAGGCCTTCCCGCCGGCTTCCTTGTAACCCTTGAGCGCCTTGAGGCGTTCGCCTTTGAGCGCCTCGCCCAGCTCCGCGCCTTTCAAGCCTTTTTCCAGTAGCGGTTGCACCGCCACCGCACGGGCAGCGGCCGCCGCGCCCAGCAGGTAGGCTGCCTGGGGATAGTCGCGCTGCTCCAGGCCGGTGCGGCCACGGGCATCCATCTCGCTGGCGGCGACGAATTCCTCGAAACGTTGTGGTCGACGGTAGATGTCGAAACTCTGCAGCAGCTCGAGCAACGTCGAGGCGCGCAGTTCCAGGGCGCGATGGGCGTGGGTGTGGTACTCGCCGACCAGCAATGCCAGTTCCTGGCAGTCACGCGGAGCCTTGCAACGCTTGTTCACCGCTTCGATCAGCTTGAGGCCGCGCTTTTCGTGGGCGATATGTTGCGGCAGTTGGTCCACCGGAGTCAGGCCCTTGCCCAGGTCATGCAGCAGGCAGGCCCAGCGTACGGTGAGCGGCTGGTCGTGCTCCGCGCACTGGCGCAGGACGGCCAGAACGTGCATCCCGGAGTCCACCTCGGGGTGATGCTTTTCTGGCTGCGGCACGCCGAACAGGCGGTCCAGTTCGGGCAGCCAGGCGAGGAGGGCGCCGCAGTCGCGCAGCACCTGGATGAATACGTCCGGGCGCGGCTCCATCAGGGCGCGGGAGATTTCCTTCCAGCTGCGTTCCGGCGTCAGGGCGTCCAGCTCGCCGGATTCGGCGATGAATCGCATCAGTTCCAGGGTTTCCTCCGCCACCCGGAAACCCAGCGGGGCGTAGCGCGCGGCGAAACGAGCCACCCGCAGCACGCGCAGGGGGTCTTCGGCAAAGGCGGGCGAGACATGGCGCAGCAGCCGGGCTTCGAGGTCCCTCTGGCCGCCGTAAGGGTCGATCAGATTGCCCTGGTCGTCCTCGGCCATGGCGTTGACCGTGAGGTCGCGGCGAGTCAGGTCCTGCTCCAGGGTTACGTCCGGGCTGGCGAAGAAGGTGAATCCACCGTAGCCGCGGCCGCTCTTGCGCTCGGTCCGTGCCAGGGCGTACTCCTCGCCGCTCTGTGGATGGAGGAACACCGGGAAGTCGGCGCCCACCGGACGGTAGCCCTGTTCGAGCATTTCTTCGGCGGTAGCGCCCACCACTACCCAGTCGTTCTCGGTAACCGGGCGTCCCAACAGGCGGTCGCGTACCGCGCCGCCAACTTTGTATATCTGCATGGCTTGCCTCCGTGGCTGCGGAGGATAGCAGCCTAGCGGGCTGCGGGGAGTTGCTCGATCAGTGCGCGCACGGCGCTTGCCAGCAGCGCGGCGCTGTCATGCGATGGGCTCAGGCCGGTGATGGCCAGGCCTTCCCAGGGCACCTGGCCGGCTGGATCGGTCAGGCGCAGGCGCAAGGTGCCGGTTTCATCGTGCAGGCGATGGATGGCCTGGTAGGGGCCGAGGGGGCTGGGCGGTGCCTGGTCGACCTTGAACTCCAGTGGCGTGTCGTTCACCGCCAGCCAGTAGTAGACCCGCAGCTGGGCATCATTGGCGGCCTGGTAGCCACGGCGTTCCAGTTCCTGGCGGATCAGGGGGGCGAGCTGGACATAGCGCTCACGGTAAGGCAGTTCGCCCTCGATGGCCTGTTCCGGGGAGACCAGCGTAAAGGTGCCGCGACCCGCCAGCTCGGGAGCGGCGGGCTGCAGGACGCGGATCTGCGGGATCGGGCTGGCGCAGGTGGCCAGGGCCAGGCACAGCAGCAGGACGGAGAACAGACGCATCTGAGGACGGCTCCCATAGTGGATGAGCCGCATGCTCGGCGCCGGCCGGGCACGCGGTCAACCGATCAAATGGGCGGAATGATCAGGTCCAGGCGCGGGTATTCCCCGTCCTCAGTGCGTTCCCCCTTTGGGGGGACGTGATGGCTCCCGGTAATCTGCTCGCCCTGGCGGGTTTCCAGGTGGATGTCGAAGCCCCAGAGGCGGTGCAGGTGCCGGAGCACTTCCTCGGTGGAGTCGCCCAGGGGTTTGCGGTCGTGCTGCTGGTGGCGCAGGGTCAGGGAACGGTCGCCGCGGCGGTCGACGCTCCAGATCTGCACGTTGGGCTCGCGGTTGCCGAGGTTGTACTGGGACGCGAGCGTCTCGCGGATCAGCCGGTAGCCCTGCTCGTCATGGATGGCCGGCACCAGCAGTTCGTCCTTCTGGTCGTCGTCGAGGATGCTGAACAGCTTGAGGTCGCGGATCACCTTGGGCGAGAGGAACTGCAGGATGAAGCTTTCGTCCTTGAAGCTGCTCATCGCGAACTTGAGGGTGGAAAGCCAGTCGCTGCCGGCGATGTCGGGGAACCAGTGCTTGTCCTCCTCAGTGGGCTCCTCGCAGATGCGGCGGATGTCGCGGTACATGGCGAAGCCCAGGGTGTAGGGGTTGATCCCGCTGTAGTAGGGGCTGTCGAAGCCTGGCTGGTAGATGACGCTGGTGTGCGACTGGAGGAACTCCATCATGAAGCCGTCGGTCACCAGGCCTTCGTCGTACAGGTCGTTCATCAGGGTGTAGTGCCAGAAGGTGGCCCAGCCTTCGTTCATCACCTGGGTCTGGCGCTGCGGGTAGAAGTACTGGGCGATCTTGCGCACGATGCGCACCACTTCACGCTGCCAGGGTTCCAGCAGCGGGGCATGCTTCTCGAGGAAGTAGAGGATGTTTTCCTGGGGCTCCACCGGGAAGCGCTGGTTGTCCTTGTCGCCGCCCTTGCCTGATCCCTTGGGAATGGTGCGCCAGAGGTCGTTGATCTGCTTCTGCAGGTGTTCCTCACGGTCCTTCTGCCGACGCCGCTCCTCCTCGGCGGAGATGGGGTAGGGCCGCTTGTAACGGTCGACACCGTAGTTCATCAGGGCGTGGCAGGAGTCCAGCAGGTCCTCCACGGCGTCGATGCCGTGGCGCTCCTCGCACTGCATGATGTACTGCTTGGCGAACACCAGGTAGTCGATGATGGAGCTGGCGTCGGTCCAGGTGCGGAACAGGTAATTGCCCTTGAAGAAGCTGTTATGGCCGTAGCAGGCGTGGGCGATCACCAGGGCCTGCATGGTGATGGTGTTCTCCTCCATCAGGTAGGCGATGCAGGGGTCGGAGTTGATGACGATTTCGTAGGCCAGGCCCATCTGGCCGCGGGAGTAGCCTTTCTCGGTGGCGAGGAAGTGCTTGCCATAGGACCAGTGGTGGTAGCCGAGGGGCATGCCGACAGAGGCATAGGCATCCATCATCTGCTCGGCGCTGATCACCTCGATCTGGTTCGGATAGGTGTCCAGCGCGTAGCGCTCGGCAATCCGGCTGATTTCGCGGTCGTAGGCGCGGATCAGGTCGAAGGTCCATTCGGACCCCGTGGAAATCGGTTTGCGTTCCTTCTTGCTGGCAGTCATGGCACGCCTCCCGTCAGGTCACCAGCCGGCGCTGGAAGAGCTCGCGGAACACCGGGTAGATATCCGCCGCCGAGACGATCTGTTGCTGGGCGAAGGTATCGTCGAACGCCTCGCAGACCTGTTCGTACTCGTACCACAGCGCCTGATGCTCGCGCGGGGTGATCTCGACGTAGGTGTAGTACTGCACGAACGGCATGATCTGCTTGATCAGGATATCCCTGCAGATGGGGGAATCGTCGTTCCAGTTGTCGCCATCCGATGCCTGGGCCGCGTAGATGTTCCATTCATGGATGGGATAACGCTCGGCCATGATTTCCTGCATCAGCTTGAGTGCGCTGGAAACGATGGTGCCGCCGGTTTCCCGGGAATAGAAGAACTCCTCCTCATCTACCTCGCGGGCGCTGGTGTGGTGGCGGATGAAGACGACCTCGATCTTGTCGTAATTCCGCTTGAGGAACAGATAGAGCAGGATGAAGAAGCGCTTGGCGATGTCCTTGGTCGCCTGGGTCATGGAGCCGGACACGTCCATCAGGCAGAACATCACCGCCTTGGACGACGGATTGGGCTGCTTGACCAGCAGGTTGTACTTGAGGTCGAAGGTATCGAGGTAGGGAACGCGTTCGATTCTGGCGCGAAGTTTGGAAATTTCAGCTTCAAGTTCCTGGATATCGCTGAAGTTGTCCGGCTCTTCGCGCTTGAGCCGCTCCAGTTCCGCCTTGGCGTCCTTGAGCTTGCCGCGGCTGCTGCCCGACAGGGCGATGCGCCGGGCATGAGCCGAGCGCAGGGTGCGGACGATATTGATGCGCGAGGGGCTGCCTTCGTTGCTGATGCCGGCGCGCACCGTCTTGAAGGTGTCGGCGCCGGAGAGGTGGCGCTTGACCAGGTTGGGTAGTTCCAGGTCCTCGAACATGAAGTCGAGGAATTCTTCCTGGGTGATCTGGAAGACGAAGTCGTCCATGCCTTCGCCACTATTGCTCGCCTTGCCGCCGCCGCGTCCGCCACCGCCGCCGGAGGGGCGGGGAATGCGATCGCCCGCGGTGAACTCCTTGTTGCCGGGGTGGACTATGGTCTGCCGGCCACCGCGACCATGGTGCAGGACGGGCTCGTCGATATCGCGACCGGGAATGCTGATCTGTTCGCCATGCTCCATATCGGTGATGGAACGGCGGCTCACGGCCTCCTCCACGGCCTTCTTGATGTGCTCGCGGTAACGCCGCAGGAACCGCTGGCGGTTCACCGTGCTCTTGTTCTTGCCGTTCAGACGCCTGTCGATGACGTAGCTCATAGACCCCTCCGGGGAGTTTCAGGCTGCAAGGCGCAGAAGACGCCGTCTTGGACGGCGCTTCCGGCAGGCTTGCTCCAGGCTTGCAGCTTGAGACTGTTTTACTGCGACTTGCGTACCCGCAGGTACCATTCGGACAGCAGGCGTACCTGTTTCTCCGTATAGCCGCGCTCGACCATGCGTTTGACGAAGTCGTTGTGCTTCTGTTGCTCCTCCTTGCTGCCCTTGGCATTGAAGCTGATGACCGGCAGAAGGTCTTCGGTGTTGGAGAACATTTTCTTCTCGATCACCACCCGCAGCTTCTCGTAGCTGAGCCAGCTGGGGTTCTTGCCGTTGTTGTTGGCCCGGGCGCGCAGCACGAAGTTGACGATCTCGTTGCGGAAATCCTTCGGGTTGCTGATGCCGGCGGGTTTCTCGATCTTTTCCAGCTCCTCGTTCAACGCCACGCGGTTGAGGATCTCGCCGGTTTCCGGGTCGCGGTACTCCTGGTCCTGGATCCAGAAGTCGGCGTAGAGCAC
>RCUR01000406.1_pt1 | contig 15290 bp, 15 predicted proteins | sample 2166151 | NCBI WGS metagenome assembly RCUR01 (sample SAMN09932785, study PRJNA488358) | compost metagenome | isolation source: compost soil in an enriched community | place: Germany: Experimental Botanical Garden
CCATCCCGGAGATCAGCTCGATCGGCAAGAACGAGCGTGAGCTGACCCAGGCCAAAATCCCCTATGAGGTGGGCAAGGCATTCTTCAAGAGCATGGCGCGGGCGCAGATCGCCGCCGAGCCGGTGGGCATGCTGAAGATCCTGTTCCACCGCGAGACGCTCGAGGTGCTGGGCGTGCACTGCTTCGGCTATCAGGCCTCGGAGATCGTACACATCGGCCAGGCGATCATGAACCAGAAGGGCGAGGCCAACAGCATCAAGTACTTCGTCAACACCACCTTCAACTACCCGACCATGGCCGAAGCCTATCGGGTGGCGGCGTTCGACGGCCTCAACCGGCTTTTTTGAACGGCTCCGACCGGTGGCCTGAGCCGGTCGGGGATGATCCGTTCAGTGACTCCCTGGCCTGGCGCTGGCCGAACCGGGAGAGTTTCTGACCAGGCAGCAATAAAAAAACCGGCCTTGTGTGGCCGGTTTTTTATTGCCTGCTTTGTAGGCGGCAGTAGCCGAGACGCAAGGTTGAATCGAGTCGGGTAGACCCTACGCGCTACCCAGCGTCTGCACCGCGAGGCCGGGAAAGTCGGTGATCAGGCTGTCCACGCCGAAATCGGCGAGTCGGCGCATCAGTGCCGGCTCGTTGACCGTCCAGACCGAGACATGCAAGCCGGCTTTCTGCGCTTTCAGCAGACGTTCCGGGGTGCACAGGGTCCAGTTCAACGCCAGCAGGCTGCAGCCATAGTGCTGGGCCACTTTCAGCGGGTCGAGCCAGGCGTATTCGGCCACCAGGCCGCGGGCAAGCTGTGGTGTCAGGCGCTTGAGCGCACTCAGGACTTCCCGTGAACCCGAGGTAACCGTGACTTTATCGGTCAGGCCATAACGTGTGGCCAGCTCGGCAATCGCCTCGGCCATCTGCGCGGCGCGGACTTTGGAGGCGCTCTTTACTTCAAGTTGCCAGTGCTCGAAAGGACATTTCTCGAACAGCTCGGCCAGGCGGGGAATCGGGCAGGGGGTTTTCCAGCCGGGTCCGCCTTTGCGCGCGTCATAGCGCACCAGTTCAGCGGCATCGTGTTCGACCACCTTGCCGCGATGGCCGGTGGTGCGTTTCAGGGTCGGGTCATGGATCACCATCAGCTCGCCGTCGCGTGACTGGTGCAGGTCCAGTTCGCAACGGCGCACGCCATGTTCCAGGCACTGCTGGAAGCTGGCCAGGGTGTTTTCCGGTGCTTCGCCTTTGGCGCCGCGGTGGCCATAGATCAGGGTCACGGTTGCTCCTTCGCAGGGTCGCTGGTGCGCGGCCGATGGTGGCGCACGCTGTTGATCACATGATCGTATTCGAAGTACACGCTGAACTCGCGGTAGTCCCAGCGGCTAATCGGCGGGCTGCCGACCGCAGGGTGTTCTTCATCGGCCAGGCCGAAGCGCTCCAGCACCGCGCGCTGCGATTCGCCGCGCTGGGGCAGTTGGGCGGTGGCGGCGCCTTGCTGGCCGAGGGGAATCCGCAGGGTTTCGGCGTTGGCGCAAAATGGCAGGCACAGGATCAGTGCCAGGAACAGGAGTGGCATGCTCTTCTCGTCACTTGGGTTGTTCACGGGCCTGGCGGCGCTCCAGGGCTTGGCGCTGGAGGATATGCCGGGCCAGCAACTGGCGCTGTGCATCGGTCAAGGCTTCGAACTCGGTGCCGATCTCGAACTGCTGCTCGGCGAGTGCCTGGCAGTGAATCACCTTGGCCCGCAACAGCAGGCCCAGAGCCTGCGGCATCAGCACTATCTTGATCGCCAGATGGCTGTCGATGGCGAGGTTTTGGCTGCTGGTGAAACTCACGCCACCCTCGGACAGGCACACCCGCCGCGGTGTGCCGATGTCGCGCAACAGACTCTGGGCGACGGCCTGGCCGAGCAGGTCGATGCGCTTGTTGATCACCTTGAGGTAGTTGGCCAGGGTGCGGTCGCGCTCGCTGATATGGCGCAACAGGTGCTGTGACTCGAAGTCCAGCAGGTGCAATTCACTGAGCAGGTTGAACAGCGGCGAGCTGTCGTGAAGTTCGTCGCTGGCCAGCGCCTCGGCGCCCGACAGCGGGGTGAATTCCAGTGCGATCGTATCGTCGATACGATAGTATTCGCGGCGGTCATCTTCATCTTGAATCGACATGGCGAACCCATGGCAGCAGTAGTGGTCTGAGTGTAAGGCCGCTTGCCAGGCCCCGCCACAAGGACGTTCCTCTTTCCCGCGAATCAGCCCCCGACATGTTCAGACCCCTGTTCGTCTATATAGGTACGCGTTACACCCGTGCCAAACGCCGCAACCACTTCGTCTCCTTTATTTCCCTGACTTCGATGATCGGGCTGGCACTCGGTGTGCTCGTGATGATCGTGGTGCTGTCGGTGATGAACGGCTTCGACCATGAGATGCGCACCCGCGTGCTCGGTATGGTGCCGCATGCCACCGTCGAGTCGGCGACGGCCATCGATGATTGGCGCAGCCTCGCCGACACCGCGCTGGAGAATCCGCAGGTGCTGGCCGTTGCGCCATTCAGCCAGATGCAGGGCTTGCTCACGAATGAGGGCAAGGTGCAGAAGGTGTTGATCAATGCCGTCGATCCGCTCGAGGAGGCGAAGGTTTCGATCATCGGCGATTTCTTTCGGCAGGGCCGCTTGCAAGACCTCGAAGCCGGTGCCTTCGGCATCGTCATCGGCGACAAGGCCGCCGCCAAGCTGGGCGTGGGCCTGGGCGACAAGATCACCTTCGTCGCGCCCGAAGTCACGGTAACGCCGGCGGGCATGTTTCCGCGGCTCAAGCGCTTTACCGTGGTGGGCATCTTTCATGTCGGCGCCGGAGAGATCGATGGCCACGTGGCTATGACCCATGTGCAGGATCTGGCGCGCTTGCAGCGCCGCCGGGCGGATCAGGTGCAGGGCATCCGCCTGAAGGTCGCCGATCTGTTCCAGGCGCCGCGTACGGCCTGGACGTTGGCGCAAACCCTGGGCGAGCACGAATATTACGCCCGCGACTGGACCCGCACCCACGGCAATCTGTATCAGGCGATCCGCATGGAGAAGGCCATGATCGGCCTGCTGCTGCTGCTGATAGTCGCGGTCGCCGCGTTCAACATCATCTCCACCCTGGTCATGGTGGTGACGGACAAGAAGGGCGACATCGCCATCCTGCGCACCCTCGGCGCCACGCCTGGGCAAATCATGGCGATCTTCATGGTCCAGGGCACGGTGATCGGCGTGGTCGGCACCCTTATCGGCGCGTTGCTGGGGATCTTCGCGGCACTCAATGTCAGTGCGGGTATTGCTGCGCTGGAGCGGGCGCTGGGCATGCGCTTTCTCGATGCCGACGTCTATTTCATCGACTACCTGCCATCGCAACTGATGCTCGCGGATGTACTGCTGGTCTGCGCCGCTGCGCTGGTTCTGAGTTTTCTCGCCACCCTTTATCCGGCCTGGCGCGCGGCACGTACCCAGCCCGCGGAGGCGCTACGTTATGAGTGATCAGGTTATGCAAGAGCGTGCTGTGTTGAGTTGCCGCAACCTCGGCAAAAGCTACGAGGAAGGTCCGCAGTCGGTGGTGGTGCTGGACGGCTTGCAACTGGAACTGCACCCCGGCGAGCGGCTGGCGATCGTCGGCAGTTCGGGTTCGGGCAAGAGCACCTTGCTGAATATGCTTGGTGGCCTGGACACGCCCAGTGCCGGTAGCGTCTGGCTGGCGGGTGAGGAGCTGTCGGCGCTGAGCGAGAAGGAGCGTGGCCTGCTGCGCAACCGCTCGCTGGGTTTCGTCTATCAGTTCCATCACCTGCTGCCGGAGTTCACGGCCCTGGAAAACGTCTGCATGCCACTGCTGATCGGGCGCACGCCGATTGCCGAGGCGCGTCAGCGGGCGACCGCGTTGCTCGAACGGGTCGGGCTCGGCCATCGCCTGACGCACAAGCCGGCGGAGCTGTCCGGTGGCGAGCGCCAGCGCGTGGCTATTGCCCGGGCCCTGGTCAACCGGCCGGGGCTGGTGCTGCTCGACGAGCCCACCGGCAACCTCGATCATCACACCGCCCAGGGCATTCAGGAGCTGATGCGGGAGTTGAGCAGCGCATCGCGCACCGCTTTTCTGGTGGTGACCCACGATATGGAGTTGGCGCGGCAGATGGATCGCATCCTGCGCCTGGAAGACGGCAAGTTGGTGGCCGCCTGATGTTCCGTCCTCTGAGCCTGTACATAGGTACCCGCTACACCCGGGCCAAGCGGCGCAACCATTTCATTTCCTTTATTTCCCTGACCTCGATGATCGGTCTCGCCCTGGGTGTGTTGGCGATGATCGTGGTGCTGTCGGTGATGAATGGTTTTCAGAAGGAAATGAGCTCGCGGATCCTCGGCATGGTGCCGCATGCGGCGATCTCCGGGGTCCAGCCGCTGGATGATTGGCAGGCGGTGGCCGCGGCTGCCAAGCGCAATCCGCAGGTGTTGGCCGCCGTGCCCTTTGCCGAGCTGGAAGGCATGCTGTCCTACCGCGGCGCGATGCAGCCGATTCAGTTGCAGGGCATCGATCCCGAGCTGGAATCGCAGGTGTCGATCATTGCCGAGCACATGACCCAGGGCCGTCTGGGCGATCTGCAGGCCGGCGGGTTCGGCGTGGTGATCGGCGAAATCACCGCCCGGCGCTTTCAGCTGAAGGTCGGCGACCGCCTGGCGCTGATCGTGCCCGAGGCCAGTTCGGTGCCCGGTGGCATCACGCCGCGGATGCAGGCGGTCAATGTGGTCGGGGTGTTCAAGGTCGGCGCCGAGCTGGACAGCTCGCTGGCCTTGCTGCATGTCGCCGATGCCGCGCAGATCCAGCGCTTGCAGCCGGGCCAGGTGCCTGGTGTGCGTTTGAAACTGCAAGATCTGTATCAGGCGCCGCAGGTGTCGGCCGCCATCGTCAGCGAGTTGGGCGAGGGTTATCGAGCCAGCGACTGGACGCAGACTCAGGGCAGCCTGTTCAGCGCCATGAAGATGGAAAAGACCATGATCGGCTTGCTGTTGCTGCTGATCGTGGCGGTGGCTGCGTTCAATATCATTGCCACCCTGATCATGGTGGTGGCCGACAAGGGGGGGGATATCGCCATCCTGCGTACCCTGGGCGCGACCCCGGGCCAGATCATGGGTATCTTCATGGTGCAGGGCACGGTGATCGGGGTGGTCGGCACGCTGATCGGCGCCGCGCTGGGCATAGTCGCGGCGCTGAATGTCAGCCAGTTGGTCGGCTGGATCGAACGTCTCAGCGGTCAGCAGGTACTCAGCTCGGATGTCTACTTCATCAGCAACCTGCCGTCCGAGTTGCTGCTTGCCGATGTGCTGCTGATCTGCGGTGCGGCCTTCGCCTTGAGTTTTCTCGCGACCCTCTATCCGTCCTGGCGGGCCGCCGGGATCCAGCCGGCGGAAGCCTTGCGCTACGAATGAGCTAGTCTCTGAAAGCAAAAAGCCGTTACTCGAATAACGGCTTTTTGCTTTCAGCTAACCGGCCTGTTGTTGCGGCGTTGTTCCTGGCGCTTGCGCCAACTGCGCCGCACCCACCAGTGCCAGTAGCTGTTGGTGGCCAGGTAGCCCAGTGCAGCGAACAGCACGCCGAGCACGAAAGAGCCTAGGTATAGAGGCTGCCAATGGGTCTGCAACATATGGCCGACCCAGCTCAGGGTGATCTCGTCGGGCATGCGCAGGGTGGGGGTGTTGGTCATCCAGGCACCGAATTTATAGCTGCAATAGAACACCGGCGGCATGGTGATCGGGTTGGTCAGCCAGACCAGTCCAACGGAAATGGGCAGGTTGGCGCGTGCGGGAATGGCGACCAGTGCGGCGGCGACCATTTGCATGGGCATGGGGATCATCGCCCAGAACAGGCCGATGGCCACGGCGCGCGCCACCGAGTGGCGGTTGAGGTGCCAGAGATTGGGATCGTGAATCAGAGCGCCGAGAAAGCGCAGGGACTTGTTGGCCTTGATGCGGTCCGGGTGAGGCATGTAGCGCTTGAAAAAACGACGCGGCATCGGGGCTCTCTGGCAGGCTAAAAGCGCCGGTATTATGCACCGATTCAAGGCGAGCCGCTTTCTCACTTTGTCACAGCAAATAAGTGAAGGTCGGCAGTTGGGTTGGATCCACGGACTCGGATCTCAAGGAGTGAGAGATTATGCGCACAGGGATGTCAGCGTTGGTGGCGGGTTTGCTCCTGCTGCGATTCTTGCCGGCTCTACCGCCGGTCTGGCTGTTATGGCTGCTGCCGATACTGGGCCTGATGTTGCTGCCATTTCGCAGCTATCCGCTGGCGTTTTTCCTGTTTGGCCTCAGTTGGGCCGGCATCTCTGCGCAGTCGGCGCTGGATGACAGGCTGGCGCCGCAGCTCGATGGCCGAACGCTGTGGCTGCAGGGGAGGGTGGTCGGCCTGCCTGACGTGCGCGATGGAGTGGTTAGGTTTCACCTGCAGCAGGCCGAGTCGCGGCGCGCCGAGTTGCCGGCGCGGCTGCGTCTGGCCTGGTATGGCGGCCCCGCGCTGCGGGCCGGCGAGACCTGGCGCCTGGCGGTGCGCCTCAAGCGGCCACACGGCCTGGTCAACCCACAGTCTTTCGATTACGAGGCCTGGCTGCTGGCGCAACGCATTGGCGCTACCGGCACGGTCAAGAGCGGCCAGTTGCTGGGCGCCGCCAGCGGGCCGGGCAGCTGGCGCGATGGCTTGCGTCAGCGCTTGCTCGCAGTCGATGCCCAGGGTCGCGAGGGAGCCTTGGCGGCGCTGGTGCTGGGTGATGGCTCTGGTCTGTCGGTGGCGGATTGGCGCGTGCTGCAAGACACCGGCACGGTGCACTTGCTGGTGATTTCCGGTCAGCATATCGGCCTGCTGGCCGGGTTGTTGTATGGCTTGATTGCCGGGCTGGCGCGTCTGGGCTGGTGGCCGCGCGCCTGGCCGTGGCTGCCGTGCGCCTGCATGCTGGCTTTTTCCGGGGCCCTTGGCTACGGAGTTCTGGCCGGCTTCGAGGTGCCGGTGCGGCGCGCCTGCGTGATGGTCGGTCTGGTGCTGTTGTGGCGTTGGCGCTTTCGCCATCTCGGGGTCTTCCTGCCGCTGCTGATGGCGCTGGTCGTGGTCTTGCTGCTGGAGCCCCTGGCCAGCCTGCAGCCGGGCTTCTGGCTGTCCTTCGGCGCCGTGCTGTTGCTGATCCTGATTTTCAGTGGCCGGCTGGGCGCCTGGCCGTGGTGGCAGACGCTGGGGCGGGCGCAGTGGGCGATGGCCATAGGTCTGCTGCCGCTGTTGCTGGCCTTGGGGTTGCCGGTCAGTGCCAGCGGTCCGTTGGCCAATCTGCTTGCCGTGCCCTGGGTCAGTCTGGCGGTGGTGCCGTTGGCATTGTTGGGCACCTTGCTCTTGCCACTGCCCTGGCTGGGGGAGGCGTTGCTATGGCTGGCCGGTGGTTTGCTCAAGCTGCTGTTCATGCTGCTGGCGCAGATGGCTACCTGGCTGCCGGCCTGGTTGCCCGAGACATTACCGCTCTGGGCCTGGTTGCTGGTGGCGCTGGGCACTGTGCTGTTGCTCCTGCCGGCCGGTGTGCCATTGCGCAGCCTGGGCTGGATTCTGCTGCTGCCACTGTTCTTTACCGAGGCGCAGCGGCCGGGCCATGGCCAGGCCGAGGTGTGGATGCTGGACGTTGGCCAGGGCCTGGCGGTCTTGCTGCGCACCCGCGAGCACGCGCTGCTGTATGACGCCGGGCCGCGCTTCGGTGACTTCGACATGGGCGAGCGCGTGGTGCTGCCGTCGCTGCGCGGATTGGGGGTGGCGCAGCTGGATATGCTGCTGATCAGCCATGCCGACAACGATCACGCCGGTGGTGCGCTGGCGATTCGGCGGGGCATGGCGGTCGGGCAGGTGGTCAGCGGCGAAGCCGCGGCACTGCCCGGGCTACTCGGGGCCGAGAGCTGCGAGTCGGGGCGCAGCTGGCAGTGGGATGGCGTGCATTTCACGACCTGGCGCTGGGCGGGGGCGACGGATGGCAATCAGGCCTCCTGCGTGTTGCTGATCGAGGCGGCTGGCGAGCGCCTGCTGCTGACCGGCGATATCGACGGCGCGGCCGAGCGCGCGCTGCTCGACAGTGGCCTGGACGTTCGCGCGCACTGGCTGTTGGCGCCGCATCATGGCAGCCGCAGCTCGTCCTCGAAGGCCTTGCTGGATGCCGTGGCACCGCGCGCTGCGCTGATTTCTCGTGGCCGGCACAACGCCTTCGGTCACCCGCACGCCGCTGTGGTCGCGCGCTATGAAGCGCTGTCCGCGCAGCTTTATGACACGGTCGAGCACGGCGCCGTGCGCATTCGCCTGGGCGCCTTTGCCCGGGGGCAAGGCTGGCGCGAGCACGCACGGTTTTGGCGAGAAAAATGAGAACCGCGGCGGTCGGCGCCATGCCGCCCCTATGCTAGAGTGGCGCCACTTTTCCAAAGGGGATGTGCCACCGTGTGGGAACTGGTTAAAGCTGGCGGCTGGATCATGCTGCCGATCATGCTCTGCTCTGTCGTTGCGCTCGGCATCATTGCCGAGCGTCTGTGGACGCTGCGACCCAGCCGCATCACGCCGCCGCATCTGCTCGGTCAGGTGTGGCGCTGGATCAAGGATAAGAAGCTGAACAACCAGAAGCTCAAGGAGCTGCGTGCCAACTCGCCCCTGGGGCAGATTCTGGCTGCCGGCCTGGCCAACTCCAAGCATGGTCGCGAGATCATGAAAGAGTGCATCGAAGAGGCTGCCGCACGGGTTATCCACGATCTGGAACGCTACCTCAATGCCCTGGGCACCATCGCCGGTATCGCCCCGTTGCTCGGTTTGCTTGGTACCGTGCTGGGCATGATCGAGATCTTCAGCTCCTTCATGGGCTCGGGCATGACCAATGCGGCGCTGCTCGCCGCAGGTATTTCCAAGGCCTTGATCACCACCGCGGCCGGTTTGATGGTGGCCATTCCAGCCTTGTTCTTTCACCGCTATCTGCAGCGCCGGGTCGATGAACTGGTGGTCGGCATGGAGCAGGAAGCGATCAAGCTGGTGGAAGTGGTGCAGGGTGATCGTGACGTCGATCTGGCCGAGGGCAAGGCGTGAAATTCCGGCGCAAACCGCGGGAGAACGTCGAGATCAACCTGGCTTCGCTGATCGACGTGGTGTTCATCCTGCTCTTGTTCTTTGTGGTCACCACCACCTTCACCCGTGAGACCCAGCTCAAGGTCGATCTGCCCGAGGCCGCCAGTGGCACGCCGCCGGAGCAGACCGAGCTGAAGCAGCTGGAGGTGCTGATCGCGGTCGACGGCAGTTATTCGTTGAATGGCAAGCAACTGCTGAAGAGTGACCTGGATGGCTTGATGGCGGCGCTGCAAAAGGAATCAGCGGGTGACAACAGCCTGCCGCTGACCATCAGTGCCGATGGCAAGACCCCTCATCAGGCGGTGATCACGGCCATGGACGCCGCCGGCAAGTTGGGCTTTGCCCACCTGCGCATCACCACGGTCGAGGCGCAGGCTGCGCCTTGAGGGTGGTTTTCCCATGAGTCTATCCGACCGGCTGCTCGCGGCCTGGTATGCCGGGCACCCGGCGCTCGCGTTGTTGCGTCCATTGGAGTTGCTTTACCGGCAGGTCGTGCAGCGCAAGCGCGCACGCTTCCTCGCGGGTGAGGGCGAGATATACCGCGCACCGGTGCCAGTCGTGGTGGTGGGCAATATCACCGTCGGCGGCACCGGCAAGACCCCGCTGATTCTCTGGCTGATCGAACATTGCCGTCGGCGTGGTCTCAGGGTCGGCGTGGTCAGCCGTGGCTACGGCGCCAGGCCGCCGCAATTGCCCTGGCGCGTGCAGGCCGAGCAAAGCCCCGGCGTTGCCGGCGACGAGCCGCTGCTGATCGTCCAGCGCAGTGGCGTGCCCTTGATGATCGATCCCGACCGCGGGCGTGCGGTGGCGGCCCTGCTGGCGGCGGAGCCGCTGGATCTGATCCTCAGTGACGATGGTTTACAGCATTATCGTCTGGCCCGTGATCTGGAGCTGGTGCTGATCGATGCGGCGCGCGGCCTGGGCAATGGTCGTTGCCTGCCTGCCGGGCCGTTGCGCGAGCCGGTCGAGCGCCTGTCGAGTGTCGATGCGCTGCTCTACAACGGCGCCAGCAGCGATCCGCAGGGAGGTTACGCCTTCGGCTTGCGTCCGCGTGCCCTGGTCAACCTGCGCAGCGGCGAGCAGCGTGTGCTGAGTCATTTCCCGCCGCAGCAGCGCCTGCATGCCGTCGCCGGTATCGGTAACCCCCAGCGTTTCTTCGATACGCTCGAAACGCTACACTGGCGGCCGATTGCGCATGCTTTTGCCGACCATGCGCAGTACAGCGCAGAGCTGCTGAAATTCAGCCCGGCGTTGCCTGTGGTCATGACGGAAAAGGATGCGGTCAAATGCCGGGCTTTTGCCGCCGACGACTGGTGGTACCTGGCGGTGGATGCCGAGCCCTCGGCGGCGTTCATCGCCTGGTTCGATGCGCAGTTGACCGCTTTGCTGCCTCTCGCTCGCTAAGTCAGTGGCTATGGCGAGCGCCGTCCCATTCATTGCAACCGCTCTACAGCAAGGATCTCCCATGGACCCGAAACTACTCGATATCTTGGCCTGCCCACTGTGCAAGGGCCCGCTCAAGCTCGCCGCCGACAAGTCCGAGCTGATCTGCAAGACCGATGGTCTGGCTTTCCCGGTGCGCGACGGCATCCCGGTGATGCTGGAAAGCGAAGCCCGTACCCTCAACGTCGACGAGCGTCTGGACAAGTAGATGAATGACGCTTTTACCGTTGTGATCCCGGCGCGTTACGCCTCCAGCCGTCTGCCCGGCAAGCCGCTGCAGGACATCGCCGGCAAGCCGATGATCCGGCATGTCTGGGAGCAGGCATGTAAGAGCAGCGCCCGCCAGGTGCTGGTGGCGACCGACGATGCGCGCATCGTCGAGGCCTGCAACGGTTTCGGCGCCGAAGTGCTGTTGACCCGGGTCGAGCATAACTCTGGCACCGATCGTCTGGCCGAGGTGGCCGCGGCGCTGGGGCTGGCGCCCGATGCCATAGTGGTCAACGTGCAGGGCGACGAGCCACTGATTCCGCCGGCGATCATCGATCAGGTGGCGGCCAACCTGGCGGCCAATCCGCAGGCGGCAATCGCTACTCTGGCCGAACCGATCGACGATGTGGCGGCGCTGTTCAATCCCAACGTGGTCAAGGTGGTGAGTGATCGCCATGGCCTGGCGCTGACCTTCAGTCGCGCAGCGCTGCCCTGGGCGCGCGATGCCTTTGCCGTCAGTCGCGAGCAGTTGCCGGCCAACGTGCCTTACCGCCGGCATATCGGCATCTATGCCTACCGCGCGCAGTTCCTTCACGATTTCGTCGCCTGGGGCCCTTGCTGGCTGGAGGACGCCGAGTGCCTGGAGCAGCTGCGCGCGCTCTGGCACGGCGTGCGCATCCATGTCGCCGATGCCCGGCAGGCGCCGCCAGCCGGGGTCGATACGGCGGAAGATCTAGAGCGTGTGCGCCGGCTGCTGGGGGCTTGATGCGGATCTTGTTTGTCTGTCTGGGCAATATCTGCCGCTCGCCTACCGCCGAGGCGGTGCTGCGGCACAAGTTGCTTGAGCTGGGGCTGGAGGGCGTCGAGGTCGATTCCGCCGGCACCGGCGATTGGCATGTGGGCAAGCCGCCGGACAGCCGCACTCGGCAAGCGGCGCAGTTGCGCGGTTATGATCTTTCCGCCCTGCGCGGGCGCCAGGTCTGCGCCAGTGATTTCAGGCGTTTCGATCTGATTCTGGCCATGGATAACAGCAATCTTGAGCATCTGCGGCGCATGCGCCCCGGCGACGCCATGGCCGAGCTGGATCTGTTCCTGCGCCGCTATGACCTGGCGCTGGATGAGGTGCCGGACCCCTATTACGGTGGCGAGGAAGGTTTCGAGCAGGTACTGGATCTGCTCGAGCAGGCCTGCGATGGCTTGCTCCGCGAGCTGCGGGGGCGACTATGAGTCTTTGTGTTCAGCCGCGGGTTTCGCTCAAGGCCTATAACAGCTTCGCCGTGGATGTTGCGGCGCGCTGGTTTGCCGAGGCGCATGACGACGATCAGGTGCGTGAGGCGTTGGCTTATGCGCAACGGCAGCAGTTGCCCGTGCTGCTGCTCGGCGGCGGCAGCAATATGCTGCTGACCGCCGATGTCGAGGCGCTGGTGCTGCGCATGGCCAGTCGCGGCATTCGCGTGTTGCAGGATGACGGCGAGCGGGTGCTGGTCGAAGTCGAGGCCGGCGAGCCGTGGCACCCCTTCGTGCAGTGGACCCTGCAGCAGGGTTTGGTCGGCCTGGAAAACCTCAGCCTGATCCCCGGTACGGTCGGCGCCGCGCCGATGCAGAATATCGGTGCCTATGGCGTCGAGCTGAAAGACCTGTTCGCCGGTTTGACCGCCCTGGATCGTCACAGCGGCGAGCTGCGCGAATTTTCCCTGGCCGACTGTGGCTTCGCCTATCGCGACAGCCTGTTCAAGCAGGAAGTGGGGCGTTGGGTGATCCTGCGCGTACGCTTCGCCTTGAGCCGCACGGCCGCGCTGCACCTCGAGTACGGTCCGCTGCGTCAGCGCCTGGCGGAGCAGGGTGTGACGGCGCCGACGGCTGCCGATGTCAGCCAGGCCATCTGTGCGATTCGCCGCGAGAAATTGCCGGATCCGGCGGTGCTGGGCAACGCCGGCAGCTTTTTCAAGAACCCTATGGTCTCGGTTGAGCTGGCGCAGCGCCTGAATGCCGAACATGCCGATCTGGTGGCCTATCCACAGGCCGATGGTCGGGTCAAGCTGGCCGCTGGCTGGCTGATCGAACGAGCGGGCTGGAAAGGCTTTCGCGAGGGCGATGCCGGGGTGCATCGGCTGCAGGCGCTGGTGCTGGTCAATTATGGTCAGGCCACCGGGCAGCAGTTGTTGGCGTTGGCGCAGCGGATCCAGGCCGATATTTTCCGACGCTTTGCGGTTGAGCTGGAAATCGAACCTAACGTGCTTTAAGTCGTATTCGGCGTTACGAGGCCCGCAGGCCATGATCCCGTTGGGCTGGACGTGTAGCCTGGGCAGAAGCATAAAAAAGGGGATGCCGAAGCATCCCCTTTTTATTGCGCTGAATAGTCTCAGGCGTGCGGTTTGTCCGCGTGCTCATCCTGCTGCTTTTCAGTTTCACTTTCTGTGTCGGCATCCATCACGCTGACCGGTGTGCGCTCCGGTTCGTCGCTCTCGGCCGCTGCAGCTTCGTTACTTGCTTCGGTGGCTTCGTCGCTGGCTGCAGCTTCGGGTTCGGCTGGGCTGCTTTCTTCTACCACTTCGGCTGGCTGGCTGGCTGCGGTCTCGGCGGCTTCGCGTGCCAGGCGCTCGGCTTCGCGTTGACGGCGCCGTACTTCGCGGGGATCGTTCGGCGCGCGACCTGTGGCGCTCGGTGCGATGCCTTCGATCTCTGCAGGCTCTTCGCTCGCGGTTTCGGTCGCAGTGATGGCTGGTGCGGCCGGCTCGCTGGCAGCGATTTCGGCAGTCACTTCGGCTGGCTCTTCGCTTGGTGCGGGAGTGACGGCTTCTGTGCTGGCCTCAGGGGTTGCTTCAGCGACCTGTGGTGCACTGACTTCCTCTGCAGCTTCAGCCGTCTCAGTGCCTGCTTCGCCGAGTTGCTCGGCCACTGGCAGCTCTGGTTCTGCAGGCTGAGCCGGAGTTTCCTCGGCAGCTTGCTCGATCGCCGCGGGCTCGGCGCTGACCAGCTCGGCGCTCATCTCGGCGGCAGCCGCTGCGGCTACTGCCAGTGGGGCTGTGGCTTCAGTCTGGTTTGCGCTGCTTTCTTCAGTGCCTTCGATCGCATTGCCGCCGGCGTCGCCTTGACGCTCGCGGCGATTGCTGCGACGACGCTGGCCGCGCGAGCGGCGGCGCGGGCGCTCACCTTCCGCGCCTTCCGGCTCATCGTCTTGCTGCGGCTGTTCGTTGCTCAGTACTTCGTCGTCGATGACTGCAGCCGTTTCGGGGCGTGGTTGGCGCTCTTCGCGGGGAGCGCGCGGCTGGCGTGGCTCGCGTTGCGGGCGCTCGGCAGGAACTTCTGCGGCGCTGCTGTCGCTGCTGCTGTCAGTGCTTTGCGGTGCATCGAGTGGCTCGCGCAGTTCGCGGGTTGGACGCTCTTCGCGTGGCTTGCGCTCGCGGCGATTCTCCTGGCCTTCGCGCGGTGGGCGCGATTGACGGACTTCCTGCGGCTCGCGAACCTCGACGACTTCGCGTGGTTGGCGTTCTTCACGCGGTTGCGCCTCTTCGCGTGCCACGCGCGGCTGGCGTTCTTCGCGAGGTGCCCGTTCTTCGCGCGGGGCGCGCTCTTCACGGGGTTTGCGCTCTTCGTCGCGGCGACCGCTACGGCTGCGGTTCTGCTGACGGCCACCGCGGCGCTCATCGCCGCGTTGCGGACGTTCGCTGGCTTTCTTCTCGATTACCGCAGGTTTGGCTTCCTCTTCCTTGCTGGCAAACAGGCTGACCAGTGATTTCACCAGGCCTTTGAACAGCCCTGGCTGGCTGACAACCGGCGGGCTGACTTCGGTCGTCGCTGCCGGTGTTGGTGCGGTGCGTTGTGGTGCGGCCTTGATCGCTGCTTCCTGGCGAACCAGGGTGCGGGTGGCGGCGGCCGGTTGCACTTCTTCCACTTCGGCGGCAGCCATTTCATAGCTGGACTGGGTGGATTGCGCTTCCGGGCTGTCGTCACGGATGCGCTGCACTTCGAAGTGCGGCGTTTCCAGGTGATCGTTGGGCAGGATGACGATGCGTGCACGGCTGCGCAGTTCGATCTTGGTGATCGAGTTGCGTTTCTCGTTGAGCAGGAAGGCGGCGACCGGGATCGGCACCTGGGCGCGAACCTCGGCGGTGCGGTCCTTCAGGGCTTCTTCTTCGATCAGGCGCAGGATCGCCAGGGACAAGGATTCGACGTCGCGGATGATGCCTTGGCCGTTGCAGCGCGGGCAGACGATGCCGCTGCTTTCGCCCAGCGATGGGCGCAGGCGTTGACGGGACATTTCCAGCAGGCCGAAGCGCGAGATGCGCCCGACCTGGACGCGGGCGCGGTCGGCTTCCAGGCTTTCGCGGACCTTTTCTTCCACGGCGCGCTGGTTCTTGGCGGGCGTCATGTCGATGAAGTCGATCACGATCAGGCCGCCGATGTCGCGCAGACGCAGCTGGCGGGCGATTTCTTCGGCCGCTTCCAGGTTGGTCTGCAGGGCGGTTTCTTCGATGTCGCTGCCTTTGGTGGCGCGCGCCGAGTTGATGTCGATGG
>RCUR01000411.1_pt1 | contig 15246 bp, 4 predicted proteins | sample 2166151 | NCBI WGS metagenome assembly RCUR01 (sample SAMN09932785, study PRJNA488358) | compost metagenome | isolation source: compost soil in an enriched community | place: Germany: Experimental Botanical Garden
CGTCGGTGACGGTGCCGGCCCCCAGTTCCAGGCGCCGTTTCGCCGAGGCGAGTTGTTCGTCGAAGGCGTTCAGCTTGGACTTGGCCAGGGTGATGGTTTCGCTGGCCAGGAGCACATCGAAATAGCTTTCGGCCAGGCGCACCGCGGCGTCCTGGCTCTTGGCATCGAATACCGCGTTGCTGTAGTCGGCACGCTGCTGACCCTGGCGGTACTCGGCCATTTTCTGTTTGTTGAACAGTGGTTGGCGCAGGCGCACGTTTGCGCCCTTGGAGTCGTAGTCGAGATCCCTTTCGATACCGCTCTGGCGTTGTGTGCCATTGACCTTGTTGTCGTAGGCCGAGGCATTGATCTGCGGTAGCAGGCCGGCCTTGCCGATAGCGCGGTTTTCCCCGCCGGCCTTTTTTTCATGCACGGCGGCCTGATAGATAGGGCCCTGGAACTGCAACAGGTCCCAGGCTTGCTTGAGGTCCATCGCGTCGGCCGGCAAGGCCAACCCCATCAGGCAGAAGAGCAGGCAATGACGGTCCATTTCATTGTTCCTTGAATGAGCTGTCCACACGTTCGAGCATTGGTTTAAGAAGATAGCTCATCATGTTGCGTTCGCCGGTCTTGATGGTGACGCTGGCGGGCATGCCGGGGCGAATGTGATTGCTGCCAAGCAGGCTCATGCCATCGGGGGTGACTTCCACCTGGGCCAGATAGAACGGCTCCTTGCTTTCCTCGTCCATCAGGCGGTCGGCGGAAATGGTCATCACGCGGCCGGGGATGTTTGGCGTCTGGGCATGGTTGAAGGCCGGGAAGGAAATGTCCACGGGCAGGCCGGGGACCATCTTGTCGATGGCCTGCACGGGAATCATCGCGTCGACCTGCAACGGTTCGTTGAGCGGAACGATTTCCATGATCTTGAAGCCGGGCTGAATGATCCCGCCGACGGTGGCGATGCTCAGGGCCTGGACCATGCCGTCGATCGGCGAACGAATCACCGTGTGGGTCACTTCGTAGTCGAGGGCGCGCAAGCGGTCGGCCAGGGTGGTGTTTTCCTTGGCGGTTTCCGTCAACTGCGATTCGACTTCCTTCAGGTAATCGTGCTGGCGCTGCAGGATGCGCAGCTTGATTTCGGTGGTCTGGCTACGCACCCGGGCGATGTTGTTGAGGTTCTCGGCCTGGCCGGCGGCGAGGTCGGCGTTGCTGCGCTCCAGCTCAAGCAGGCGGTTGCGCGGCACATAGCCTTCGGCCGTCAGCACGCGGGTGCCTTGCAGTTCCTGGTTGAGGAAACTGATCTGAGAGGCGCGGGCGCTATAGACCTGCTGCAGGCCCTTGAGCTGCACTGCCGACGCCGCCAGGTTCTCCTGCAGGATGCTGATTTCGCCAGCGAGACCGGCGCGCCGGGTGTCGAGCAGGCGCTGTTGCAGGTCCATGGCGGCTTCCAGGCGGTGGTCATCCTTGAAGCGCTTGAGCAGTTCAGGATCGAAGTTCACCACATCGCGGTTGTCACGTTCCGCTTCCAGACGGTTTTCCACCGTCTTGCTGACGATGTACTGGGCGCTGACCGCCCCCTGTTCGGCAGCGGCACGCAGTGAATCGAGGCGGACCACCTCCTGGCCTTTTGTCACCAGATCGCCTTCGCGAACGAGAATGGCCTCCACGGTACCGCCGCTCAGATGCTGCACGGCTTTGCGATTGCTGGTGACCTTGACCGTGCCTGTCGCTACCACGCCGGCATCCAGTGGCGCCAGCCAGGACCACAGGAGGAAGCCGCCGAAGCCGGCAAGCACCAGCCACACGCCCCACCGCGCGGGTTTGCCGACGTCCAGGTCTACCACGCTCCTGGGATCGGCTGTAATCATCTCGGTATGTTGGCTCATTTGCATGATCGGTCACTCCCGTGCTTTGACGGAGGCCAGCGGAGTTGATGCGCCTGCAGGGATCACACTGGCCTTGCGCAGCGCTGCGAATACTTCATCGCGCGTGCCGAGCATCTGCACGCCGCCGTCGCGCAGCATCAGCACCTTATCGACGGCACAGAGTACGTTGGGACGGTGAGAAATCAGAATGACGGTGGCGCCACGGCCCTTGAGTTCGGCCAGAGCATCGACCAAGGCCTTTTCGCCGACGTCGTCGAGGTTGGCGTTCGGCTCGTCCAGCACGATCAGATTGGGCTCGCCATACAGCGCGCGGGCCAAGGCGATGCGCTGCTTCTGGCCGCCGGATAGCGGGCTGCCATCGGTGCCCAGGCGGGTGTCATAACCCTGCGGAAAACGCAGGATCATCTCGTGCACGCCAGTGATCTTGGCGGCGCGGATGACCGCTTCGCTGTCCACTTCGCCAAAGCGCGCAATGTTGTCGGCGATGGTGCCCTCGAACAGCTCCACGTCCTGTGGCAGGTAGCCGAGCCAGGGACCCAGTTCGCCCTTGTTCCAGTTGAAGATGTCCGCGCCGTCCAGGCGCACCTTGCCGGCCTGCGTCGGCCAGACGCCAACCAGCAGGCGGGCGAGGGTGGATTTGCCCGAGGCGGACGGACCGATAATGCCAAGGCTTTCGCCGGGGACAAGGCTGAAGCTCACACCGCGCAGAATCGTGTTGGTGGTCCCTGGGGCACCGGCATACACATTCTCCACCGCCAGCATGCCCATTGGCCGCTGCAGCGACATGCTCGGTGGCCGGCGCGGAAAGTCTTGCAGCATCTCGTTGAGCCGGCCCCAGGCCGAGCGGCAGCCGAGCAATTGCTTCCACGACGCGATGACCTGTTCCACCGGACCCAGTGCGCGGCCGGTGAGGATCGAGCAGGCAATCATCATCCCCGGGGTGATCTTGCCTTCGATCGCCAGCAGCGCGCCGGCGCCGAGGATCAGCGACTGCAAAGTGATCCGCACGAAGCGCCCGGTGCTGCTGATCAAGGCGGCACGATCGGAGGCCAGGGTTTGCATTTCCAGAATGCGCAAATGGCTTTGGTACCAGCGCTTGCTGATCGACGGCAGCATGCCCATGGCCTCGATGACCTCGGCGTTGCGCAGGTTGTTGTTGGCGTACTGGCCGGAGGAGAGGGCGGCCTGATTGGCTTCGGCCAGCGGCTTCTGCGTCGCCTTTTCAGTGAGCCAGGCCAGGGCCACCAGAATCAGCGAGCCGATCAGCGTGATCAGTCCGAGTATCGGGTGAATCAAATAGGCGACCAGCAGGTAGATCGGCGTCCACGGTGCATCGAAGAAAGCGAACAGGGAGTTGCCGGTGACGAACTGACGAACCTGGGAGAGATCTTGCAGGGCCTGGGCCGGGTTACCTCCGGCGCGGTTCAGGTTGCGCTCGAATGCAGCGGTGAAAATGCGTCGGTTGAGGTCCATGTCGAGGCAGTTGCCGACCCGGATCAGTACGCGGGTGCGGACCATTTCCAGCGTGGACATCAGCAGGAACAGACCCACCACCAGGACCGTCAACATCGCCAGCGTCGTGACGTTGCGACTGACCAGGGCTCGATCATAGACCTGCAGCATATAAATAGCTGGCGTCAACATCATGACGTTTATGACGCCGCTGAACCCTGCCAGCAAATAAAAGCTGCGGCGCAGACGAAAGAGCGCGTCGGCCAGTTCTGAACGGATGCTCGACTGCTTGGGCATTTTGATCCTCCCACTGCGAAAAGCCGATTGCCCTTGGAGCGCAACAGCTAACAGTAAATGTAGTCCTGTAAACAGCTTATGGACACGCAGGCTGGTCGCTCTATGGATGGCGAGTCTTCCGAAATCGCTGCGTTGCTCCCTTATGCAGCAGCGTAGGTGGCGGAGAAACAAATCGAAATAACATTTCGCTCTATACCTGCACTCAACTTTCTATATGTCTTTTAAAAACAGCTAGTTGGGATGCCTGCCACCAGTCGTCTGTTTTAACGACGTAATATTGACAAAGATTTGCTATGGAACTTTAGTCTTAGTTATCGGGGGGGCGTCCGCCTCGCCTGAAGCTTGCCATCGTTTTGGCAACGCAAGGCGCGGTGGTTCTCCCGAGAGGAGCAGAATCATGTCGCTCATTTCGTGCTTTTTCAGAGGGATGGGGCTGTCCAGGACGTTCGCCTTCACTTCCAGATTCCATGGCCCGCCCATGGCTCGTATTCGCTCTGCCTGATCGACCGGCGAGCAATTCACTACGCGAATTCCAGGCGCGTATCCCGGGTCCGGGGTAACGCCAGAGCTCTCGCAAAAAAACATGACTAACAAGCTGCGCAAGCCAGCACTTGACTGGGCGCGGGAGGATTTTCTCGTCCCGTGCCTTTACCCAGACAGATCGAGGGCAATCCAAAATGGCCAATTTCAACAAGTCGGACCTGGAGTTCATTCTCCAGCAGATTTTCATCGCGGAAGCGGATACTGCCGGCCAGTCGCTCGCCAGCCTGATACCGAACCCGGAATTTGCTTTTGGTCTGCGCACGGTCGACGGGACGTTTAACAACCTGAGATTCGGTCAGAGCGAGTTCGGCGCAGCCGACAACATTTTCCCGCGCATGACCACTCCAGTCTTCCGCCCGGCTGAGGCGGGCACCTCTTACACCCAGACCAGCGGCCTGGTGATCGACTCGCAGCCACGCACCATCAGCAACCTGATCGTCGACAATACTGCCAATAACCCGGCGGCGGTCGCGGCCACGTTCGATCCCGGTCTGGATGGCATCCTCGGCACGGTTGACGATGTCTTGAAGGACGGTGCGCAGGTCGTTACTGGGACCCGTACCGACGGCACGATCTTCCAGACCTTTTTCATTCCTAACCAGTCGCCGGACGTGGGTCTGTCTGCACCATTCAATCCCTGGATGACCTTCTTCGGTCAGTTCTTCGATCATGGCCTCGATCTGGTGACCAAGGGCGGCAGCGGCACGGTGTTCATCCCGCTGCAGCCGGACGATCCGCTGTTCGTCCCGGGCAGCCCGACCAACTTCATGGTGTTGACGCGGGCCACCAACCTGCCCGGGCCCGATGGCATCCTCGGCACCGCCGACGACATCCACGAGGCTTCAAACACCACCACGCCATTCGTCGATCAGAACCAGACCTACAGCTCGCATCCCTCGCACCAGGTGTTCCTGCGTGCCTATGAACTCGATGCCGCCGGCAAGCCGGTGGCGACCGGCAAGCTGATCACCAATCGTGACCTGGGCGCCGATGGCCTGTTCGGTACTGCCGACGACGTCGAAATCGGCGGCATGGCCACCTGGAAAGTGGTGAAGGCGCAGGCGCGCGACATGCTTGGCATTGATCTCGACGATCTCGACGTCCTCGACCTGCCGCTGTTGGCGACCGACGCGTACGGCAACTTCATTCGGGGGGCGAACGGCTTTGCGCAGATCGTGACCGCGACCGGCCTGGTTGAGGGCAATCCGCTGGCGCCGATCGACGCATCGCTGGCGATCCGCACCGGTCACCAGTTCCTCATCGACATCGCGCACAATGCCAGCCCGGTGGACAGCCAGACCGGTGCGCCACTGACGGCCGATGCCGACCTCGTTGCCGGCGGCCCGGTGGCCGCAGGCTCCTACGACAACGAGCTGCTCGACGCGCACTACATCGCCGGCGACGGTCGGGTCAACGAGAACATCGGCCTGACCACCGTCCACGCGATTTTCCACTCGGAGCACAACCGGCTGGTCCAGCAGACCAAGGACACGGTCCTCGCCTCAGCGGCCGCCGGCGACCTGACGTTCCTGAACCAGTGGCTGCTGACGCCCGTCACGGCTGTTCCTGCTGATCTGTCTACCTTGAACTGGAACGGTGAGCGCCTGTTCCAGGCGGCGAAATTCGGCACCGAAATGCAGTATCAGCACCTGGTGTTCGAAGAGTTCGCGCGCACCATTCAACCGCAGGTCGATGCCTTCCTTGACTTCGATGACACAATCAATCCGTCGATCGTCGCCGAGTTCGCGCACACGGTCTTTCGCTTCGGCCACTCGATGCTGACCGAGACCATTGACCGGTTGGACCCCAACTTCACCTCGAGCGAGATCGGCCTGATTCAGGCCTTCCTCAATCCGCTGGCGTTTGCGGCCAGCGGCCCGACCCCGGAACAGGCGGCCGGTGCCATCGTCCGCGGTTTGACGCGCCAGGTCGGCAACGAGATCGATGAGTTCGTCACCGAAGCGGTGCGCAACAACTTGCTGGGCCTGCCGCTCGACCTGCCCGCCATCAACATCGCGCGCGGCCGTGATACCGGGATTCCGACCCTGAACGAGGCGCGTCGTGAGTTCTACACCGCGACCGGCGACAGCAACCTGAAGCCCTACATCAGCTGGGCCGATTTGGTGCAACACCTGAAGCACCCGGAATCGCTGATCAACTTCATCGCCGCCTACGGCACGCACGCCTCCATTACCAGCGCCACCACGCTCGACGCGAAACGCGCAGCGGCCACGCTCCTGGTGTTGGGCGGCGTCGGTGAGCCGGTGGATCGCCTGGACTTCCTCCACAGCACCGGTGTCTGGGCGAACAACGCCGGGGCGGACGGTATTCCGAACACCGCAGACGACTTCACCATCTCCGGCGTTGATGACATCGACTTCTGGATCGGCGGCCTGGCCGAGGAAAAAATGCCGTTCGGCGGCATGCTCGGCTCGACTTTCAACTTCGTCTTCGAGGACCAGCTCGAGAAGCTGCAAAACGGCGACCGGCTCTACTACCTGCACCGCACCCAGGGACTCAACTTCCTGAGCGAGCTCGAGAACAACTCGTTCGCCAAGATGGTGATGCTCAACACCGACGCGACCCATCTCCCGGGCCTAATCTTCTCGACCCCGACCTGGACGCTCGAGGTCGATCCGACACTGCAGCACACGGGGCTCGGCGTCGATGGCCGTGCCGATCCCACTGGCGGCATGATGATCAACGGGGTCGAGATCACACCGCTTGTCATTCGCGACAACCCCGCGACGATCGGTCCCGATACCAACTACCTGCAGTACACCGGCGAAGACCATGTCGTGCTCGGCGGTACCGCCGGCAATGACATTCTCGTCTCTGGCGACGGCGACGACACGCTCTGGGGCGACGCCGGTAATGATCGCCTCGAAGGCGGCTACGGCAATGACGAGATCGAGGGTGGCGATGGCGATGACATCATCACCGACATGGGCGGCGACGACGTCATCCACGGCGGGGCCGGCAACGACGTCATCCACGGCGGCAACGGCATCAATATCATCCTCGGCGGCGCCGGCAACGATTTCATCGTCACCGGCGAGGACTTTTCGGAGGTCTTCGGCGCCGCCGGCGATGACTTCATGCTCGGCAGCCGGCTGAACGGACAAATGATGGGCGGCGATGGCGACGACTGGATCGAGGTCGGGACCCAGGACGGCTCCCCCGGCGACAATTTCGCCGGTAACCTGCCACTGGCTTTGCTGGAAGAGTTGACCGGCGGCAACGACGTCTTCAGCGGTGACGGCGGCTTCGATGAAATGATCGGTGAAGGCGGCGATGACATCTTCATCGGCAGTGAGGGCCCGGACAAGATGTTGGGCATGTCCGGTTTCGACTGGGCCACCTACAAGGATGATCGTTTCGGCGTGACTGTGGACATGACCCGCATCGCCTTCGAACAATCGGCCCTGTCGCCCTCGGTTGCAGGCGTGCATACCAAGTTCCCCGAGGTGGAAGGACTGTCGGGGTCGGCGTTCAGCGACATGCTGACCGGCGATGATGCCGACGCGCTCGCGATCGCCGCTGCCGGTGTCCCAGGCAGCGTGCTCACCAATATTGACCTCGTCAACGGTCTGCGGGCGTTTCTTGGCGCGGCTGCAGCCGGCCCGGACGGTATCGTGGGCACGGCAGACGATCAGTTCGGCGCGGGCAACATCCTCCTCGGCGGTGGTGGCAGCGACATCATCGAAGGCCGCGGCGGTGACGACCTGGTCGACGGCGACATGTGGCTGAATGTGCGCATCAGCGTGCGCCAGAACCTTGACGGAACCGGGCCGGAGATTGCCACCTTCGACAGCATGGAGCCCATGATCCCGTTCATGCTCGATGGCACCTTCAACCCCGGTCAGTTGGTCATCGTCCGCGAGATCCTGACGGATGCCCCCGCCTTCGATACGGCCTTGTTCACTGGCAACCAGCTCGACTATACCGTCACCACTGTGGGCGGCGTGACCACCGTGGTCGACAGCGTCGTCGGTCGCGACGGCACCGACCGCCTGACCAATATCGAGCGGCTGCAGTTCAACGATCAGTCGCTCACCCTGCCTGGCGGGGTCGGGCTTAACAACGACCCGCTGGGCTTGCTGACCATCCTCGACGCTGCCAGCAACACCCCGGACGCTACGCCGACCACGGGTCAACTGCTGAGGGTATCGGCTGCCGACGTGACCGATGCCGACAACGCCGGCGGTGCCATCACTGGACCGATCGCCTTCTACTGGCAGTTCGAAGCAGTCCCGGGTACGGGCGTCTTTCAGGACATCACCCGTCTTGCGGACGGGGGCGCAGCATTGGCGCACGTAACCGGGCCGACCTTCAGGGTGACCCCGGATCTCGCCGGGCTGGAATTGCGCGTCAGGGCCGTCTACAAGGATCAAAATGGTGTGCTTGAGACTGCGTTCTCTGCTCCAACCGCAGCGGTCGTAGCCGGCGTTGCTCCGCCACCGGCAGCCCCGCTGCCGGCCGAGACTCCGGTCGCCAGCACGGGTGTGCACTATATCCGGGCCGATCTGCAGTTCATTCTCGACCAGATTCTGATCTCGGAAAGGAATGCAGCCGGTGAGGATCTCCTCAGCATGCTGCCGAATGCACGGTTGCCTTTGGGCCTGCGCACGGTCGACGGGTCGTTCAACAACCTGGTGGCGGGTCAGAACGAGTTCGGTGCAGCCAACACGGTCTTCCCGCGACTGGTTCCGGCGCAGTTCGATACGGCGGAAGCGGGAACCTCTTACGCTCAGACCAGCGGCCTGGTGACTGACTCGCAGCCACGGACCATCAGCAATCTGATCGCCGACAACACCGCCAGCAACCCGGCAGCGGTCGCGGCCACGTTCGATCCCGGTCTGGATGGCATCCTCGGCACGGTTGACGATGTCTTGAAGGACGGTGCGCAGGTCATTACTGGAACCCGTACCGACGGCACGACCTTCCAGACCTTTTTCATGCCTAACCAGTCGCCGGACGTGGGTCTGTCCGCGCCGTTCAACCCGTGGATGACCTTCTTCGGTCAGTTCTTCGACCACGGCCTCGACCTGGTGACCAAGGGCGGCAGCGGCACGGTGTTCATCCCGTTGCAGCCGGACGATCCGCTGTTCGTTCCGGGCAGCCCGACCAACTTCATGGTGCTGACGCGGGCCACCAACCTGCCAGGGCCTGATGGCATCCTCGGCACCGCCGACGACATCCACGAGGCTTCAAACACCACCACGCCGTTCGTCGACCAGAACCAGACCTATACCTCGCACCCTTCGCACCAGGTGTTCCTGCGCGCCTACGAGTTCAATGCCGCCGGCGATCCGGTGGCGACCGGCAGGCTGATCACCAATCGTGACCTGGGCGCCGATGGCCTGTTCGGCACTGCGGACGACGTCGAAATCGGTGGGATGGCCACCTGGAAAGTGGTGAAGGCGCAGGCGCGCGATCTGCTTGGCATTAATCTTACCGATGCCGACTTCGACAACGTGCCGCTGCTCGCCACCGACGCCTACGGCAATTTCATCAAGGGACCGAACGGCTTCCCGATGGTCATGATGAGGGGCCCGGATGGTATTGCTGATACCGCCGATGATGTTCTCGTCGAGGGTAATCCTGCTGCGCCGATCAGCCTGGTCAATGCCGTGCGCACCGGCCACCAGTTCCTCATCGATATCGCCCACAGCGCCGTTCCGGTGGACAGCCAGACCGGTGCGCCACTGACGGCCGATGCCGACCTCGTTGCCGGCGGCCCGGTGGCCGCAGGCTCCTACGACAACGAGCTGCTCGACGCGCACTACATCGCCGGCGACGGTCGGGTCAACGAGAACATCGGCCTGACCACCGTCCACGCGATTTTCCACTCGGAGCACAACCGTCTGGTCCAGCACACCAAGGATGTGGCCATCGCCTCCAACGATGTCAACTTCCTGAACCAGTGGCTGATGCCTGATGCCCAATTGTTGGTGTTGCCAACAACCGCGGCTGAGATCGCTGCCCTGCACTGGAACGGAGAGCGCCTGTTCCAGGCGGCGAGATTCGGTACCGAGATGCAGTACCAGCACCTGGTGTTCGAAGAGTTCGCGCGTACCATTCAGCCGAACATCGATCCCTTCCTTGGCGAACACCAGAATTATCAAACCGAGATCGACCCGGCGATCGTCGCCGAGTTCGCGCACGCGGTCTACCGCCTCGGCCACTCGATGCTGACCGAGACCATTGACCGGCTGGACCCCAACTTCGCCTCGAGCGAGATCGGCCTGATTCAGGCCTTCCTCAATCCGCTGGCGTTTGCGGCCAGCGGCCCGACCCCGGAACAGGCGGCCGGTGCCATCGTCCGCGGTTTGACGCGCCAGGTCGGCAACGAGATCGATGAGTTCGTCACCGAAGCGGTGCGCAACAACTTGCTGGGCCTGCCGCTCGACCTGCCCGCCATCAACATCGCGCGCGGCCGTGATACCGGGATTCCGACCCTGAACGAGGCGCGTCGTGAGTTCTACACCGCGACCGGCGACAGCAACCTGAAGCCCTACATCAGCTGGGCCGATTTGGTGCAACACCTGAAGCACCCGGAATCGCTGATCAACTTCATCGCCGCCTACGGCACGCACGCCTCCATTACCAGCGCCACCACGCTCGACGGGAAGCGCGCCGCGGCCTCGCTCCTGGTGTTGGGCGGCGCCGGCGAGCCGGCGGACCGGCTGGACTTCCTCAATAGCACCGGCGCCTGGGCGAGTGGCCCGACCGGCGTCACCATTACCGGTCTGGACAACATCGACCTCTGGATCGGCGGCCTCGCCGAGGAAAAAATGCCGTTTGGCGGCATGCTCGGCTCGACCTTCAACTTCGTGTTCGAGACCCAGATGGAGAAGCTGCAGAACGCCGACCGCTTCTACTACCTGGAACGCAATGCGGGGCTGAACTTCGTCACCGAGTTGGAGAACAACTCGTTCGCGAGACTGGTGATGGCCAACACCGATGCGACCCACCTCCCAGCTGTCATGTTCTTGACTCCGGCCTTTACCCTGGAGGTCGACCCGGCCAGGCAGTTCAACGAGAGTGTGATTGCCGGTCCGGACGGCATCGTGGGCACCATCGACGACCTGCCCGGTAATACCGATCCTGTCGGCGGCATCCTCCTCACGCCGCTGGTCATTCGGGACAACCCTGCGACGGTCGGCCCTGATACCAACTACCTGCAGTACACCGGCGAAGACCATGTGGTGCTCGGTGGCTCGGCCGTCAATGACATTCTCGTTTCCGGCGACGGCGACGACACGCTCTATGGCGACGGTGCCAATGACCGCCTCGAAGGTGGCTACGGCAACGACTTCATGGTCGGGGGCGACGGCGATGACATCATCACCGACATGGGCGGCGACGACACCATTCATGGCGGCGACGGCAACGACGTCATCCACAGTGGCAGCGGCGTGAATCTGAACCTTGGCGGCTTAGGCAAGGACTTCATCGTCACCGGCGAGGACTCCTCGGAGGTCTTCGGCGGCGCGGGCGACGACTTCATCATGGGCAGTCTCGCCGACGAACAACTGATGGGTAACGAAGGTGACGACTGGATCGAGAGGGGAACCGCCGATGGTGCTCCCGGCGACAATTTCGACCCGAACGGGCTCGACTTGATACGCGGTAACGACATCTTCATCGGCACCGGCGCGCCCGACAGATTCATGGCTGAAGGTGGCGACGATATCATGTTCGGCAACGGCGGCGCGGGGGACCGCTACCTGGGTGGCTCCGGTTACGACTGGGCCGGCTTCAAGGATGACCCGTTCGGCGTGTCCGTCGACCTGAGCCTCGCCGAGATCGCTATCGCGCCGCCACTGCCGGAGTTGGCCGCAACCGTGGCTCGGTTCCAACTGGTGGAAGGTCTGACGGGATCGCACTTCAGCGACATCCTGCGTGGCGATGATGCCGATGCCACCGTGATCGCGGCTGCCGGTGCTCAGGGCAGCGTGCTCACCAACTTCGACCTGGTCAGCGGCCTGCGCTCGTTCGTCGGCACCGCAGCAGCCGGCCCGGATGGCATTGTGGGCACGGCAGACGATCAGTTCGGCGCCGGCAACATCGTCCTCGGCGGCGGCGGCAGCGACATCATCGAAGGTGGTGGTGGCGATGACCTGGTCGACGGTGACAAGTGGCTCAACGTACGTATCAGCGTGCGGCAGAACATTGATGGCACAGGTCCGGAGATCGCAACGTTCGACAGCATGCTCCAGTTGGAGCCGCTCATGCTCAGCGGCACTTACAACCCCGGCCAACTCGTTGCCGTCCGTGAGATCCTGACGGATGCCCCCGCCTTCGACACGGCCCTGTACACCGGCCTTCTGGCCGACTACACCGTCATCGAGAACGCCGACGGCACGATCACCGTGGCCGACAGCGTCGTCGGTCGGGACGGTACTGACAGGCTCAGCAGTATCGAGCGGCTGCAGTTCGCCGATCAGTCGCGGGTCCTGGTGGCGGGCTTGAATGCCGAGCCGGTGGGCTTGCTGAGGATCAGCGATGGCACGCCGGCCGTTGGCCAAGTGTTGACGGTGTTGGCCGACACCGTCAGCGATGCGGACAATGTCACTGTAGGCGGTGCGATCCCCGGTCCCATCGCCTTCGTATGGCAGGTTGAAACGAACCCAGGCACCGGTATCTTCGACGACATTGGTATTGCGCTCGGAGGGGGGCTAGGAACCGCCACCGGCTCGACCTTCACGGTGACCGCGGCTGAGCTGGGGCTGGCGCTGCGCGTCAGGGCCATCTATCAGGACGGCCACGGCGTGCTGGAAAGCATATTCTCGGCGCAGACCGCGCCAACTGCACCGCTCGGCGGCAGCCCCGTCAACGTCCTGCCGGTTGGCACGGTGCTGATCAGCGATACGACCCCGACGGAAGGCTCGGCCTTGACCGCTACGGATGCGTTCACCGACGCCAACGGAGTTGGGGTGGTCACGCATCAGTGGCAAGTAGGGGGTATCGGCGTGTCCTTCACGGACATTGCCGGCGCGACGGGCTCGACCTTCACGCCGACCCCGGCGCAGGTCGGATTGAGCCTTCGCGTTGTCGCGAGTTTCACCGATGGCCTCGGCACGCTGGAGCAGGTCTTCTCCGCGCCAACGACAGTGGTCGGTGATGTGTTTGTCGGTACCCCCGGTGTCGACATTTTTATCGGCACGGCAGGCGACGACGTGGCCAGCGGAGGTGATGGCAACGACATCCTGAACGGCTTGGGCGGCAACGACATCCTCAATGGTGACGCGGGCAATGACGTTCTGATCGGCGGCGTCGGTGCCGACACGATGGCCGGCGGTGATGGCAACGATATCTACGAAGTCACCGACCCTGGGGACGTGGTGACCGAGCTCGCCGGTGGCGGCATCGACGAGGTCTGGACCTCGCTCGCGAGCTACACCCTGAGTGCCAACGTCGACAATCTGTTTTTCGGCGGCAGCGGCAACTTCGCGGGCAGCGGCAACGTGCTCGACAACACGATCGTGGGCGGTGCGGGTAACGACATCCTCATCGGTGCCGGAGGTGCCGACACGATGGCCGGCGGTGGTGGCAACGATATCTACGAAGTCACCGACCTTGGGGACGTGGTAGGCGAGAACCTCGGTGATGGCAACGACACGGTCTGGACCTCGCTCGCGAGCTACAGCCTGGGTACCAACGTCGAGAATCTGTTTTTCGGCGGCAGCGGCAACTTCGCAGGCACCGGCAACGTGCTCAACAACGAGATGGCGGGCGGTGCGGGTAACGACGTCCTCATCGGTGGCGCAGGTGTCGACACGATGGCCGGCGGTGGCGGCAGCGATATCTATGAAGTCACCGACCTTGGGGACCAGGCGGTCGAACTCGCCGGTGCCGGCAGCGACACGGTCTGGACCTCGCTCGCGAGCTACACCCTGAGTGCCAACGTCGAGAATCTGTTTTTCGCCGGCAGCGGCAACTTTGCGGGTACCGGCAACGATCTGGCCAACACGCTCGTGAGCGGTGCGGGTAACGACATCCTCATCGGTAATGGCGGTGCCGACACGATGGTCGGCGGTGCCGGCAGCGATATCTACGAAGTCACCGACCTCGGGGACGTGGTAGGCGAGAACGTCGGTGCAGGCAACGACACGGTCTGGACCTCGCTCGCGAGCTACACCCTGGATGCCAGCGTCGAGAATCTGTTTTTCGGCGGCAGTGGCAACTTTGTGGGCACTGGCAACGGGCTGGCCAACACGATCGTGGGTGGTGCAGGTAACGACTTCATCGTCGGCGCTGGCGGTAACGACGTGATGAGTGGCGGCGTGGCCGGAAACGATACGTTCGTGTTTGGTGCCGCGGGTTTCGGCAACGATACGATCCTGAACTTCGGAGCCACTCCGGCCGCAGGGCAGGACTTGATCGATCTCACGCCGATGGGGATCAGCAGCGCGACGTTCGCTCCCAGCCTGACCATAACGGCTGACGGGGCAGACACGGTGGTTGGGATCGGAGCGGACTCCATCCGCCTTGTGGGTGTCAACAGCGCGGCCGTTGATCAGACGGACTTCATCCTGGCCACTTGAAGTCCTGGTCAGTACTGTCGCAGGGAGCGTGGACAGCGGAAGGGAGGGCAATGGATGCCCTCCCTTTCTCCTTCCACTCAATTGCCTCATGAATGCTTTCGGTGTGGGAATTAGTCGCTGATCCTCGGCGCCGGAGCGCTACTGGCGATTGAAGGCAAGATCACCCCGGGGATGATGATTGCCTGCTCGATCCTCACCGGCCGCGCACTGGGTCCGGTGGAACAGGTCATCGCGTCGTGGAAGCAATTGCTCGGCTGCCGCTCGGCCTGGGGCCGGCTCAACGAGATGCTGCAAGACTTTCCGCGCCGGCCTCCCAGCATTCCGCGATTGGCTTGAGCGATTTCTGCTGCGCGCGTGCTGTCTCCAGCTCTTGATGGATTTCACTGAGATCGTCAAAGCTCTTGACCACCTCCGCCGCCCGATTGAAGGCATAACGAGCAAAGTGATCCGCACGAAGCGCCCGGTGCTGCTGATCAAGGCAGCACGATCGGAGGCCAGGGTTTGCATTTCCAGAATGCGCAAATGGCTTTGGTACC